>Ga0209724_1000162_pt1 | contig 75085 bp, 67 predicted proteins | sample grotaG_FD_184143 | JGI IMG/M metagenome (GOLD analysis project Ga0209724, IMG submission 184143) | Glacier valley bacterial and archeal communities from Borup Fiord, Nunavut, Canada, to study Microbial Dark Matter (Phase II) -... | ecosystem: Environmental > Aquatic > Freshwater > Ice > Glacier ...
CAAGAATGCCGGTGAATGGACCGCCGCCGTCGGCGAAATCGAGCGCCAGGCCCGGCAGGACGCGACCCGGACCACAGGCTTCGCGACGCCGGCCGCACCGACCGCAAGTGCGATGGCGGCAGCGGCCATCGCGTCCGCCCTCGCGAGCGGACAGATGGGCGCCTCGTCGCTGGCGACGACCACCAAGGTCGGCCTGGCCGCCATCGGCATCGGGGCCGTGCTGGTCGTCGTCGGCTTCCTGTGGACTCCGCTCAACATCCTCGTCGTCGCTGGCGGCGGCGCGCTGATCGCGTGGGCGGTGCGCATGATGCGCGACCCGTCGGCCCGCAACACGACCCGAACATAGGTCCCACCCACTGACCCGCATGCAACTCTCCGTCCGCATCCTCGACCCGCGCATCGCCGATCGTCTGCCGCAGTACGCCACGCCGGGCAGTGCCGGCCTCGACCTGCGCGCCGTGCTCGACGCCGCCACGATCCTCGCTCCCGGCGACACGCTGCTGGTGCCGACCGGTCTCGCGATCCACATCGAGGATCCGGGCCATGCGGCGATGATCCTGCCGCGCTCGGGACTCGGCCACAAGCACGGCATCGTGCTCGGCAACCTGGTCGGGCTGATCGACTCCGACTACCAGGGTCCGTTGATGGTGAGCCTGTGGAACCGCGGTCACGAGGCGTTCACGCTCGAACCGTTCGAGCGCATCGCGCAGCTCGTGATCGTGCCGGTCGTGCAGGCGACGCTGCAGGTCGTCGAACGGTTCGGCGCGTCGGATCGCGGCGCCGGGGGGTTCGGAAGTTCCGGTCGAACATGAGAAGTTGGCTGATGAACCTCGATCGCGGATCGGCGATCCTACGGCCATGGCCACAATCTCAAGCAACGATCGACCACGTCGTCGAATCTCCTGGTGGTGGGCGCCGGTCGTCGTCCTGCTGCTGATCCTCGTCTCCTTCCTGTTCCCCTGGAAGCTCAACTTCCTGCGCGAGACGATCGCGCAGAAGGTGGCCGACGGCACCGGGCGCAGCTTCGCCGTCAACGGCAACATCTGGCTGTACTGGCTGCAGGGCCCGCGCGTCACCGTCGACGGGCTGCAGCTCGGCAATCCGTCGTGGGCGTCGACGCCGCAGATGGCGGCCGTCGATCACGTCGATGCCCGGGTCTCGCTCGGTGACCTGCTGCACCAGCGTGTCGTGCTGAAGAGCCTCGACGTGGTCAGGCCGGTCGTCAATCTGGAAGAAGGACCCGACGGCAAGCGCAACTGGTATTTCGACAAGGAGCAGAGCGACTCGAGCACCGCGATCGTCATCGAGCAGATGGCGGTCGAGCAGGGTCATGTCGGTTACGTCGTCAAGAGCAAGGACACCGACGTGCAGGCGGACCTCGCGACACTCACCGGTGCCAACGTCGATACGCAGGCCAACGGCAGCACCAACGGGATCGGCGTGAAGGCGAGCGGCAAGTGGAACGGCCTCAGGCTCGACGTGGATGCGAAGGGCGGCGACCTGCTCAAGCTCAAGGATCTCGACACCACCTACCCGTTCAGCGTGAAGGCGGCGATCGGCGGCAGCCGTGTCGCGGCCGACGGGACCGTGACCGGCATCGCCAAGCTGAAGTCCGCCGACCTGCAGGTGGCCGCATCCGGCAACAACCTCGCGGAGTGGTATCGCATCATCGGCATCGGCCTGCCCGAGACACCGCCCTACCAGACCAAGGGCCACCTCGTGATCGCCGACGGCACCTATCGCTACGAGGACTTCAGCGGCAAGCTCGGATCGAGCGACATCGCCGGCTCGGTGGCGTTCGAGAAGCGCGGCGAGCGCCCCTTCGTCTCGGGCACGCTGGTGTCGAACAACCTCGACCTCGCCGATCTCGCGCCGCTGACCGGCAAGAAGCTGGAACCCGCGGTCGCGCCGAAGGTCGTCGATGCGACCAAGCCGCACAAGGTGATGCCGCAGCAGACCTTCAACACCGAGAAGTGGGGCTCGCTCGACGCCGACGTGAAGTTCGAAGGCAAGCGCATCAAGAACGCCGGCGACATCCCGTTCGACAACCTGCAGATCCACGCGAAGATGGACCACAGTGTCCTGTCGTTCACGCCGCTGAACTTCGGCTTCGCCGACGGCAAGATGGGCGGCAACTTCCGTTTCGACGGCAGCACCCAGCCGATGCATGCGACCGTCGACGCCAAGTTCACAGACCTGTCGCTGCAGCGCCTGACGCCCAAGGTCACCGACACGACCAAGGCTTCTTTCGGCCGGCTGAACGGGGTCGTCAAGCTCGACGGGCGCGGCAACTCGATCGCGACGATGATGGCGACCGCCAACGGCAGCCTGCAGATCGCGATGGGCGGCGGGGGTTCCAGTTCGCTGCTGCTCGAACTGGTGGGCCTGCAGGGACCGCAGGTCGTGCGTTACCTGCTCGGCGACACGAACTCCAAGATCGGGTGCGCCATCGGCGACTTCACGGTGACGAAGGGCGACATGGCGACGCAGACGTCGCTGGTGGACACCGACATCAACGTGATCCAGGTCGTGGGCGACGCGAACTTCACGAACGAGAAGCTCGACTTCCGCGTCACGCCGCTGCCGAAGAAGAAGAGCATCGTCGTGCTGCGCACGCCGTTCAACATCCGCGGCACCTTCGCCAATCCGAGCGTGCTGCCCGACTTCGCGACGCTCGGCGCGCGCGTCGGCGGCGCGATCGGGCTCGGGCTGATCAACCCGCTCGCCGCACTGATCCCGCTGATCGAGACGGGTCCCGGCAAGGATTCGGATTGTGCGGCCCTGCTTTCGCAGATCCGCAATGCGCCGGTCAAGAGCGTCACCGCCGAGGGCGACGTCAAGCCGGCCATCAGGTCGAAGGCGCCGACCGCCAAGGCCGGCGCGACCTGATCCGTCAGCGACGCCGCATCACGTGGGACCAGACCGTCCCGATCTGGGTCTGCTCGACCAGCTCGTTGCCGGTCTGGCGCGCGAAGGCCTGGAAGTCGCGCACCGATCCGGGATCGGTCGCCAGCACGCGCAGCAGCTTGCCGCTGCCCATCGGCGACAGCGCCTTCTTGGCCCGCAGGATCGGCAGGGGGCACGCCAGTCCTCGGGCGTCCACTTCGGCATCGATGGTCAGTTCGGTCATGATCGAATCAGGGGTAGGTGAAGCCGCGGGTCAGGCCTGCGGGGACGTCTGCTGGATCGGCCGGGCCGGGAGGTCGATGAACTCGACCTCGAGGCCGCGGGCCTGCATCCAGTCGGCCATCGCGTAGCCGGTGCCCGCCCGCCACGGACGCAGCCGCTCCGGCGCCACGAGGCGGAACTCGGCCAGTTCCTCGTTCAACGCGATGGTCCCGCTGGCCTCTACATGATAGGCGATGATCAGCTCGTTCTTCCGCATGAACTCGTAGACGCCGATCAGCGTCATGCGGTCGGCGTCCAGGTTGGTTTCTTCCTTCAGCTCGCGCGCCATGCCCTGCTCCGGCGTCTCGTCGGCCTCGAGGAAGCCGGTGATCAGCGCGAACATCCCGTTGGTCCAAGCGGCGTTGCGGGCGAGCAGGATGCGGCCTTCGTACTCGACCAGCGCGGCGAGCACCGGCAGCGGATTGTTCCAGTGCGTGAAGTGGCACGTCGGGCAGGCGGCCCGCGTACGACCGCCGGTGTCGCGCGACTCCAGCGGCGTCGCGCATTGCGGGCAGAAGACCCAGTCGCCGGTGGTCACGGCGCCGGCTTCGGGTCGCTGCCGAGCGCCGCGTCGGCGGCCTTGCCGACGCCCTTGCCCACGATCTTGACGGTGCCGACCGCTGCATCGGCGGCAACGCCGACCGTCTTGACCGCGACGGTGGCCACGGTGTCGGCCACGGCGACGACGGCGCAGCCCCCCAGGATCAGCATCGTGGCGGGCAACGCGAGCGGCAGCGCGGCTCGCAGGAATCGAGGTCGCATCGTCGTCACTCCTTCGCCAGGACCGGCAGCGTCGGCGGTCGCGGATGCAGCCGTGCCATCGCGTACACGTCGGCGTATTCGCCTGCCCGCAACGCATACGCGCGGTGCGTCCCCTCGACCACGAAACCGAAGCGTTCGTACAGCGCCCGTGCACCTTGGTTGTCGGTGAAGACGGTCAGTTCGATGCGCAGCACGTTCATCCAGTTGTCGGCGCGGTCGATCAGCGCCCGCATCAGCGCGGTCCCGATGCCGCGACCCTGCCAGTCGTCGCGGATCGCGATGCCGAGACCCATCGCGTGACGCCGGCGCGGCGAGATCCCGCTGCCCTGGAGTCCGGCCGATCCGACGATCCGGTAGCCGGCGCCAGGACTGGCGGGATCGTCGACTTCGGCCACCAGCAGCGTCGAGTCGGCGGTCATGTCGACGAGCTTCTTGCGCCACTGGTCCTTGGCGATCATCGGCAACTGCAGCGTGCCGGCGTACGCCAGCGGCGTGCTCATCGACGCGTGCACGCCCTCGTAGTCCGCCGGCTCGACGTGGCGGATGCGCAGGCGGTCGGCCGGAATCGGCGCACGTCCGGTCGGGCTCATGGTCAACGCGACTTCCCGCCCAGCGAGCCGCGGTTGTAGTCGGGGTCGCCCGGCTTGATCTTGCGACCGACGCCGAGGATGCCGCCCTGCTCCATTGCCTTCTCCTTGTCGTAGGCCTCGATCGCGGGGCGCGCGGCCTCGGCCTTCTTCGCGTCGACGTATTCCCAGCGACCGGTCGGATACAGGCGGATGCGATCGCCGCTCGCCGTGGTCCCGTCGAGCGGCGCCGGATCGGCCGCGAAGGCCGCGCACGACGCGAGTGCCACGGCCACCGCGAACGCGACCCGCCGCATCAGACCCGCTCCTCGACGAAGCCGCGAACCGAAGCCAGCGCTGCCGCCAGATGGGCCGGCTCGGTCCCGCCCGCCTGCGCCGTATCGGCCTTGCCGCCGCCCTTGCCGCCGACCTGCTGCGCGACGAAGTTGACCAGTTCGCCGGCCTTCACCTGCCCGACCAGGTCCGGCGTGACGCCGGCGATCAGGCTGACCTTGCCGGCATCGACCGCCGACAGCACGATCACCGCGCTCTTGAGCTTGGTCTTCAACTGGTCCATGGTCTCGCGCAGCGACTTCACGTCGGCACCGTCGAGCCGGGTCGCGAGGACCCGAAGCGTCTTGCCTTCGATCGCGACCGCCTGCGATGCCAGGTCGTCGCCGGCGGACGACGCGAGCTTCGACTTGAGGCGTCCGAGCTCGCGCTCGAGCGACTTCACGTTGTCGAGGATCTGGCCGATGCGCTGCGTGACTTCCTCGGGCTGCGACTTGAGCACCGCCGCGGCCTCGTGGACCTGCGCGTCGAGCGACTGGACGACCGCCAGCGCGTTCTCGCCGGTGACCGCCTCGATGCGCCGCACGCCGGCCGCGACACCGCCTTCGGACACGATCTTGAACAGCCCGATGTCGCCGGTGCGCGAGACGTGCGTGCCGCCGCACAGCTCGTGCGACGTCCCGATCTCGAGCGTGCGCACGACGTCGCCGTACTTCTCGCCGAACAGCGCCATCGCGCCCTTCTTCACCGCCTCGTCGTACGGCAGCACGTTGACGCGCGTCGCGATGTTGGCCAGCACTTCCTGGTTGACGATGGTCTCGACGCGGCGGATCTGCTCGGCCGTGATCGGCTGGTTGTGCGAGAAGTCGAAGCGCGTCTTGTCGGCATCGACCAGCGAGCCGCGCTGCGCGACGTCGGTGCCGAGCACCTCGCGCAGGGCCTTGTGCATCAGGTGCGTGGCCGAGTGGTTGCGGATCGTGGCCAGGCGCTGCGCGGAGTCCACCGTCGCGTCGAGCGCGTCGCCGACCTGGAGCGTGCCGTGCTTCAGGCGCCCGTGATGGCCGAACACCTCCGGCTGCACCTTCTGCGTGTCGCCGACCTCGAACTGCATCGAAGCGTTGGACAGCACGCCCGCGTCACCGACCTGGCCACCCGACTCCGCGTAGAACGGCGTGCGGTCGAGCACGACGATCGCGTCGTCGTCGGGGCCGATGCTCTGTACCGCCGTGCCCGCGACGTAGAGCGCGATGACGGTCGCCTTCTCGTGCAGCGTGTCGTAGCCGAGGAACTCGGTCTTCGCGCCGCTGTACTCGACGTTGCCCGCGGCCTTGAACTTGCCCGCGGCCCGCGCCTGCGTGCGCTGCACGTCCATCGCCGCGTCGAAGCCGGCCATGTCGACGGCCAGTTCACGCTCGCGGGCGATGTCGGCCGTGAGGTCGACCGGGAAGCCGTAGGTGTCGTACAGCGTGAACGCGACCTTGCCGTCGAGCGCGCCGCCCTGGTCCACCGACGCCAGCGCGGCGTCGAGGATCCTCATGCCGTTCTCGAGCGTCTCGCCGAAGCGTTCTTCTTCCTGCTTGAGCACGCCCGCGATGCGTTCGCCCTGCTCGATCAGCTCCGGGTAGGCCGCACCCATCTCGTTCGCCAAGTCCGCGACCAGCTTGTGGAAGAACGGCTTCGTCTGGCCGAGCTTGTAGCCGTGCCGCAGCGCCCGGCGGACGATCCGGCGCAGAACGTAGCCGCGGCCCTCGTTGCTCGGGATCACGCCGTCGGCGATGAGGAACGAGCACGCGCGGATGTGGTCGGCGACGACCTTCAGCGAGTTGTCGGCGAGATCCTTCGTGCCGGTCTCGCGCGCCGCGGCCTGGATCAGCGCCTGGAACAGGTCGATGTCGTAGTTGCTGTGGACGTGCTGCAGCACCGCCGACAGCCGCTCGAGGCCCATGCCGGTGTCGACCGACGGCTTGGGCAGCTTGTGCATCGTGCCCGACTCGTCGCGATTGAACTGCATGAACACGAGGTTCCAGATCTCGATGTAGCGGTCGCCGTCGGCCTCGGGCGATCCGGGCGGGCCGCCCCACACGTCGGGGCCGTGGTCGTAGAAGATCTCGCTGCAAGGGCCGCACGGGCCGGTGTCGCCCATCGTCCAGAAGTTGTCGCTGTCGAAGGGCCTGCCGCCCGGCTTGTCGCCGATGCGGATGCAGCGCTCGGCAGGGACGCCGATCTCCTTCGTCCAGAGGTCGAAGGCCTCGTCGTCGTCGACGTAGACCGTGGTCCACAGCTTGTCCTTCTCGAGCCCGTAGACCTCGGTGATCAGCTTCCACGCGAAGCGGATCGCGTCGCGCTTGAAGTAGTCGCCGAAGCTGAAGTTGCCCAGCATCTCGAAGAACGTGTGGTGGCGCGCGGTGTAGCCGACGTTCTCGAGGTCGTTGTGCTTGCCGCCGGCACGCACGCACTTCTGCGACGAGGTCGCGCGGTGGTAGGCGCGCTGGTCGACGCCGGTGAACACGTCCTTGAACTGGTTCATCCCGGCGTTGGTGAACAGCAGCGTCGGGTCGTTGCCCGGCACCAGCGACGACGAACGCACGATCGTGTGCCCTTCGGCGGCGAAGAACTGGAGGAACTTGTCGCGGATTTCGGAAGATTTCACGGTGTATGCATTCGAGTTGGCAGTCAGACGACCTTCACCCCCTGCTGACGCGCCGCCTTCGCCAGCGCGGCGTCGTTGGTCGCCAACGGCAGGCGCTCACGCGCGGCGAGCTCCAGATACGTCGCGTCGTACGCGGTCAGGCGATGGATGTCCGCGAGCTTGCGGACCGCCATCATATCGGGGACGGCCGGATCGACCTGCACGGAGAGTCGCTCGAAGAAAGCAATGCCGTCGTCGACTCCCCTGGCATCGAGCCGACCGCGACGCATCGCCTGGATCAGCCCGTTCAGCACTTCGGTGCGCCACAGGGCGGGAACGCACACCGGATCGTCGCCGAGCTTCTCCAGCAGCCGGTCCGCACGCTCGCCGTGTTCGTCGGCGAGGACGAATCCGAGCAGCACCGATGCGTCCCCGACGTAGCGCATCGTCAGCGCCGTCCCTCGTTGATCAACTCGCGCGCGGTGAACGCGCCGAGCGAATACTTCTTGCGCATTCGCCGCGACTGCGCAAGAAGCCAGGTCCGCCGAGTCTGCGCTTCCGCCTCGCGATCCACGGCCGGCACGAGCCGGGCCACCGCCTTGCCGTGTCGGGTGATCGTGATCTCCTCGCCCCGCTCCACCCGCTGCAGCAACTCGGAAAGGTGCGTCTTGGCCTCGAACGCGCCGACGATGCTCATCGCATACTCCATCTAGTTGAACTGGTTGGAATGATACGCCAACGCTCCGCCGTCACGGCACCAGAAGATCGATCCGGTCGGTACAGATCGCATTCACGCCCCATTGGGCCAACTGGTCGGCACGCGGCCTTTCATTGACGGTGTACGCCATCACCGACAGGCCCGCATCGTGCAGACCGTCGATGACGGTGCGATCGAGCTTGCGATGACTCGCGTGGACGCTGATGCAGCCGAGCGACTGTGCCGTCTCGATGCCGGTCGCGGGGAGCGCGTCGAACAGCACGCCGCGGGGCACGTGCGGAGCGGCAGAGCGCGCCTGATCGAGTGCCTCGACGCTGAACGACGAGAACAGCGGCCAACTCGCGCCGCGACTCTCGTCCGCGAACAGGCGCGCCGTCATCTCGCCGACCAGCCGTCCGGTGCGGGCCTCGAAGCCCGGCGCCGGCTTGATCTCGACATTCATCCACACCCCGTGGTCCTGGCAGAAGCGCACCACGTCCTCGTAGCGCGGCACGCGTTCGCCCGCGAACTTCGGCGAGAACCACCCACCGGCATCGCGCCGCGACAGGTCGTCCCAGGTCGTCGTCGCGACGCTGCCGCGTCCTGCGATCGTGCGGCCGAAGTCGGGGTCGTGCATCAGCACCGGCACGTCGTCGGCCGTGAGCATCACGTCGAACTCGACGGCCCGGTAGCCGTGCGCGATGCCGGCACGGATGCCGGCCAGAGTGTTCTCGGGCGCGAGTCTGCCGCCGCCGCGATGGGCGATGCGCCGCGGACCCGGCCAAGAGGGAGTCAGGACCCGCGTCGGCATCAGCTCTTCTTGATCGCCTTCTTCACCGAGTCCTTGATCTTCTGGATCCTGCCCTTCGGCGGCGGCGTGGTCGCCACGGCCGGCTGCATGGCCGCGTCGCCGAGCCGGACCGCATCGTCGAGGCCGAGCTTGGGCGGCTTCTCGCCGGACCACACCGCGTCGAGCTGCGTGTCCATGATGTCGCGGACCTTCTCGTAGTTCGGCAGGCGGATGCCGCGCGACGTGGCGGCCTGCGACGTCGCCGCGGTCTTCATCACGCCGGCGAGGCCCGGCAGCTTGTCGTAGAAGCCGGTGCGCTGCGAGACCACGTACGCCGCGCTGGTCCACGGCAGGCTGCCGGTCTTCTGGTGCCACTCGACCGACACGACCGGCGTCGCCAGATACGCGAGGAAGGTCGCGATGCCGTTGTAGACGTCCTTCGTGCGACCCTCCACCGCCCACAGCGCGGAGCCGCCCACCAAGGTGTTGACCGGCTGCTTGGTGCCTTCCTCGTAGTACGGCAGCGGGGCGACGCCGATGTCGAATTTCGCCGTCTTGAGGATGTCGCCAAGCGATCCGCTGGCGGTCGTCAGCACGCCGCACTCGCCGGCCGCGAAGCGGGCGTCGCCCTCCTCGCCGTGACCCGACGGCTTGTAGAGGTCGCTCTTGACCCAGCTCGTCATCAGCGCGATGTGGCGCACGTGCAGCAGATCGTTGAAGGTCAGCGTCGCGCCGGGACCGTCGAGGCCGTTGTTCTTCGTCGCGATCGCCTCGCCGTGCAGCGCGCCGATGTTCTCGATGTGGATCCACGCCTGTTCGCTGCTGGTGTACGCGCACTTCATGCCCTTGCCGGCATCCTGCAGCGCGACGAGCTGGCCCTGCAGCTGCCGCCACGTCGCCGGCGGCGCGTCGGTCGGCAGGCCGACCTTCGCAAACGCGGTCTTGTTGTAGAGCAGGACCGGCACCGAGGCCTCGAGCGGGAACGCGCGCAGGCGGTTGCGATCGTCCTTCATGAACGTGACGGCGCCGGGGATGAAGAACTCGAAGTCCTTCGATTTCGCCAGCGGCAGGATCTCGAACATCGGCTTCACGCCGTTCTTCACAGCCAGCACCTCGCCGGACTCGACCTCGCTGACCTGCAGCAGGTCGGGTCCGTCGGGCAGGCTCATCGCGGCGATGCCGGCGGTCGTGGTCGCCTTGTCGCCGCCCTTGAAAATCAGGTCGACCTTGTAGTTCTTCTGTTCGCTGTTGAAGGTCGTGACCAGGGACCGGAAGGTCTCGGCCGGAACGCCCGTGAGCGAATGCCAGACATGGATCTCGGTGACGGCCGATGCCGCCCCGGGTAGGGCGGCGCAGAGAGCGAGAGCGATTGCCGCGGTGAAACGGCCCAGCGCGGAACAGTACGGAGCCGATGTCATCAGGGCTTCCTCGATCGAAAAACGGGAGGCAGATTATAGTCAGCCGCCTCTCTCCGACCTTCGCCCCCCCGCCTTCCCATGAATCCAGCCCTTCCGCCCGGCGCTCTCGACGGCGTGCGCGTCCTCGACCTGACCCGCGTCCTCGCCGGGCCGTATTGCGGCCAGATGCTGGCCGACCTCGGCGCGGAGGTGATCAAGGTGGAGCGACCCCGATCCGGCGACGACACGCGGGCGTGGGGCCCGCCGTACGTGAAGGACGCGGACGGCCGCGACACCGACGTGTCGACCTACTACGTCGCCGCGAACCGCGGCAAGAAGTCGATCGCGATCGATCTCGCGAGCGCCGACGGCCAGCGCCAGGTGCGCGATCTCGCGATGCTCAGCGACGTGGTGCTCGAGAACTACAAGGTCGGCCAGCTCGCGCGCTACGGGCTCGACTACGCGACGCTGGCAGCGCTCAAACCGTCCCTGATCTACTGCTCGATCACCGGTTTCGGCCAGACCGGGCCGTGGGCGAAGCGGCCAGGCTACGACTTCATCGTGCAGGGGCTGTCGGGCTTCATGTCGGTGACCGGCGAACGCGAGGACGCGTGCCCGACCTGCCACGGCGGCCCGCCGCAGAAGGCCGGGGTCGCGATCTCCGACCTGCTGACCGGCATCTACTCGGCGACCGCGATCCTGGCCGCCCTGCTGCACGTGCGCAAGACCGGCCAGGGGCAGCACGTCGACATGGCGCTGCTCGACGTGATGATCGCGACGATGGCGAACATGAACACGGCCTACCTCAACACCGGCCAGGTCCCCGGCCGCGCCGGCAACGCGCACCAGAGCATCGTGCCTTACCAGGTCTTCGCGTGCGCCGACGGCTTCCTGATCCTCGCGGTGGGCAACGACATCCAGTTCCGCCGCTTCTGCGCGGCGGCGGGATGCGAGGGGCTCGCGGGGGACGCGCGCTTCGCGACCAATCCGGCGCGCGTCGGGAACCGGCTCGTGCTGGTGCCGCTGCTCGAGGCGATCCTGGCGGGCCGCACGAAGGCGGAGTGGATCGCGCGGCTCGAGGCCGCGGAGGTGCCGTGCGGTCCGATCGACAGTCTCGACGAGGTGTTCCGCAATCCGCAGGTCGTCGCGCGCGGGTTGCGCATAGAACTGCCGCACGCGCGGGCCGGACAGGTCGCGATGGTCGCCAATCCCATGCAGATGTCGGCGACGCCGCCGCGCTACGGCTTGCCACCGCCGGGGCTCGACGAGCATCGCGACGAGATCGAGGCGCTGATCGCGGGGCGGGTCGGGGATCAGCCGCCGAAGCGATAGACCTCGTCGCAGGCTGACCCATGAACTTCATCGCCGTCGTCCTCCTCGCCCTCGCGATGTCCACCGACGCATTCGCCGCGGCCGTGGGCAAGGGCACCGCCCTGCAGAATCCGCGCTGGAGCGAGGCGCTGCGCACCGGCCTCATCTTCGGCTGCATCGAGGCCATGACGCCGATCGTCGGCTGGGCCCTCGGCAACCTCGCGGCCGACTACGTCCAGGCGTGGGACCACTGGATCGCGTTCACGCTGCTGCTCGTCCTGGGGGGCCGCATGGTGATCGCGGCCTTCCGGGCCCGCGACGACGACGAACCGGAGAAGCCGTCGACCCACGGCTTCTGGGTGCTGGCGATCACCGGCTTCGCGACCAGCATCGACGCGATGGCGGTCGGTGTCGGCCTCGCCTTCCTCGACGTCGACATCTTCCCGATCGCCGCGGCGATCGGCTTCGCCACCTTCGTGATGGTCACGATCGGCGTGATGGTGGGTCGCGTGCTGGGCAAGGTGGCCGGACGCTGGGCCGAGGCGGTCGGCGGTGTCGTGCTGATCGGGATCGGCTCCGTGATCCTCTACGAACACCTGAGCACGGCGGTGCGCTGAGTAAATCCCCGCGCTCAGGCCTTCAGCCGCCACCCGCTCTTCATGATCCACGTCGCAACCGTCAGCGCGATGACGAAGAACACCAGCGTCATCGAGAAGCTCACGCCCACGGGAACCTCCGACTGGTCGAAGAAGCTCCAGCGGAATCCGCTGATCAGGTAGACCGACGGATTGAGCATCGACACCTTCTGCCAGATCGGCGGCAGCATGCTGACCGAATAGAACGGGCCGCCGAGGAAGGTGAGCGGCATCACGATCAGCATCGGGATCAGCTGCAGCTTCTCGAAGCCGTCGGCCCAGATGCCGATGATGAAGCCGATCAGGCTGAAGGTCACCGCGGTCAGCACCAGGAACAGGAACATCCAGACTGGATGCGCGATGTGGAACGGTACGAACACCGCGGCGGTCGCGAGGATGATCAGCCCGACCATCACCGACTTCGTCGCGGCCGCGCCGACGTAGCTGACGACGATCTCGAGATGGCTGATCGGCGCGGACAGCAGCTCGTAGATGGTCCCCGTGAACTTCGGGAAGTAGATGCCGAAGGACGCGTTGGAGATGCTCTGCGTGAGCACCGACAGCATGATCAGCCCGGGCACGATGAACGCGCCGTAGCTGACGCCACCGATGTGTTCGATGCGCGAGCCGATCGCGGACCCGAACACCACGAAGTACAGCGCGGTCGACAGCACCGGCGAGATGATGCTCTGCGTGACGGTGCGCCAGGTGCGCGCCATCTCGAAGCGGTAGATCGCCCGGACCGCGTGGAGGTTCATGCCGACTCCTTCACCAGGTCGACGAAGATGTCCTCGAGCGAGCTCTGCTTCGTGTGCAGGTCCTTGAGCCTGATGCCGGCGGCCGCGAGGTCCTCGAGCAGCGCCGACACGGCCGTGCCGGTCTGGCGCGGGTCGTACACGTAGGTGAGCTCGCCGCCGTCGGCGCTGAGCGTGAGCTGGTGCGGCGCGAGGCGGTCCGGAACGCCCGACAATGGCGCCTGCAACTGCAGCGTCAACTGCTTCTTGCCGAGCTTGCGCATCAGCGTGACCTTGTCCTCGACCAGGATGATCTTGCCGTGGCTGATCACCCCGACGCGATCGGCCATGTCCTCGGCCTCGTCGATGTAGTGGGTCGTGAGCACGATCGTCACGCCCGACTCGCGCAGCTTGCGCACCAGCGCCCACATGTCCTTGCGCAGCGCGACGTCCACGCCCGCCGTGGGCTCGTCGAGGAACAGGACCGTGGGCTCGTGCGCCAGCGCCTTGGCGATCATGACGCGACGCTTCATGCCGCCCGACAGCGTGCGGATGCGGCTGTCCTTCTTGTCCCACAGCGACAGCGCGCGCAGCACCTTCTCGATGTGGTCCGGGCTCGGGCTCTTGCCGAACACGCCACGACTGAACGACACCGTTGCCCAGACCGTCTCGAACGCATCGGTCGTGAGCTCCTGCGGCACCAGGCCGATCATCGCGCGCACTTCGCGGTACTTCGCGACGATGTCATGGTCCGCGACGGTGATGCGGCCTTCGCCGAGCCTGACGATGCCGCAGATGAGGCCGATCAGCGTGGTCTTGCCGGCACCGTTCGGTCCGAGCAGCGCGAAGATCTCGCCGCGGCGGATCTCGAGGTCGACCCCCTGCAGCGCCTTGAAGCCGGTGGCGTAGGTCTTGGAGACGTTGGAGACGGAGATGATCGGGGTCATGTCGTCTCGATGATCGCACGGGCGCGTGACCGCCGTCGTCAGGTGCGCGCCAGCGCCGACGCGTCGAAGCGCGGATTGGTGAGCGCGTTGAGCACGTGGTCGCGCCACGCGTTGGCGATGAACAGGTAGTCCTTCGCCAGCCCCTCGCGCACGAAGCCGAGCCGCGCCAGCAGCGCCGCGCTGCGCGCGTTCTCGGGCAGGTGGTTGGCCTGGATGCGATGCAGCGCCTTCACCTCGAACATGTAGGCGATGGCCGCCGTCAGCGCCTCCTGCATCAGTCCCCGCCCTTCGTAGGCAGCGTCGATCTGGTAGCCGAGGATGCACGACTGGAAGGGCCCGCGGAAGATCTGCGAGAAGCCCATCCGCCCGATCACGACACGCCCGGTCGACTCGTTGCGATCGAACAGGTCGAGGCGCACGGCCCGGTCGGCGGCGAAGTCGTCGATCGAGCGCAGGAAGCTGCGCTCCCAGAAGCCGACGCTGTAGAAGTCCGCCGGCGCCGGCGGGTCCCAGCGCGCGAAGTGCGCACGGTTGCGCTCGAAGAAATCGACGGTCTCGGCTTCGTAGCCCGGCCGCACGTGGGCCACGCGCAGCCGCGGCGTCGTCAGCTCCGGCAGGTCTCCTGCAGTCATCGGCGCAACGTCATTCGATGCGGCAGGCTTCGTCGAAGGACAGGCGCGGGCTGCGGCCGAACAGCTTGGACGGATCGCCGTAGCCGAGGCTGCAGATGAAGTTGGTCCTGATCGGGGTCCCCGCGAAGAACGCTTCGTCGATCTTCGCCTTGTCGATCCCCGACATCGGCCCGGTGTCGATGCCGAGGGCCCGCGCGGCGAGGATCAGGTAGCCGCCCTGCAGGCTGGCGTTGCGCATCGCCGTCTCCTCGATCATGCCCGGCTTGCCGACGAACCAGCTGCGGGCGTCGGCATGCGGGAAGAGCTGCGGCAGCTTCTCGTAGAACGCCATGTCCATGCCGACGATCGCGACCACCGGCGCCGCCATCGTCTTGGCGCGGTTGCCTTCCGACAGCGCCGGCTCGAGCCGCTTCTTGGCCTCGGGCGAGCGCACGAACACCACGCGGGCCGGCGAGCAGTTGGCCGACGTCGGCCCCATCTTCCAAAGGTCGTAGAGCGCCTGCAGCTGCTCGTCGGAGACCGGTCGGTCCTGCCAGCCGTTGTGGCTGCGCGCGTCGCGAAACAGCTGGTCGAGCACCCCTTCGGAGGCCGGCGTGTTGTGCGGTTGGTAGTTGGCGGGCATGGCGGTCTTTCGCGCAAAGGATGGAAAGGGAGACGGTCAGTCCGCGACGAGCGCTTCGCGCACGAACTCGAGGCGGTCCTGACCGAAGAACATGCGCGCGCCGACGAACATGGTCGGCGCGCCGAACACGCCGCGCGCGACCGCCTGGTCGGTCGTGCTCTTGAGGGTCGCCTTGACCTCGGGGTCGGTGACCGCTGCCATCACGCCCGCCGGATCGAGGCCGATCCGCTGCAGCACCGCGGCCACCATGCCGGCGTCGTTCATGTCGCGCGCATCGACCCAGATCGCCGTGAAGACGGCGTCAAGATAGTCGAGGAAGCGCTCCGGCTTGCGCAGCTGCATCGCGGTCGCCCCGCGCATCAGCAGCAGCGTGTTGATCGGGAAGTACGGATTCATGCGCAACGGGACCCCGTATCGTTTCGCATGACGCGCGAGATCCTCGAACACGTAGCGTCCCTTGGCTGCAATCTCGTTCGGAGACGAGTTGCCGGTGGCCTGGAACACGCCGCCGAGCAGCATCGGCCGGTAGACCAGCGTCGCGCCGGCCTCCTGGCAGATCTTCGGCAGCTGGGTCGCCGCCAGATACGACGCCGGACTGCCGACGTCGAAATAGAACTCCACTTCCTTGGTCATCTTGGGGTGTCCGGTTTTCTCGAAGTTTCGAATCTGCAGGCGCACGGCCGCGCAGCCGCTGCGCGGCCACGGCTCACCAGCGCTCGATCCACGGTCGCAGGTCGAGCTCGAAGGTCCACGCGTCGCGCGGCTGCGTGTGCAGGTACCAGTAGCTGTCGGCGATGTGGTCGGGATCGAGGATGCCGTCCTGCTCCTTGAGCGCGTAGCGTTCCGGAAACTGGGTGCGGATGAATTCGGTATCGATCGCGCCGTCGACGATCACGTGGGCGACATGGATGCCCTTCGGCCCGAGCTCGCGCGCGATGCTCTGGGCCAGCGCGCGCAGCGCATGCTTCGCGCCGGCGAACGCAGCGAAGCCGGCGCTCCCGCGCAGCGACGCCGTGGCGCCGGTGAACAGCATCGTGCCGTGGCCGCGCGCGACCATGCGCTTCGCGACTTCGCGGGCCGTCAGGAAGCCCGCCAGGCAGGCCATCTCCCACACCTTGAAGTACTTGCGCGCCGTCTCGTCGAGGATGCCCGACGGCACGTTGGCGCCGATGTTGAAGACGTAGACGCCGATCGGTCCGACGTCGCGCTCGATCTCGTCGACCAGTGCGACCACGCCTTCCTCGTTGCGCGCATCGACGCCGAACGCCCGGGCACGGCCCCCTGCCCCTTCGATGGCGGCGACCAGCGGCGCGAGCTTGTCGGCCGAGCGACGCACGACGCAGGCCGTCAATCCTTCGCGCGCGAAGCGGCGGGCGATCGCGCCGCCGGTGGCGTCGCCGGCGCCGATCACGAGGGCGGCGGACGGAGGTGAGCTGATGGACAAAGGGTGGGGATCGCGAAAACGGAGCGGGCGCCTACCTTAGCGCAAGAGAGGCACACGTGTCCGTAGGCGGGGTCAGTATCCGCGTCACGAAGAATTGACGCGCCGCCGTCGCGGCCGGCAATGACTGCTTTTCCTGACATGATGTACGGTTTACTTTACTTTATGTATTTCTCGACGTACCTTTTGTACGGTCGAACTCACTGATTCCCCCGCCATGTCGTCCACCGAACGCAGTGCCTGGATCCGCCTGGGATCGCTCCTGATCGTCTTCGTGCCCTACTTCCTCTACGTGCTGCGGCTGTTCGACGGCGATGGCCCGGTCGGGCGAGCGACCTGCGTCGCGATCCTGGCCGCCGCCGTCACGCACGGCGTCCTCAACGCGCTCGGACAGTTCGCGCTGCGCCTGGCGTTCGGCAGGCAGATGTACGACGAGCGCGACGCGGCCATCGATGCGATCTCGCTGCGGGTCTCGTACTTCACGCTGATCACGCTGGTGCTGTGCGCGCTGTCGACGATGGCGCTGCTCGGCGCGATCACGCCGCTTTCGTCGACCGGCACCATCCTGTTGCCGGGCTTCGCGGTCACCAGCCAGTTCGTGTTCCTGTGCATCGTCGCGGCCGAGGCCCTGCGGCACGCGACCCAGCTGTTCTGCTACCGCCGGGCAGCGTTCGCATGAGCGACGCGACGATCACGAACAACATCCGCCGACTGCGCTTCGACGCGGGCGAGATGACGCAGCAGACGCTCGCCGACGAGGTCGGCGTGACGCGCCAGACCATCCTCGCGATCGAGGCGGCGAAATATGCGCCGTCGCTCGAACTGGCGTTCAGGATCGCTTATGCGTTCGGGCAGCCGCTGGAAGCGGTGTTCCAGTACGAGGCGCCGAAGGCGAAAGGCCCGCGGCGACCGTAAGGCCCGATGGCGTCGATCGCGGCGCCGCGAGTACGCCCAGCAGCGCCGTCGCGAACGCGTCGGGATCCTCGATGTGCGGAATGTGTCCCACGTCCGGGATCACGCTCAGCCGTGCCCCCGGCATCCAGCGGACCAGCGCGTGGCCCTGCGCCAGCGGCGTGATCGTGTCCTCGGCGCCCCAGATCAGGTCGACCGGTGCGGCGCCCCTCGACCAGCGGCCGAGCGCGCCCGGGTCGAGACTCGCGGCGCCTTCGCACGCCGTCTGCGAGAACGCTGCGGCCCAGTCGCCGAGGTCGGTGCTGAAGGCCGTGCGGCCGAAAGGGATCCGGTAGGCGGACGCCAGCACGTCGTCGACCACCTCCTTGCGATGCACGAAGCTGCGCAGCATCGTTGGCGTCAGGCCCGGCCAGGTGGCCGTGGCCGCGACCAGGGCCGAGCGGGCCGCGCGATTCGACAGCAGCAGGCCCGGGCCCCCCAGGTCGCAACGCGGGGGTTCGCCCGCGGCACCGAGACCGAGAGCGGGATCGACCAGGACGAGACGCCGGACCGCGCCGCCGCCCTGCATCGCCGCCTCGAGCGCAGGACCTGCGCCGAACGAGTGCCCGACCAGCGTCACCGGCACGCCCAGCCGTTCGACGAGCCGCAGGATCCGCGTCGCCTGCGCTGCGCGCGTGTAGTCCGCGATGCCAATGGCTGACGTCGTCGACAGGCCGAAGGGAGGCAGATCGATCGCCACGACGCGCCACCCGGCCGCGGCCAGCGTGTCGGGCAGCGCGAACCACGTGCCGCTCCAGGCGCCGGTGCCGTGCGTGAGCAGCACGACCGGCGCGTCGGGTCGGCCCCATTCCTGGATGTGGAGCGCGGCATCGTCGACGCGGACCCATCGACCCTTGCCGTCGGCGAGCTGCTCGATGCCCTGGGTCTCGCGCAGGCTGCGCGCGCGTTGCGTGACGGCGATCCACATCGCGATCGCTGCGGCCAGCAGCACGATCGCACCCAGCACGATCGTGAAGCACCACTTCAGGACGCGGGACACGGCAGGCGATCCCGTCGACCGCGACCGTCGGCGTTCAATAGGTCTCGAAGTGCAGCCGGCCCGAGCGCTTCATGTCGGCATGCAGCACCGGCCAGTCGATGCCCTTGTCCGCGCAGATGTCGCGCAGCGCGTCGAGCACGCCGGCTTCCATGCCCTTGAGGCCGCAGACGTAGACGTAGGTGTTGTCGTCCTCGAGCAGCGACGACACGTCGTCGGCCCGCTCGCGCATCAGGTGCTGCACGTAGCGCTTCTGCGAGCCTTCGGAGCCGCTCTCGCGCGAGAACGCGAAGTTGATGTCGATGAACTCCTTGGGCAGGTTCATCAGCGGGCCGAAGTACGGCAGTTCCTTCTGCGTGCGCGCGCCGAAGAACAGCATCAGCTTGCCGCCCTCGTTCAGCTCGACGCGACGGCGGCGGCGTTCGGTCATCGCCCGCATCGGCGCGCTCCCGGTGCCGGTGCAGATCATGATCAGGTTCGACTTCGCATGGTTCGGCATCAGGAAGCTGGTGCCGAACGGACCGATGACCTGGACCTGGTCGCCCTTCTTGAGGTCGCACACGTAGTTCGACGCGATGCCGCGCAGCGGCTGCCCGTCGTAGTCGCTGGTCACGCGCTTGACGGTCAGCGAGACGTTGTTGTACCCGGGCCGCTCGCCGTCGCGCGGACTCGCGATCGAGTACTGCCGCGCGTGGTGCGCCTTGCCACGCGCGTCGCTGCCCGGCGGCAGGATGCCGATCGACTGGCCTTCGAGGACCGGGAACGGGACGCTGCCGAAGTCGAGCACGATGTGGTGCGTGTCGCTGTCGGTGCCGAGCGCGGTCACGCGGAAGTTGCCGGCCACGGTCGCGGTCACCGGCGCCTTGTGGCCGTAGAGATTGACGTAGGGATGCGAGGCCGACCACGGCGGCACCTGCGAGCCGGACAGCGGATCGGCGAGCTGCTTGGCGTCGCGCTCCAGCGCCTTCTCGTCGTCGGCGGCCTCGGCCGCATCGATCGGCTGCAGGGCACCGGCTTCCTGGACCTCCACCCCGAGTTCCTTCTCGGCCGGCAGCTCGTCCCACGTGAACTGCTCGTCGACGCTGTAGGCGGCCGGCTTGAGCACCGTGCGCCAGTTGTCGATGGAGCCGGTCGGGCACGGCGAGATGCAGGCCATGCAGAAGTTGCACTTCTCGGCATCGACGACGTAGTTGTCGTCGTTGTGCGTGATCGCATCGACCGGACAGGTCTCTTCACAGGTGTTGCAGCGAATGCAGATCTCGGGGTCGATCAGGTGCTGCTTCAATACTTCGGCGCTCGCGCTCATCGCATGTCATCCCGGCGCAGGCCGGGACCCAATGTTCTTGTGGAAACGCAATGAGGCCCCGGCCCTCGCCGGGGTGACAAGGGCGGCGTCAGTTGAACCGCACGTATTCGAAGTCGACCGGCTGCTTGTTGATGCCCAGCGGCGGCGGCGCGATCCAGCCGGCGAACCGGCCCGGCTCGGTCACGCGCCCCATCAGCGACGCGACGAACGCACGGTCCTCGGCGCTCGGCAGCCACTCGCGTTCGCGCGAAGCGAACTCGGCTTCGCCGACGACCTGGCCGTCCGGGCTCACCTTCGCATTCGACAGCGAACCGATCTTCCGGTTGAACGCCTTGTGCGGCACGACCAGCCGATGCGGCAGGCCGGCCTTCTCGATCACCTTGTTCCAGCGGTTGACGCCGCCGATCGAGTCCTTAATGTAGTCGTCGCGCAGCACTTCGTTGAGCGCGTTGAGCATTGGCACCTCGCGTTCGATCAGCCGGCCGTTGTCCACCGCGAGGACCTTGTAGGTCTGCCCCTGCAGCCGATGGTCGTCGTCGCGCTTGGTCTCCTCGTAGCGGCCCTTGAGGCCCGAGTTGTAGAAGATCGCGGCGTTGCTCGACTCGTCGGCGCCGAACAGGTCGATCGTCACCGAGTAGTGGAAGTTCAGGTAGCGCTGGATCGTCCCGAGGTCGACCACGCCGGCGGCGCGGATCTTCTGCGGATCGTCGGTCTTCAGTTCATTCATGACCTGACAGGTGCGGTTGATGACGCGCGAGATGCCCGACTCGCCGACGAACATGTGATGCGCTTCCTCCGTCAGCATGAACTTGGTGGTGCGGGCCAGCGGATCGAACGCGCTCTCGGTCAGCGCCGACAGCTGGAACTTGCCGTCGCGATCGGTGAAGTACGTGAACATGTAGAAGGCCAGCCAGTCGGGCGTCTTCTCGTTGAACGCGCCGAGGATGCGCGGGTTGTCCTGGTCGCCGGAATTGCGGTGGAGCAGCGCCTCGGCTTCCTCGCGGCCGTCGCGACCGAAGTAGCGATGCAGCAGGTAGACCATCGCCCACAGGTGCCGGCCTTCCTCGACGTTGATCTGGAACAGGTTGCGCAGGTCGTACTGCGACGGCGCGGTGAGGCCCAGATGACGCTGCTGCTCGACCGACGCCGGCTCGGTGTCGCCCTGCGTGACGATGATGCGGCGCAGGTTGGCGCGATGCTCGCCCGGCACTTCCTGCCACGCGTCGGCGCCGATGTTCTCGCCGAAGCCGACCTTCTTGTCGGCGATGGCCGGGTTGAGGAAGATGCCCCAGCGGTACTCGGGCATCTTGACGTGGCCGAACTGCGCCCAGCCGGCCGAGTCCACCGACGTCGCCGTGCGCAGGTACACGTCGTGGTCATGCGAGCCGTCCGGGCCCATGTCCTGCCACCAGTTGAGGAACTCGGGCTGCCAGTGCTCGAGCGCACGCTGCAGCGTCTTGTCCTCGTTCAGGTTGACGTTGTTGGGGATCTTGGTCGCGTAGTCGATGGTACTGGAGCTCATGAGGTGTCCTCTAGCTATGTCACCCCGGCGAAGGCCGGGGCCGAATTTGAATGGCGTGACGTACTGTGAAATTGGATCCCGGCCTTCGCCGGGATGACATCAGTCAGACCCGATTCCAGTCGAACTGCGCCTTCTCGCCCTTACCGTAGAGCTTGAGCGCGCCCTTCTCGCCGACGGCGTTGGGGCGGATGAAGATCCAGTTCTGCCAGGCGGTCAGCCGGCCGAAGACGCGCGTCGCCATCGTCTCGACCCCGTTGAAGCGCAGGTTGGCTTCCATGCCGGTCAGCGCATCGGGCGACATCGACGCACGCTCCTCGCACGCCATGCGGACCTCGTCGGCCCAGTCGATGTCGTCGGGCGCCATCGTCACGAGGCCGACCTTCTCGGCCGCGTCACCGTCGAGCGGCTGGTCGATCACCGCACGGACCGCATCGAGCGCGGGCACTTCATCGTAGAAACGGCGGCCGAGGCGCGACTGCTCGGTGGCCATCGGGTACACGCCGAAGTTCATCGCGTCGACGGTGATCGTCGGGGCGCGGTCCGGCGCGTCGGGCAACGCGAGCATGTAGATGCGGTCGCAGGCCAGCGCCAGTTCGAGCAGCGTGCCGCTGAAGCAGGAGCCTTCCTCGATTAGCGCGAAGAGCGTACGCGACGACACGTCCAGGCGGGAGAAGGTGCGGCGGATGAAGCCGATCGTCTCGCGCACGAACCAGTGGCCCTGGTGCTCGGCGAGGATGGCGTCGCCCACGCGTACCGCGGCCGCATCGCCGGAGGTCTTGATCAGCCAGGTGCCGATGTCGAGTTCGTTGGTGCGCATCGACAGGATCGCGTCGTCGAGTTCGCGCGCCATCGCGAGCGGCCACCAAGCCGCGCCGGCGGCGACGATCGCATCGACCGTTTCAGGCTGCGTGCCCTGCGGCGCCTTGACCGTGAAGATCGCATGACGCTTGCTGCGATCGATCGCGACGTCGACGTGCGCGTAGTGGATGCCCGCGTCGTCGACCGTCCGCTCGATCGGCGTGAACGCGACGCCTTGCGCATCGGCGGGGCGATCGCTCTTCGCGGCCAGCGCCGCGGCACGTTCGGCGACCTTCTGCGCGAAGACCGCGGGCTTGGCGATGTCGTCGACGAGACGCCACTCCTTGGCCCGCGCGCCGCGCACGCCTTCGGTGGTGGTACAGAACACGTCGGCCAAGTCGTGACGCACGTGGCGCTTGTCGGTCACGCGGGTCAGGCCGCCGGTGCCGGGCAGCACGCCGAGCAGCGGCACCTCTGGAAGGCTCACGGCCGAAGAGCGATCGTCGACCAGCAGGATCTCGTCGCACGCCAGTGCCAGTTCGTAGCCGCCGCCCGCGCAGGCGCCGTTGACCGCCGCCAGGAACTTCAGGCCCGAGTGCCGGCTGGAGTCCTCGAGGCCGTTGCGCGTCTCGTTGGTGAATTTGCAGAAGTTGACCTTCCACGCGTGCGACGACACGCCGAGCATGAAGATGTTGGCACCCGAGCAGAAGATGCGGTCCTTCAGGCTCGTCATCACGACCGTGCGGACCTCGGGGTGCTCGAAGCGGATGCGGTTGACGGCGTCGTTGAGCTCGATGTCGACGCCGAGGTCGTAGCTGTTCAGCTTGAGCTTGTAGCCGGGACGGATGCCCCCGTCCTCGTCGATGTTCAGGCTGAGCGTCGCGACGGGGCCGTCGAACTTCATCGACCAGTGGCGATAGCGTGAGGGCTCGATGCGGTAATCGACAGGCCCGGTCGAGGCGGCGGCCGCGGGCTGGGCGGCCAGGGCAACGCTGCCCCGCTGCCCGTGGGGGACGTCGGCGTCGGGGTGGGCGGCGGCGGGGTCGATTGCGACTGCTTGCATGCGAGTCTCCTGGTGACCATCTCGTGAGCCCGAATGCAAGATATTGCAGCAGGCGCGGCGACAGGCAGCATACTGCCGGTAGAGCCGAGGCCCTGTCAAGCCCCGATTTGCACTTTACTGCATGTCGCTGGCACCCAGTCCGATCGATCGGCCGAGCGCCGTCGACAGTTGCGTGCTCAGCGCTCCGTACGCCTCGTCGAGCGATTTGCCCGACGTGCCGAACGTCAGGTCAGCCTTGCGATAGAACGCGGCGCGGCCGGCGAGGATGCGCCGCAGGTCCTCCATCGCTTCGCTGTTGCCGGCCATCGGCCGCGTGTCGCCCTGCGCAACGACGCGCTGCATGTGATCCGTGGGGGCGGCCGTCAGCCACACGGTGAAGCAATGCGCCAGCAGCAGGTTGAAGGTGGCCGGATCTGACACGATACCGCCCGGCGTGGCGATCACCGCTTCCGGGTAGCGCTGGACCGTCTCCTCGAGCGCGCGCCGTTCGTAGCGGCGGTAGGCCGCCGGCCCGAGCAGGTTGTGGATCTCGGTCAGGCCGTAGCCCGCGACCCGTTCGATCTCGCGGTTCAGTTCCACGAACGGCACGCCCATGCCGTCGGCGAGGAGCCGGCCGAGCGTCGATTTGCCGGCGCCGCGCAGGCCGACCAGCGCGATCCGCTGGCGCCGCGCCTCGGGCCGGGCCGACGTGCCGAACAGTTCGCCGAGCGCGGTGCGGGCGCGCCGCAGGTCCTGGTCGTCGCGCCCGCGCAGCAGGTCGCGGATCAGCAACCACTCGGGCGAGTCGATGTCGTCGCCGAGGAGGTCGGCGGGCTGGCATTCGAGCGCCCCCGCCACCTGGCGCAGGACCAGGATCGACGCGTTGCCCAACCCCAGCTCCAGGTTGGCGAGATGGCGTTCGGACACCGCCGACGCGACGGCCAGCGAGCGCCGCGTCATGCCCTTGCGGGCGCGCAGCGAGCGGACTCGCTCGCCCATCGCCACGAGGAAAGGCTCGCGCGGCGTCGCATCCGCGATCTCCTCGCCGATCGGGACCGGGGTCGCTTCCACGTCCAGCTCGCCCGCGCTTTCCCTACTGTTCATGAGTCCTCGAAGATTTCAGAATCGGTGCTGGCGCACTGCGTCCAGGTCAGGATAAACCCGCAACGTGCAATATAGTGCTTGACGCGGTCTGGCGGAGGCCCGTAAGTTTCCCGCAAGAACCTGAATTATTCAACATGCACGCGGGCGGAACCGAGACCCCAACGTGCAGCGCGCTGCATCTTTCCATGGGGAAGACATCGGCCGCGCAAAAGGAGATGCATGTTGCACCCCCCGGTGATGCCGCCCAGCGAGCGCTTCAATTTCGCGCGGCATCTTTTCGCCCTCAATGCGGGCCGCGCGGCGAAGGTCGCCTATATCGACGACGTCGACTCGATGACCTACGGTGCGCTCGAGCAGCGCGCGCGCCAGGTGGCGACCGCCCTGCGCGCGTCCGGCGTGCGACGCGAGGAACGCGTGCTGCTGCTGATGCAGGACTGCAACGACTGGCCGGTCGCCTTCCTCGGCGCGGTCTTCGCCGGGGTCGTCCCGGTGGCGATCAACACGCTGCTGACGGCGCCCGACTACGCCTACATCCTGGAGCACAGTCGTTCGCAGGCGGTGCTGGTCTCCGCGAACCTGCTGCCGGTGCTGCGGGCGGCGATGGCCGAGTCGGCGCACGAGGTCGAGACGGTGATCGTGTCGCGTCCGACGGACGCGAGCACCAGCTTCGACGCCTGGATCGCGCCGCACGCACCGAAGGAAACGGCTGCGGACACGACCGCCGACGACGTCGCGCTGTGGCTCTACTCGTCGGGTTCCACCGGCCGGCCGAAGGGCACCGTGCATGCCCACGGCAGCCTGTACTGGACCGCCGAGCTGTACGCCAAGCCGATCCTCGGACTGACCGAACACGACGTGACCTTCTCCGCGGCCAAGCTGTTCTTCGCGTACGGCCTCGGCAACGCGCTCACCTTCCCGCTGTCGGTCGGCGCGACGGTGATCCTGATGGCCGAGCGGCCCACGCCCGACGCGTGCTTCAAGCGCATGGTCGCCCATCACCCGACGGTGTTCTACGGCGCGCCGACAGGATTCGCCGGCATGCTCGCATCGCCGGCGCTGCCGCCCCGCGAACAGGTCGCGCTGCGCATGTGCTCGTCGGCCGGCGAGGCCTTGCCGCGCGACATCGGCGAGCGCTTCACCACGCACTTCGGCTGCCACATCATCGACGGCATCGGCTCGACGGAGATGCTGCACATCTTCCTGTCGAACCGGCCGGGCGACGTGCGCTACGGCACCACCGGCAAGCCCGTCGAGGGCTACGAGATCGAACTGCGCGACGAGGTCGGGCACGTGATCGACGGTCCCGACCGGATCGGCGACCTCTACATCAACGGGCCGAGCGCCGCACTGATGTACTGGTCGAACCGCACCAAGAGTTGCGAGACCTTCCAGGGCCACTGGACCAAGAGCGGCGACAAGTACTTCCGCGACGCCGACGGCTACTACGTGTATGCCGGGCGCAGCGACGACATGCTCAAGGTCAGCGGCCAGTACGTGTCGCCGTTCGAGGTCGAGTCGACGCTGATGGAGCATCCCGCGGTGCTCGAAGCCGCGGTGATCGGCGTGCCCGACGAGAATGGGCTCACGCGCACCAAGGCGTACGTCGTCCCGAAGACCGGCATCGGATCGAGCGCGCTGGCCGACGAGCTCAAGGCCTTCGTCAAGGCGCGGCTGGCGCCGGTCAAGTACCCGCGCGAGATCGAGTTCGTGCTCGAGCTGCCGAAGACCGCGACGGGAAAGATCCAGCGCTTCAAGCTGCGCGAACGCTCGGCCCCGCCCCCCGGATGAGAGGCAACGTCGATCGCGTCGAGAACCCGCGCGTGTCGATCGCCGTCGACGGCGCATCGGTCGACATCGAGCACCGCGTCATCGAAGGACCCGCGTGTGCACCGCGCGTGGTCTTCCTGCACGAGGGCCTCGGGTCGGTCGCGATGTGGACGGACTTCCCCGACCGGCTGTGCGCGGCAGGCGGCTACCGGGGCCTCGTCTATTCGCGGCCGGGTTACGGGACGTCGACGCCCCGTCGGGCCGACGAGCGCTGGGCACCGGACTTCATGCATCGGGAAGCGCGACGGGTCCTGCCGGCGCTGCTCGATGCGCTGGACATCGATGTCGACGGCGACCCGCCGTGGCTGTTCGGGCACAGCGACGGCGCCTCGATCGCGCTGATCCACGCGGCCGGCTTCCCGTCGCGCGTGGCCGGTCTCGTGCTGCTGGCGCCGCACCTGGACGTCGAGCCGAAGGGCATCGCCGGGATATCGCTGGCCCGCGACGCCTATCGCGACGGCGACCTGCGCGACCGGCTGGCGCGCCATCACGCCGACGTCGACTCGGCCTTCCGGGGCTGGAACGACATCTGGCTGTCGCCCGACTTCCGCACGTTCGACATCCGGGCGCTGCTGCCGGACATCGCATGCCCGGTGCTCGCGATCCAGGGACACCAGGACCAGTACGGGACGATGGCGCAGATCGATCGCATCGCCGACGCGCTGCCGGCCACCGAGCTGCTCAAGCTCGACGACTGCGGCCATTCGCCGCATCGCGATCGGACCGCCGCGGTCGTCGAGGCGACCGTACACTTCGTCGCCGGCCATCGGGCGACGGCGTTGTCCCACCATCGCGCATTGCGCACGACCCACAAGACCATCGAAAGGGAGACCCCATGAATCGACGCAACCTGCTGCTGGGTACGGCACTGTGTGCCGGCACCGCGGCACTGATCGGCTTCGCCGCCCCGGCCCCGGCCCAGTCGCCGAAGATCAAGGTCGGCTTCATGCTGCCGTACACCGGCACCTACGCGGCGCTCGGCAACGCGATCGAGAACGGCTTCCGGCTGTACGTCGACGAACAGGGTGGCAAGCTCGGCGGCCGCGAGATCGAATACGTCAAGGTCGACGACGAGTCCGAGCCGTCGAAGGCGACCGACAACGTCAACAAGCTGATCAAGCGCGACAACGTCGACGTGCTGGTCGGCACCGTGCACTCGGGCGTTGCGCTGGCGATGGCCAAGGCCGCGAAGGACAGCAACACGATCCTGATCGTGCCCAACGGCGGCGCCGACGCGATCACCGGCCCGATGTGCGGCGTCAACATCTTCCGCAGTTCGTTCTCGAACTGGCAGCCGGCCTACGCGATGGGCGAGGTCGCGGCCAAGAAGGGCGCGAAGAAGGCCGTGACGATCACGTGGAATTACGCGGCCGGCACCGAATCGACCAACGGCTTCAAGGAAGCGTTCGAGAAGGGCGGCGGCAGCGTCGTCAAGGCGCTCAACCTGCCGTTCCCGGGCGTCGAGTTCCAGGCACTGCTCACCGAGATCGCCGCGACCAAGCCCGATGTCGTCTACGCGTTCTTCGCCGGCGGCGGTGCGGTCAAGTTCGTCAAGGACTACGCGGGCGCGGGCCTGAATCGCAGCATCCCGCTGTACGGCCCGGGCTTCCTCACCGACGGCACGCTCGACGCGCAGGGCGACGCAGCGCAGGGCATGTTCACGACGCTGCACTACGCCGACGGCCTGAACACGCCGCGCGACAACGCGTTTCGCCTCGCGTACGCCAAGACCTACAAGCTGCAGCCCGACGTGTATGCGGTGCAGGGCTACGACGCGGCGCAGATGCTCGGCATCGGCCTCAAGGCGGTCAACGGCGACGTGACGAAGAAGCCCGAGTTCGCGGCCGCGATCGAGAAGGCAAAGATCGACAGCCCGCGCGGCCCGTTCACGATCAGCAAGGCGCACAACCCGGTGCAGGACATCTATCTGCGCAAGGTGGTGGGGAAAGAGAACAAGCTGGACGGGATCGCGATCAAGGCGCTCTCCGATCCGGCCCGGGGCTGCAAGAGCTGATCTTCCGCACCGCTCCTTCCCCCTCTGGGGGAAGGAGCGGTAGGGGGCGCGCGCAGCGCGCTTCGTCGCTCGCACCACCACCGCCGCTCGCTCCGCTCGCCCCCTCCCCAACCCTCCCCCAGAGGGGGAGGGAGTTTCAAATTCCGGGGAGGGTTGCCCGACTGCCGATGGACTTCCCCACCTTCCTCATCCAGTGCCTCAACGCCGTCCAGTACGGCCTGCTGCTCTTCCTCGTCGCCTCGGGCCTCACGCTGATCTTCGGGATCATGGGCGTGATCAACCTCGCGCACGGCAGCTTCTACATGCTGGGTGCCTACCTCGCCTACGGTCTCGCGCCGCTGGTCGAGCGCTACCTGGGCGGTGGCTTCTTCACGACGCTCGCACTCGGCGTCGTCCTTGCCATCGCCTTCGGCTACCTGCTCGAATGGGTCTTCTTCAGCTACCTCTACGAACGCGAGCACCTGCAGCAGGTGCTGATGACCTACGGACTCATCCTCGTGTTCGAGGAACTGCGCAGCATCCTGGTCGGCGACGAGGTCCACGGCGTCGCGACGCCCGACTGGCTGTCGGGCAGCTTCCCGCTGTCGGAGGTGATGACCTACCCGGTCTACCGCCTCTTCATCTCGGTGGTGTGCGCGATCGTGGCCATCGCGCTGTGGGCCGTGATGACGAAGACGCGGCTGGGCATGCGCATCCGCGCCGGCGCCACCAATCGTGAGATGGTGCAGGCGCTCGGCATCCCGATCCGCTTCCTGTATCGCGTGGTGTTCGCGATCGGCGTCGGCCTCGCCGCGCTCGCGGGCCTCGTCGCCGCGCCGGTCTCGTCGGTCTATCCGGGGATGGGCAGCCAGGTGCTGATCATCTGCTTCGTCGTCGTCGTGATCGGCGGCATCGGCTCGATCCGCGGCGCATTCGTCGCGGCGCTGCTGGTCGGCCTCGTCGACACCTTCGGCAAGGTGCTGTTCCCGTCGCTGGCCGGCATGCTGATCTACCTGCTGATGGCCGCGATGCTGCTGTGGAAGCCCGAAGGGCTGTTCAAGGCGGGATGACATGACGACGATGGCTGCCGACGACGCGATGAGGACCCGCCTGCCGAAGCTGCTGCCGGTGCTGATCGCGTTCGCGCTGCTCGCCGCCTTCCCCGCATTCGGCTCGACCTTCTACGTCGACCTGGTCGGCAAGATCATGATCTACTCGATCTTCGCGATGAGCCTCGAGCTGCTGGTCGGGCAGACCGGTCTCGTGTCGTTCGGGCACGCGGCGTTCTTCGGCATCGGGGCGTACGCGGTGGCGATGGTGACCGCGAAGGTCGACGCCGCGAGCCTGTGGCTGGTCGTCGTCGTCGCCGTCCTCGCGTCGGCCGCGTACGCGCTGGTCGTCGGCGCGCTGTCGCTGCGCACGAAGGGCGTGTACTTCATCATGATCACGCTCGCGTTCGCGCAGATGGCGTTCTTCGTCTTTCACGACACGTCGTTCGGCGGCGGCAGCGACGGCATCTACCTCTACTACAAACCGGCACTGACGCTCGGCAGCCTGGTGCTGGTCGACTTCGACAAGGGCCGCGCGATGTACTTCGGCACCCTCGCCTGCCTCGTGGCGACCTTCGCCTTCCTCGCGGTCCTGCTGCGCAGCCGCTACGGCCGGGCGCTCGCCGGCATCAAGGCCAACGAGCAGCGCATGCGCGCCGCGGGCTTCGCGACCTATCCGTACAAGCTCGGCGCGTTCGTGCTCGGCGCGATGATCGCCTCCCTGGCCGGCGTGCTGTTCGCGATGAAGGACGGCGTCGTCAACCCCGAGCTGCTGGTGTGGAACCAGAGCGGCGCCGTGCTGCTGATGATCATCCTCGGGGGCCTCGGACACCTGCGCGGTGCGATGCTCGGCGCGCTGATGTTCACGGTGCTGCAGGAGGTCTACCAGTCCGAGGCGCTGTTCGGCAGCTTCTCGAAGCACTGGCAGCTGATGCTCGGCCTGACGATCATCGCCTTCGTCGCGACGATGCCGCGCGGCCTGATCGGTCTGTTCGGCAAGCGCGCGAAGAAGGAGGCGCCATGAGCGACATCCTGCTCGTCGCGACGGGCGTGTCGCGCCATTTCGGCGGGCTCAAGGCCGTCGACGACGTGTCGGTCACGCTCACGCGCGGGGAACTGCACGCGGTGATCGGCACCAACGGGGCCGGCAAGTCGACGCTGGTCAACGTGCTGTCGGGCGAGATCCCGATCACCACGGGGGCGATCACGCTGCTCGGCCACGACGCGACGCGGTGGACCCAGCCGAGACGCTCGCGCGCGGGTCTCGGCCGCAGCTACCAGCGCAACACGATCTTTCCGCAGTTCACCGTCTTCGAGAACTGCCGCCTCACCGCGCAGGCACGCTGGCCGAAGGTGTGGGACTGGTGGACGCCCACCTCGCGCTGCGCGGACAGTCGCGAGGCCGCGCTGCGCGCGATCGAGCGGGCCGGGCTGATGCCGGTCGTGCAGCGGCTCGCGGGGACGCTGTCGCACGGCCAGAAGCGCCAGCTCGAGATCGCGATGTGCCTCGCGACCGACCCGCAGGTGCTGCTGCTCGACGAACCGCTGGCCGGCATGGGCGCGGAGGAAACGGAACGCATGCTGGCGCTGCTGGGCGAACTCAAGGACGGCCACGCGGTGTTGCTGATCGAGCACGACATGGACGCGGTGTTCCGCGTGGCGGACCGCATCACGGTGATGGTCAACGGGCGCGTGATCGCCAGCGACACGCCGGCCGCGGTGCGCGCGAGCCCGGCGGTACAGCTCGCGTACCTCGGCGACGAGTTCGTCGCATGAGCACGCCCGTCGCCGCACTGGTCGTCGCCGACGACGTGCATGCGCATTACGGCCAGAGTCACATCCTGCACGGCGTCTCGCTGGCGATTTCGCCGGGCGAAGCGGTGGGCCTGCTGGGTCGCAACGGGATGGGCAAGACGACGCTGATCCGCACGATGCTCGGGCTGCATCGCGCGAGCGGCGGCACCGTCCGCGTCGCGGGCCGCGACGTCACGCACGAACGTGCCGACCGCATCTCGCGGCTGGGCATCGGCTACGTGCCCGAGGGCCGCGGCATCTTTCCCAACCTGTCGGTGCGCGAGAACCTGCTGATGGCCGCGCGACCGGCGGCCCGGGGCACAAGAGAGGCCTGGACCCTCGAGCGCGTGCTGGCCACCTTCCCGCGCCTCGTCGAACGCATCGACAACGGCGGTGCCGCGCTGTCCGGTGGCGAGCAGCAGATGCTGGCGATCGGCCGCGCGCTGATGCTCAACCCCGACGTCGTGATCCTCGACGAAGCCACCGAAGGTCTCGCCCCGCTGATCGTCGCGGAGATCTGGCGGATCATCGGCGTGATCCGCGCCAGCGGCATCGCGTCGCTGATCGTCGACCGGAACTATCGCGCGGTGCTCGCGCACACCGATCGCTGCGTCGTGCTGCAGAAGGGCCGCGTGGTCCTCGAAGGCTCGTCGCAGACGCTCCACGACAGCGACACGCTCGCCGGATTCCTCGGCGTCTGAGTTCGTCCCCGGTTCACTGACCCTTGAAGAGCCCCTGGAACGGACGCGAGACCGGCAGCCGGTCGCCGCATCCGCGCAGCGTGAGTTCCATGTGCGTCTCGTCGAGCCGGATCGCCTTCTCGATCGCGCGCCGGTTGACGATGACCGAGCGATGGATCTGCCAGAACAGCGACTCGTCGAGCTGCGTCAGCAGTTCCTTCAGCGGCGTGCGGATCAGCGCGTCGCCGTCTGCGTGCACGACGCGGGTGTAGCGTGTGTCGGCCTCGAAATAGATCACGTCCGCCACGGGGATGAGGCGCACCTCGCGCCCGACGCTGCTCTGGATGAACTCCAGCGGCGGCGGCCGTCGCAACTGCTTCGACAGCCCCTCGAGCAGCCCCTGCAGGTCCGGCTTCGCGATGCGGGCGCCGAGGCGCTCGATCATCCGGCCGACGCGGGCGGTCTCCACCGGCTTGAGCAGGTAGTCGATCGCGCCGGTGTCGAAGGCCTCGATGGCGTGGTCGCCGTACGCGGTCACGAACACGACGGGCGTGCGACCCGCGATGCGCTGCGCGACCTCGATGCCGGTCAGGCCGGGCATGCGGATGTCGAGGAAGCACACCTGCGGCTGGTGTTCGAGCCAGGCATCCCACGCATCGGTGCCGTTGGCGCATTCGGCGACGATCTCGATCGCCGGAGCGGCCGCGCGCAAAGCGGCGCGCAACTGCGCGCGCGGCGCCTCCTCGTCGTCGGCGATCAGCGCGCTGAAGTGCCCTGCTTCCACGGCCACGCTCATGTCGGCGCCTCCCGTTCGATGCGCACCTGCGCGATCGTCGTGCCGTCGACCCTGTCCAGCGAGACCGAAGCGCGCGCGCCGAACAGTTGGCGCAGGCGCTCGCGGCAGTTGCCCAGGCCGATCCCCTCGCACCAGTCGCGCGCGAGTCCGACGCCGTCGTCGCTGACCCGCAGCGTCCAGGCCTGGCCGTCGTCGACCGCGGCGACCCGCACCGTGCCGCCCCGCAGCGCCGGCGAGATGCCGTGCTCGATGGCGTTCTCGGCCAGCGTCAGCAGCAGGCCCGCCGGCATCTGCTGCGCCTCGGCGCCCGGTTCGATGGCGATCTCGTAGCGCAGCCGGTCGCCGAGACGGGCCTGCATCACCGACAGGTAGTGGCGCAGCGTGTCGACCTCGACCGCGAACGGCGTCTGCTCCAGCGCCAGCAGTTCGGTCGAGCCGCGCAGGAACGACGTCAGCGAACGCAGCAGCGGGCCGGCCCGCGGATCGGCCACGTCGACCCAGTGCTGCACGGCCGCCAGCGTGTTGAAGATGAAGTGCGGCTGGATCTGCCGCTGCAGCAGCTTCAGCCGCGCCTCGGCAAGCAGGCGCGCGGTGGCGTCGCGCTCCTGCTGCAGCCGCAGCCACTGCATCTCCTTCTGCACGCGGAAGCGCTTCACCCCGGCGACCCCCCAAGTCAGCAGGACCAGCGTCGCGATCAGCAGGATCAGCCACGGCGTCGTCTGGCGGAAACCGTCGGCCAGCACGTGCGGCAGGTTGTCGAGATCCAGACCGCCGTGCTTGGCGATGTAGCCGGTCATGAAGCCGAGCAGCGCGCCGAGGTAGGCCAGGCCGAGGCTGATCACCACGAAGCGGACCAGCCGCGGCGTCGTGTAGCAATCGGCCTTGAGCCAGGCCCCGAGGACGACGAACAGGATCATGAGCCACGCGGACAATGCTCCGGGGATGGCCGCCCCCCACGAGACACCGGCGAGGCGGAGCCCGACCGCGCTCGTGACGACCAGTCCCAGGAGAACCAGCCAGAAGCGAAACCCTGCCCGGCTGTAGAGCCAGCGATCGATGCGTTCGGCTTCGGCCGCCAGCGGCTTCGGCATGCGGGCGTAGAACGGCGCGGCCCAGGCAAAATAGTGGCGCTGGAAGGCGTTGTGGGCAGGGTCGACAGGCGAGTGCATGCGCCAAGTCTAAGCAAGCGAAGGCAGGTGCCGTCGCCGGATCGTATGAAACGTCGAATGGCCGGGCGACCGGGGCCGGACGGCGGATGAACCGGCGGTGGCCGAGGCGGGCCGATCGCAGGGCGCGTAGCATCCAGAGCCCCGGCTAGTGCCCTGTCCCAGGAATCGGCATGATCAGCTTCAGGCTCGAGCGCTTCGGCGCGAACCTCATCGAACAGCACGAGAAGACGCCGATCCCGAAGGGGCACGAGGTCCTCCTGGCCGTGGGCAGTTGCGGCGTGTGCCACAGCGACGTCCATCTCGCCGACGGCTACTTCGATCTCGGCAACGGGCAGCGCGTCGAACTGGCAGCCAGCATCGCGCCACCGCGCACGCTCGGTCACGAGATCGCGGGCACCGTGGCGGCGATCGGTTCCGACGTCGTCGGCGTCGCGGTCGGCGACCGGCGCATCGTCTATCCGTGGATCGGCTGCGGCCGTTGCGCGCTTTGCGCGACCGGCGACGAACACCTGTGCGCCCGACCGCGCGCCATCGGCGTCAACGTCGACGGCGGCTTCGCCGATCATGTCGTCGTGCCCGATGCCCGCTACCTGTTCGCGTACACCCCGTTGTCCGAGGAACAGGCCTGTACCTATGCGTGTTCGGGCCTGACCGCCTACAGCGCGCTCAAGAAGGTGTCGGCCGCCTTCGTCGGCCCGGGCGGAGTCGAGCGTCTCCTGATCATCGGCGCGGGCGGGGTCGGCCTGTCGGGCATCCGCATGGCGGCGTGGCTCGGGCTGCCGCCGCCGATCGTCGCCGAGGTCGACCGCACGAAGTGGGACCTCGCCCTCGAAGCCGGGGCCGTCGAGGTGATCGACCCCAGGGCCGACGGCGCGGCCCGCACGCTGACGAAGGCCACCGGCGGCGGTGTTGCGGCCGCGATCGACTTCGTCGGGGCCGGCGAGACCTTCGCGTTCGGCATCGGGGCGCTGAAGAAGGCCGGCACGCTGGTGTCGGTCGGCCTGTTCGGTGGCGCGACGACGATCTCGCCGGCGCTGCTCGCGTTGAAGTCCCTGCACGTGATCGGCTCGTATGTCGGGTCGCCCGCCGAAATGGGCACCATGATGTCGCTCGCCCGAAAGGCGGCGCTGCCCGAATTGCCGCTGAACCCCATCCCGCTCGGCGCCGCGAATGCGACGCTCGCCGCCCTGAAGGAAGGCCACGTCCGTGGCCGGACCATCCTGAAGCCCTGATGAAAGGAACCCCAGAACCATGAACGCTCCCGACAGGATCACCGTCTACGAAGACCTCGCCCTCTACCTCGACGGCCGGTTCGTGCAGGGCGGCGGCCGCCGCGAACAGGAAGTCTTCGATCCGGCCACCGACACCGTCATCGGCAGGCTGCCGCACGCGACGACGGAAGACCTGGACCTCGCCCTGGCCAGCGCCGCCCGCGCGTTCGAGACGTGGAAGAAGACGTCGCCGATGGAGCGCGGCAGGATCCTGCGCAAGGTGGCCGAGCTCGCCCGAGAAAGAGCTCAGGCAATCGGCGCGAACATGACGCTCGACCAGGGCAAGCCGATCGCCGAGGCCGTCGCCGAGGTGATGATGTGCGCCGAACATGCGGAGTGGCACGCCGAGGAATGCCGGCGCATCTACGGCCGCGTGATTCCGTCGCGCGTCGACGGCGTGCGGCAGCTCGTGCTGCGCGAGCCGATCGGCGTGTGCGCGGCGTTCACCCCGTGGAACTTCCCGTTCAACCAGGCGATCCGCAAGGTCGTCGCGGCGCTCGGCGCCGGCTGCACCATCGTGCTGAAGGGACCCGAGGACGCGCCGAGCGGCGTCGTCGCGCTGGCCCGCCTGTTCCACGACGCGGGCCTGCCGGCCGGCTGCCTGAACGTGGTGTGGGGCGTGCCACACGAGGTCTCGACGCACCTCATCAACTCGCCGATCGTGCGCAAGGTGTCGTTCACCGGATCGGTCGCGGTCGGCAAGCAGCTCGCCGCGATGGCCGGCGGCCTGATGAAGCGCTGCACGATGGAGCTCGGCGGCCACGCGCCGGTGATCGTCTGCGACGACGCGGACATCGAGCGCGCGGCCGATATCCTGGTCGGCTTCAAGTTCCGCAATGCCGGCCAGGTGTGCATCTCGCCGACCCGCTTCTACGTGCAGGAAGGCGCCTACGACCGCTTCGTCGCGCGCTTCGTCGAGAAGACCAAGGCGATCAAGGTGGGGCCCGGCAGCGACCCGGCCAGCCGCATGGGTCCGCTCGCGCAGAAGCGCCGCATCGCGCCGTTCTCGCATTTCATCGAGGACGCGCATCAACGCGGTGCAACCGTGCTCGCCGGCGGCTCGACGATGGACGGCGCGGGAAGTTTCTATTCGCCGACGGTGCTCGCGGATCTCGCGGACGACAGCCTGATGATGAACGAGGAACCCTTCGGCCCGGTGGCCGGCATGGTCCGCTTCAGGACGGTCGACGAGGTGCTCAAGCGCGCCAACAGCCTGCCGTTCGGCCTCGCGTCGTACGCGTTCACGGGTTCGACGAAGAACGCGACCGCGATCGCCAACGGACTCGAGGCCGGCATGGTGTCGATCAACCACATCGGCCTCGCGCTGGCCGAGACGCCGTTCGGCGGCATCAAGGACAGCGGCTACGGCAGCGAAGGCGGGACCGAGACCTTCGACGGCTACCTGACGACGAAATTCGTCACGCAACTCAATTGAACGCACGATCCCCCCGCACGCTCGTCCGAGGCCGCATCGCATGAATTTTCATCTATCGGGTCGCTGGGCGCTGGTTTGCGCGTCCAGCCGCGGACTCGGACGGGCCTGCGCCTCCGCGCTGGCGGCCGAAGGCGTGAACGTCGTGATCACCGCACGCGATGCCGCGGTCCTGCAGCGCACGGCCGACGAGTTGCGTGCGGAGCATCCCGACGTGCTCGTGCGCGCGGTAGTCGGCGACATCGCCACCGACGAAGGGCGCGCAGCGGCCCTCGCGGGATGCCCGCAGGTCGACATCCTGATCAACAACGCCGGCGGTCCGCTGCCCGGCGACTTCCGCGACTGGACGCGCGAGCACTGGCTGGCCGCGCTCGACGCCAACATGCTGGCGCCGATCGCGCTGATCAAGGCGACCATCGACGACATGGCGCAGCGCGGCTTCGGGCGCATCGTCAACATCACGTCGGGCGCCGTGAAGTCCCCGATCGCGGGTCTCGGCCTGTCGAACGGCGCCCGTACCGGCCTGACCGGCTTCGTCGCCGGCCTCGCGCGCCAGCCGCAGCTCGCCGCGCGCAACGTGACGATCAACAACCTGCTGCCCGGCAGCTTCGACACCGACCGGCTGCGCAGCGCGACCCGCGCCTTCGCCGAGACGTCGCGGCAGACGCCCGAAGAGGCCATCGCCGAACGCCAGCGCGCGATCCCCGCCGGCCGCTTCGGCCAGCCCGACGAGTTCGGTGCGGTCTGCGCCTTCCTCTGCAGCGCGCAGGCCTCCTATCTCACCGGCCAGAACATCCTGCTCGACGGCGGCGCGTACCCCGGGACCTTCTGATGAGCGACTACACCGACCTGCTCTACGACGTCCGCGACGTTCAGGGCTTGAGCGGCGGCTCGGCGCGATAGCGGCCCTGCATCTTCAGCATCCAGCCTGGATATTCCGACGGCAGCGCGCTGACCGTCTCGAGCGCCGCGAGGTCGTCGGCCGACAGTTCCAGGTCGGTCGCCGCGAGGTTGTCCGCGAGCTGCGCGGGCGTCTTCGCGCCGACGATCACCGTACTCACCTCACGTCGACTCAGCAGCCACGCGAGCGCGACCTGCGCCACCGAGACGCCGAGGCGCTCGGCGATCGGCCGCATCGCGTCGACGCAGCGGAACGCGCGCGGCTTGTCGACGACGGGGAAGTCGAAGCTCGCGCGGCGCGCGCCTTCCGGTCCCTGGCCGTCGGCGCTGAATTTGCCGCTCAGCAGGCCACCCGCGAGCGGACTCCACACCATCACGCCGAGCTGCTGGTCGCGGACCAGCGGCAGGACTTCGCGCTCGAGGTCGCGGCCGGCGATCGTGTAATAGGCCTGCACGCACTGGAAACGCGCCCATGCATGGCGGTCCGAGATCGCGAGGCCTTTCATGATCTGCCAGGCGGCCATGTTGCACAGGCCGATGTAGCGCACCTTGCCCGAGCGCACGAGATCATTCAGGGTGGACAGCACCTCGTCGAGCGGCGTGAGCGGATCGAAGCCGTGGAGCTGGTACAGATCGATGTGGTCGAGCTGCAGGCGCTTCAGGCTGGCGTCGACCTCGTTCATCAGGTGGTAACGCGACTGGCCGCGACCGTTGGGCGAGCCCTCGGCCATGATCCCGGTGGCCTTGGTCGCGATCACCAGTTCGTCGCGCGGCAGCCCGAGGCTGCGGATCGCCTCGCCGGTCAGCGTCTCGGACATCCCGAGCGAATACACGTTGGCGGTGTCGATGAAGTTCACGCCGGCGTCGAAGGCCTGCTTGACCAGCGCGGTCGCGCCGTCCCGGTCGACCTCACCCATCACCTTCCAGAACCCGTCGCCGCCGAAGGTCATGGTGCCGAGGCAGAGCTCGGAGACGTAGAGGCCGGTGCGGCCGAGCAGACGGTAGTGCATGGGGTTCTCCCGGAATCGTGAGGCGGCCGCAAGACTAACTCACTGATCAGCCCCCTCCCCGGTGGGGAGGGAGACCGCCGGACACCGTCCATTGGCGCGAAGTCGGGAAACCCCTGATACCCCCCGCACGCACCGGATGCGGTAATGACTTGCATTAATGGACTAACAAAAGAACTGCCGGAGGAGACCTCATGAAGAAGAATGCCGTCGCCGTGCTGATCGCGGCCCTCGCCACCACGCTGCCCGTCGAACCCGGCTTCGCCCAGTCGAAGATCTCCGACGGCGTGGTCAAGATCGGCGTGCTGACCGACATGTCGGGCCAGTTCTCGCACGAAGGCGGCAAGGGCGCCGTCACCGCCGTGCAGATGGCGGTGGAAGACTTCGGCGGCAAGGTGCTCGGTGCGCCGATCGAGGTCGTCGTCGCCGACCACCTCAACAAGCCGGACGTCGCATCGGCCACGGCGCGCGAATGGTTCGACACGCAGAAGGTCGACATGATCACCGAGCTGATCAACTCGGCCATCGCGCTCGGCGTGACCAACATCGCGAAGGAGAAGAACCGCGTCGCGATCGTCAACGGAGCCGGCTCGTCGCGCCTGACCGGCGACGCCTGCACGCCGAACAGCATCCATTACGCGTACGACACCTACGCGCTGGCCAACGGCACCGGCAAGGCGCTGCTCGACCAGGGCCTCGACACGTGGTTCTTCCTGACGGCCGACTACGCGTTCGGCGCGGCGCTGGAAGGCGATGCGACCGCGGTCCTGAAGGCGCGCAACGGCAAGGTTCTGGGCTCGGTGAAGTACCCGCTAGAGACCAGCGACCACTCGTCGTTCCTGCTGCGTGCGCAGGACTCGAAGGCCAAGGTCGTCGCGATCGCCGGGTCCGGCACATCGTTCGTCAACGCGATCAAGTCGTCGCGCGAGTTCGGCATCTCCAGCGGCGGACAGACCGTGGCCGGCCTGCTGGTGTGGATCACCGACGTGCATTCGCTCGGGCTCGAGAACGCGCAGGGTCTCGTGCTCACCACCGCGTTCTACTGGGACCGCAACGACGCGACCCGCGCCTGGGCCAAGCGCTTCTTCGCGAAGATGCAGCGCATGCCGAACATGGGCGACGCGGGCGACTACTCGTCGACGATGCACTACCTGAACGCGATCAAGGCCGCGGGCACCGACGACGCCGCGACGGTGATGGCGAAGATGAAGGAACTACCGATCAACGACTTCTTCGCGACCAACGGACGCATCCGTGCCGACGGCCGGATGGTCCACGACATGTACGTCTACGAGGTCAAGAAGCCGGCGGAGTCGAAGTTCCCGTGGGACTACTACAAGCTGCGCGCGACGATTCCCGCCGACTCCGCGTTCCGCCCGCTGGCGGAGAGCGCCTGTCCGCTGGTGAAGAAGTAGCGCGCGGGTCAGGCCGGCGGTCCGATGGGGTCGCTGTAGTTCATCTTGTAGCGCATGTCGGTCGCGACCAGCGGCTCGTGGCACTGGTCGCAGTAGATCGTCGGCTCGAAGTCGGCGCCGCAGTCGAGGTGCGTCAGGACCAGCGGCGGCTCGGCGCCCGACAGCCAGTCGTCGCCCCAGCGCAGCATCGCGATCATCGACCCGAACAGGTCCATGCCCATCTCGGTGAAGCGGTACTCGAAGCGCTCCGGCTGGACCTGGTAGCGCACGCGCCGGAAGACCCCGTCGGCCACCAGCCGCGTCAGGCGGTCGCTCAGGATGTTCGGTGCGATCCCGAGCTTCGTCTCGAACTCGTCGAAGCGGCGCGCGCGAAAGAAGGCCTCGCGGATGATCATGAAGCGCCAGCGGTCGCCGATCACCTGCAGCGCCCGCGCCACCGAACTGGGGCGGCGTCGTTCGAGCGCGGTCGGGTCCGCGGACCGTCGCCCGCGGCGCCCCGGCTCGATCAGCGTCGTCCCGGTGCCGGGACCGTCGCGGTAGCTGGTGCGGCTGGCCAGGATCTCGCCGCGGCAATGCGAGCAGCCGACCAGCGCCTTGCAGCGCTTGCCGCACTTCGCGTGGACGAGTTGCAGCGGCTTCGGCGCGTCGCCCTTGAGCCACTTGTCGCCGAAGCTCATCAACGCGAGCATCACCGGATACAGCGCGATGCCGACCTTGGTCAGCCGGTATTCGTAGCGCAGGGGCCTCTCGGAGTACGCGACCCGGCGCAGCACGCCCTGGCTCGACAGCTTGCGCAGGCGCGCGGTGAGCGTGTTGCGCGGCAGGCGCAGCATCTCGTGGAATTTCTCGAAGCGCCGCACGCCGAAATAGCACTCGCGCAGGATCATGAAGCTCCAGCCGTCGCCGATCACGTCGATCGTGCGACCGACCGAGCAGTTGCGTTCCTTGATGCGCCGGACCTTCGGCTTGCGAACGACGGCCGTCGCCGGTGCGTCGACGATCCTGCGGGGCGGCGCCTTCGGCACGGCTTTCGGTCGCACGGGCGATTCGTCGATGGATTTCTTCGGCGGCACGGGGATGGGGATGCGGCGGATGCTGCATCGGGCGGCGAGACGAATCGCATCAAACGCCCGGAAGACGGCGGGATGCTAACTTGTCATCGGCGAACGCATATAGTCTAATAATGCAAGTTACTCTGCTTTCGGATGCAAGTGAAGTCTCGAAGCGCCAAGACATGACCGAACGCCAGCTTCCCACCCGCCGCGCGCTGTATCCCCGCATCACGTCGATCTCGACGCGCTGGGGTGACAACGATTCCTACGGCCACGTCAACAACGTCGTCTACTACTCGTTCTTCGACACGTCGGTGAACCAGCACCTGATCGAGTGCGGCGTGCTCGACATCGGGACCAGCCCCGTGATCGGCCTGGTCCTCGAGAACCAATGCCGCTACTTCACGTCGCTCGGATTCCCCGACCGCATCGACGTCGGCATGCGCGTGACGCACCTGGGCAACAGCAGCGTGCGCTACGAGATCGCCCTCTTCCGCAACGACGCGGACCTGGCCTCGGCCGTCGGCAAGTTCGTCCACGTCTACGTCGAGCGCACCACCAACCAGCCCGTCCCGATTCCTCCTGCCGTGCGTTCGGTCCTCGAACCGCTGATGCAGGTCGAAGCGGTCGCGCGGGCGGAGTAGACGATCCATGGAGATGTCGGGACAGGCGACGCTGAACGCGACCCGGCAACAGGTCTGGGACGCGCTCAACGACCCGGTCGTGCTGCAGGCCTGCATTCCCGGCTGCGAATCGATGGACCGGACGTCCGACACCGAATTCGCCGCGACCGTCGTCTCGAAGGTCGGTCCCATCAAGGCCCGCTTCGCCGGCAGGGTCACGCTGCTCGACATCGTCGCTCCGCAGAGCTATACGTTGGTCGGCGAGGGCCAGGGCGGCATGGCCGGCTTCGCGAAGGCCGACATCGGCGTCACGCTCGAGGCGATCGAGGAACACGTGACGCGGCTGAGCTACGGCGTCAAGGCGAACGTCGGCGGCAAGCTCGCCCAACTCGGCGCGCGGCTGATCGACGCCACGGCGCGCAAGTCGGCCGACGCGTTCTTCGAGAAATTCACGGCTGCGGTCGACCGACTGGTGGCGGACGCCCCCTCGGCGAAGACGTCGCGTCCTGCTTCGATCGCAGCCGCAAACCCCGTCGTCGCGCGACCGCGTCCGGCAGCGGTGCCGCTCGTACCGGAGCCGACCGACGCCGGCGTCGTCGAAGTCCTGGTGGCCGAACACATCAAGGTGTGGATCGCCGACCAGATCGCGGTCGTCACGCTCAACCGGCCCAAGCAGCGCAACGCGATGACCTTCGCGATGTGGCGCGCGGTGCCGAGCCTGATGGCTTCGCTCGAACGCGACCCGGCCGTGCGCGTGATCGTGGTCACCGGCGCGGGAGACGACTTCTGCGCCGGCGCCGACATCTCCGAGTTCGCCACCGTACGCGACGACGTCGACCAGGCCACCGCCTACGAGGTCGCCGTCGACGCCTGCTGCGACGCGATCACGCGCTGCACGAAGCCGACCATCGCCGTCGTCCGCGGCTACTGCCTCGGCGGCGGTGCGCATCTCGCGATGTCGTGCGACTTCCGCTACGCGGCGTCGACCGCGCAGTTCGGCATCCCTGCCGCACGCCTGTCGGTGATCTACGGCGTCAGCGGCACGCGCAAACTGCTCGCGCTGGTGGGCCTGTCGACTGCCAAGAAGATCCTGTTCGGCGGCCAGCGCTTCGACGCGGCCGAGGCGGCGCGCATCGGTTTCGTCGATCACGTGTCGGCCGCGGACGAGCCGGTCAGGGCCGGATGGTTCGCGAAAGCCGCCGAGACGAAGGCCGCCGGTGGCGACGATCCGATGGCCGATGCCCGTGCGTTCGCGAAGACGCTCGCGCGCAACGCGCCGCTGTCGATCGTCGGCGCGAAGGCCATCCTCAACGACATCGGGCTCGATCACGCGGACCTCGATCTCGCGAAGATCGACGCGCTGATCGCCGCCGGCGCTGCGAGCGACGACTATCGCGAAGGCCGCGCGGCCTTCGCCGAGAAGCGCGACCCGGTCTTCAAGGGCCGCTGATGAAGCCTGCGCCGTTCGACTACGCATGTCCCGACAGCGTCGACGAAGCCGTCGCGCTGCTTGCAGAACACCTGGGCAACGCCAAGGTCATCGCCGGCGGCCAGAGCCTCATGCCGATGATCAACTTCCGCGTCGTCAAGCCCGCCTTGCTGGTCGACATCGGCCGCCTCCTCGAACTCGATTTCCTGCGCGCGACGGCGGACGGCGGCGTCTGCATCGGCGCGTTGACGCGCCATCGTGTGCTCGAGACGTCGCCGCTGATCGCCGAGCGCTTCCCGGTCGTCAGCGAGGCGATGCGCCACGTCGCGCACGTCGCGATCCGCAACCGCGGCACGATCGGCGGCAGCCTCTCGCACGCCGACCCGGCCGCCGAACTGCCAATGCTCGCCTTGCTGCTCGACGCAGACATCACCACGCACTCGCCGCGCGGCGAACGCACCATCGCCGCGGCCGACTTCTTCGTCGGTGCGCTGACCAACGCGCTGGCCGACGACGAGCTCGTCGTGCGCGTCGACCTGCCCGGCCTGCGGCCCGGCACCGGCTGGGCCTTCGAGGAGTTCGCACGGCGCGCCGGCGACTACGCGATCGCCGCGGTGGCGATGCTGCTGCACGTGGGCGACGGCGTCATCGACGACGCGCGCATCGCGATGATGGGTGTCGGCGACGCGCCGCTGCGCCGGCATGCGGCCGAGTCGATCCTGATGGGCCAGCGGCTCGACGACGATGCCGTGATGAAAGCCGCGATCGCCGCTGCGTGCGACGACCTGCGTCCGAACCAGGACCTGCAGGCGTCGCCGGAGTACCGCCGCCATCTCGCGGCGATGCTGTGCGAACGCGTCTTCGCCGACGCCTGGCAGCGCGCCAACCCGGAGACCCCATGAACCACGACGAGATCGCCGCGAAGCCGCTCTGGCTGGTCGTCAACGGCCAGGTGCACGAACGCCTGGTCGAGCCGCGCATGCTGCTGTCCGACTTCCTGCGCACCACCCTCGGCCTCACCGGCACGCACGTGGGCTGCGAGCACGGCGCGTGCGGTTCGTGCACGGTGCTGGTCGAAGGCGACAGCGTGCGGTCGTGCCTGATGCTCGCGATCCAGGCCAACGGCCTCGACGTGAAGACGGTCGAGAGCCTGGGCACCGTCGACGCGCTCAGCCCGCTCCAGGAGGCGTTCCGCGAGCATCACGGGCTGCAGTGCGGCTTCTGCACGCCGGGCATGCTGATGACCTGCGTCGACGTGCTCGACAAGCAGCCGCTCGAGACCGAGGCGCAGATCCGCGACGCGCTGTCCGGCAACCTGTGCCGCTGCACCGGCTACCAGGGCATCGTGGACGCGGTGCGCAGCTGCGTGGCGACCCGCAACGCGATGCGCGCGGCCGCGGCCCCGGACGCGGGCCCGACATGAAGATGCACGTGCTCAGCGGCGGGCGACTGCGGATGCGCAAGAGCGTCTACCTGCCGGACGCCGACCGCTCCGAGACCCTCGAACTGCCGGTGTGCTGCTACCTGCTGCGCCATCCGGAAGGCAACGTGCTGTTCGACACCGGCTGCCACCCGTCGACGACGACCGATGCCGAAGCGCGCTGGGGCGCGATGGCGAAGGCGATGAACCCGATCTCGCAGCCCGACGAGAACCTGATCTCGCAGCTCGAGCTGGTCGGCCTCACGCCGCTGGACATCGACGTCGTCGTCAACTCGCACTTCCATTCTGATCATTGCGGATGCAACGAGTTCTTCAGGCGTGCGACGGTGATCTGCCATCGCAAGGAACTCGACGCCGCCGCGGCGGCCGACGGCGTGCAGAAAGGTTACCTGCCCGTCGACTGGCAGCAGCCGATGCCGATCGAGCCGATCGACGCCGAGCGCGACCTGTACGACGACGGCCGCATCGTGCTCGTGCCGCTGCCCGGCCACACCGTCGGCATGACGGCCGCGCTGGTCGCGCTGGACAGGAGCGGCAGCTTCCTGCTCGCGTCGGACGCCGTGCCGCTGAAGGCCAACCTCGATCGCGAACTGAATCCGCGCAACACCTGGGACGTCGAGCAGTCGACGCGCTCGATGGAGGAAGTGCGACGCATCGCGGCCGGTGGCGCGCAGGTGCTGTTCGGTCACGACGCGGATCAGTGGGCGTCGCTGCGCAAGGGTCGGGATGCCTACGACTGACGCAGACCCGATCGCGGTCGTGGTGCCGGATCGTCCGGCGGCGACCGCGCGCAAGCTCGTCGGCCAGCCGATCCGCCGCGTCGAGGACGCGCGCCTGCTCGCGGGACTCGGCCGCTACGTCGACGACCGGCCTGCCGGTCACGCCTGGCACCTCGCGATCCGTCGCAGCGACCAGGCCCACGCGCGTATCCGTGGGGTCGATCTCGCCGCGGCGCGTGCGCTGCGCGGCGTCCACGGGGTCTTCGTCTCGGCCGACCTCGCGGGTTTCGTCAAGCCCGCGATCGCGACGTCGCGGATGGCCGACTACCAGCCGACGCCGATCCATGCCCTCGCCGATGGCGTCGTGCATTACGTCGGCGAGCCCGTGGTGGCGATCGTCGCCGACAGCCGCTACATCGCCGAGGACGCGCTCGAGCTGGTGGAGATCGACTACCAGCCGCTGCCGGCCGCGACCGATCCCGAATACGCCGCCGAACCCGGCGCCCCGCTGCTGCACGCCGACCTGGTCAGCAACGTCCTCGTGCAGCGCGCGTTCGTGCGCGGCGAGGTCGATGCCGCATTCGCCGAAGCGCCGGTCACGGTAGGCGGCCGCTTCCGCTTCCACCGCAAGACGTCGGTCGCGATGGAGAACCGCTGCTACTTCGCGGAGATCGACGTCGGCCGCGACGCGCTGACGCTGTACGCGTCGACGCAGGTGCCCGGCATCATCCGCGACGCCCTCGCCGAGCTGCTCGACCTGCCCGGCAACCGCCTCAACGTGGTCGCGCCCGACGTCGGTGGCGGCTTCGGCGGCAAGACCTCGCTGTACCAGGAAGAGATGCTGGTCTGCGCGCTGGCCCGCAAGATGGGCCGCAGCATCAAGTGGACCGGCGACCGTCTCGAGGACCTGGCGGCGACCACCCAGGCCTTCGACGAACGCGTCGATGCCGAGCTCGCGGTCGATCGCGACGGCCGCATCCTCGGTCTGCGCGCCGACGTGCTCGGCGACGTCGGCGCGTACTCGATCTTTCCGTGGACGGCGGGCATCGAGCCGGTACAGGTCGTCAGCTTCCTGCCCGGTCCGTACCGCGTGCCCTGCTATCGCGGCAAGGTGCGCGGCGTCGCCACGCCGAAGGCGCCGACCGGCCCGTACCGCGGCGTGGGCCGGCCCACGTCGACCTTCGTGATGGAGCGCCTGATCGACATGGCCGCGCGCAGGCTCGGCATCGACCCGGTCGAGATGCGCCGGCGCAACCTCGTGCGCGCGGAGGAGTTCCCGTACAAAACGCCGTCCGGCATCGTGTGGGACCGCTCGGGTTTCCTCGAAGGCCTCGAGGCCGCGCACGACCGCTTCGACTACGCGGACGCGCGCAGGCGCCAGACCGCGGCGCGCGCGCAGGGCCGCTGGATCGGCATCGGCGTCGCGAGCTACGCCGAGCTGTCGGGCATCGGCTCGCGTATCTCCGCGTCGCCCGGCATGCCGATCAACACCGGCACCGACACCTGCGTGATGCGTCTCGACTCGACCGGCTCGGTGACGGCCAGCTTCGGCTGCGCGTCGCACGGCCAGGGGCACGAGACGACGCTCGCGCAAGTGGTCGCCGACGAGCTCGGCGCGCGCTTCGAGGACATCCGCATCGTCACCGGAGACAGCTCCGCGGTGCCGCACGGCACCGGAAGCTACGCGAGCCGCACGGCGGTGATCAGCAGCGGCGCCGGCATGCTCGCGGCGCGCGAGCTGAGGGTGCGCCTGCTGCGCCTGGCCGCTTTCCTGCTCGACGTCGACGCGTCGCTGATCGACATCGTGCAGGGCACGTTCCGCTCGCGCGTGAACGACAAGGTGCTGACCTTCAAGGCGCTGGCGCACGCGCTGTATTCGCAGATGGGCCGCGTGCCGCCCGACCTGCGCGAGGAGCTGGTCGTCACCAAGGTCTACGACCCGATCAACGGCACCGCGAGCTCGTCGACCCACCTGGTCCAGATCGAGATCGATCCGAAGACCTACGGCATCCGCATCCAGCGCTACGTGATCGCCGAGGACGCGGGCCGCATCATCAACCCGCTGATCGTCGAGGGCCAGACGCGCGGCGCGCTCGCGCAGGGCATCGGCGCGGCGCTGCTCGAGGAAGTGGTCTACGACGCGGACGGCCAGTTGCTGACCGCGAGCCTCGCCGACTACCTGATCCCGTCGGCGCCCGAGGTGCCCAACCTCGAGATCGTCCATCTCGAGACCGAGGCGCCGCACACCCTCGGCGGCTTTCGCGGCATGGGTGAAGGCGGAACCATCGGCGCGCCCGCAGCGATCGCCAACGCCGTGGCCGATGCGCTGTCGCCGCTCGGCATCGAGATCGACACCTTGCCGGTGACACCGGAGCGGCTGTTCCAGCTCATCCGCAGCGCCACCCGACACCACTCCGAGGAGCAGGACACATGAAGACGGGACTCGACGGCAAGGTCGCCCTGGTGACCGGCGGCGCACGCGACGTCGGGCGCGCGATCGCGCTCGGCCTCGCGGCCGAAGGGGCGACGGTCGTCGTCAACTACAACAGTTCGCCGACCGAGGCCGAGGCCGTCGCGAAGCAGATCGTCGACGCTGGCGGCCAGGCGATGGCATGCAAGGCGAACGTCGCCGACTACGCCGAGGTCCAGGCGATGGTCGCGAAGGCGGTCGAGGCCTACGGAAGGATCGACATCCTCGTCAACAACGCCGGGCTGGTGTTCAAGGAGCGCTTCGTCGACACCACGCCGGCGGACTGGGACAAGCAGATCGGCGTGGGCCTGTACGGCGTGATCCACACCTGCCACGCGGTGGCGCCGCTGATGATCCGCCAGAAGGGCGGACGGATCATCAACCTCGCCGGCGACTCGGCGCGCGTCGGCGAGAACGGGCTCTCGATCACCGCCGCGTCACGCGGCGGCGTCATCGCGCTGACCAAGTCGCTGGCGAAGGAGCTCGGCCGCGCGAACGTGACCGCGAACGTGCTCGCGCTCGGGCTGATGAAGACGTCGCACTCGGACGCGGACTGGCTCGCCGAGAACCTCGACAAGATCCTGCGCAGCTACGCGATCAAGCGCATCGGCGAGGCGGGCGACATCGCGCCGTTCGTGAGCTTCCTGGCGTCGGACCTCGCGTCGTGGGTCACCGGCCAGGTGATCAGCGTGAACGGCGGCTTCAGCATGGTCTGACGGTCAGAGCCAGGAGACCCCGATGATCCGTACCGACCTGATCGCGCCGCTCGGCGTGCTGCTGAGGCGTCACGCGAGCGAGCGCGGCGGCAAGCTCGCCTTCGAGGACGCGAGGACGACGTTGACCTATGCCGAGCTCGACGCGCGGACCGCGCGCCTCGCCGGCTACCTGCAGGCCGGCGCGGTCGAAGCCGGCCAGCGCATGGCGATCCTGCTGCCGAACTCGGTCGACTGGGTGGTCGCCTGCGTCGCGATCGTCCGCGCCGGATGCATCGCGGTGCCGATCAGCCACGATGCGACCGAGAGCGAAATCCGCTACCGGCTCGAGGACGCGGCCTGCACGGTCCTGATCGTCAGCGAGCATCGCCTGCCGCTGGCCGCGCGCCTGCGCGACGCCCTGCCCTGTCTCGAGACCCTGATCGTGACGACTGCATTGCCCGCGGGCAACGTGCTGTCGCTGACCGCGCTGCTCGCCCGCGACAGCGGGAACGTGCCGCGCGATCCGGTCGACATCGACACCACCGCGTTCATCGTCTACACGTCGGGCACCACCGGCAAGGCGAAGGGCGTGATGCTGACGTTGCGCAGCATGCTGTGGGTGACCGCCACGTGCTGGGTGCTGGTCGCAGGGCTGCGCGAAGACGACGTCGTGCTGTCGCCGCTGCCGCTGTTCCATTCGTACGCGCTGAACCTGAGCGTGCTCAGCGTCCTCGCGGTCGGCGCCAGCGTGCATCTGCTCGAGCGCTTCTCCACGCAGGACGTGCTGGCCAAGCTGCAGACCGGCCGCTTCACGCTGATGCCGGGCGTGCCGACGATGTTCCATTACCTGCTCGAAGGCGCGCGCGACCGGGAGGACCGATCGTTCCCCGGCATGCGCCGCTTCCTGTCGGCCGGCGCGATCCTGCCGTCGGCGCTCAATCGCGCGTTCGAGGAGCGTTTCGGCATCGCGCTGCTGGACGGCTACGGCATCACCGAGACCGCGACGATGGTCACGATGAACTGGCCCGGCGACGGGCGCGTGATGGGCTCGTGCGGGCTGCCGCTGACCGGCCTCGCGGTGCGCATCGTCGACGCCGACGGCCGCGACGTCCCGGTCACGCACGAGGGCGAGCTGATCGTCCGCGGGCCGAACCTGATGCAGGGCTATCTGAACAAGCCGGCCGAGACCGCGGCCGCGCTGCGCGACGGCTGGTACCACACCGGCGACCTCTCGCGGTGCGACCACAACGGCTTCCTGACGATCACCGGGCGCCTCAAGGAGCTGATCATCCGCGGCGGGCAGAACATCGCACCGGGCGAGGTCGAGGAGGCCGTGCTGACCCATGCCGGCGTGCTCGATTGCGCCGTCGTGGGCATCGCGCACAGGCATCTCGGCGAAGTCCCGGTCGTGTTCGTGATGCCGCGTCCGGGATCCGCCTTCGATCCCGCCGCGCTGATCCGGCACTGCGAGACGCTGCTGTCGGCCTACAAGGTGCCGCATGCCGTCCACCTCGTCGAGGCGATCCCCCGCACCGGCTCCGGGAAGATCATGCGGTTCAAGCTGCGTGAACTGATCGAGGAGAAGGTCTGACATGAACTCTCCCACCGAGCAAGCCCCTCTCGCCCCTTCGCTGAAGCTGAAGGATTCCACGCCGTTCCGCCAGCAGGCCTGGTTCGACGGCGCCTGGCTCGACGCCGATGGAGGCAAGACCATCACCGTACGGGGTCGACGGAGATCGGCAAGGTGCTGCTCAGGCGGTGCGCCGACACCGTCAAGAAGACGTCGATGGAACTGGGCGGCAACGCGCCTTTCATCGTGTTCGACGACGCCGATCTCGACGCGGCGGTGAAGGGCCCGTTGATCTCCAAGTACTGCAACGCGGGCCAGACCTGCGTGTGCGCCAATCGCCTGCTGGTCCAGGACAGCGTCTACGACGCGTTCGTCGAAAAGCTGGTCGCCGCGGTGTCCGCGTTCAAGGTCGGCGACGGCATGACCGCCGGAACGACGCTCGGGCCGCTGACCGACGGCAAGGCGGTCGCGAAGGTCGACGAGCACGTACAGGACGCCGTATCGAAGGGCGCGACGGTCGTGCTCGGCGGAAAGCATCACGCGCTGGGCGCGAACTTCTACGAGCCGACGGTGCTGACGAACGCCACGCGCGACATGCTGATCTTCCGCGAGGAGACCTTCGGTCCGGTCGCGCCGGTGTTCCGCTTCAGGACCGAGGCCGAAGCGATCGAGATGACCAACGACACCGAGTTCGGACTCGCGTCGTCCTTCTACGGCCGCGACATCGGCCGCATCTGGCGCGTGTCCGAGGCGCTCGAATACGGCATGGTCGGCATCAACGAAGGCCTGATCTCGACCGAGGTGGCGCCCTTCGGCGGCGTCAAGGAGAGCGGCCTCGGCCGCGAGGCCTCGAAGTACGGGATCGACGACTACCTCGAACTGAAGTACCTGTGCATGGGCGGGCTCTGACACGCATGGCCGCCCTGCCGCATCCCTCGGCGAGCGGCCGGCCCGTGCTGGTGGTCCGCGACCTGCATGCCTGGTACGGCGAGTCGCACATCCTGCACGGCATCGACTTCGAGGTGCGCGAAGGCGAGGTCGTCACGCTGCTCGGCCGCAACGGGGCGGGCCGCACGACGACGCTCAAGGCCATCCTCGGAATGACCGACCGGCGCACCGGGTCGATCGTCGTCAACGGCCAGGAGACGCTGGGGATGGCGGACCATCGCATCGCGCACCTGGGCATCGGCTACTGCCCGGAGGAACGCGGCATCTTTTCCGCGCTCAGCGCCGAGGAGAACCTGATGCTGCTGCCGGCGGTCGGTGCGCAGGGCATGTCGCTCGACGAGATCTACACGATGTTCCCGAACCTCAAGGAGCGGGCGAAGAGCCCGGGCACGCGGCTCTCGGGCGGCGAGCAGCAGATGCTGGCGCTGGCGCGCATCCTGCGCACCGGCGCGCGTCTCCTGCTGCTCGACGAGATCACCGAGGGCCTGGCGCCGGTGATCGTGCAGAAGCTCGGCGAGGTGATCCTGCAGCTCAAGACGCGCGGCTACACGGTCGTGCTGGTCGAGCAGAACTTCCGCTTCGCCGCGCCGCTCGCGGACCGCCATTGCGTGATCGAGCACGGCCGCATCGTGCAGACTGTCGCGCGTGCCGAGCTGGACGACAGCAAGGCCGTCCTCGATGAACTGCTCGGGGTCTAGATGAATGCGCTGCTGTCGATGAGCCCGCAGTCGATGGCTGCACAGCTGCTGATCGGCCTGATCAACGGCTCGTTCTACGCGCTGCTGAGCCTCGGGCTTGCGATCATCTTCGGGTTGCTGAACATCATCAACTTCGCACACGGAGCGCTGTACATGCTCGGCGCGTTCGTCGCGTGGATCGGCCTGACGCAGGTCGGTCCGTGGATCGGCATCCCCGACTTCGCGCTGAACTACTGGGTGGCGCTGATCGTCGCGCCGCTGGTCGTGGCCGCCTTCAGCGTGCTGATCGAGCGCACGATGCTGCGCCGCCTCTACCAGCTCGACCACCTCTACGGCCTGCTGTTCACCTTCGGCCTCGCACTGGTCCTCGAAGGGCTGTTCACGCACTGGTACGGCGCCGCCGGTCAGAGCTACAACGTGCCGGCCGCGCTGACCGGCCCGGTGCGTATCGAGGCGCTTGGCATCGTGCTGCCGAAGTACCGCCTGTGGGTCGTCGTCGCGTCGCTGGTCGTGTGCTTCGGCACGTGGTGGACGATCGAGCGCACGAAGCTCGGCGCGTACCTGCGCGCAGGGACCGAGAACCCGAAGCTGCTCAAGGCGTTCGGTGTCAACGTGCCGCTGATGATCATGCTGACCTACGCCTACGGCGTGTTCCTCGCGGGCTTCGCCGGCGTGCTGGCCGCGCCGATCTTCCAGGTCAGCCCGCTGATGGGCTCGAACCTGATCATCGTGGTCTTCGCGGTGGTGGTGATCGGCGGCATGGGCTCGATCGGCGGGTCGATCCTGACCGGGCTCGGCCTGGGCCTGATCGAGGGCCTGAGCAAGGTCGTGTATCCGGAGGCGTCGGCGGTCGTGATCTTCGTCATCATGGCGATCGTGCTGATGATCAAGCCGGCCGGCCTGTTCGGCAAGGAGGCATGAGATGACCGTGCCGACGCTGTCCGCGCCGCTCCAGGCGGCTCCTCCCGGGCCGCGTTTCACCCCGCGCGCGACGACGGTGCTGTACGCGGTGCTGCTGGCGCTCGCGCTGCTGATGCCGCTGCAGAACGCGATCTATCTCGTGTTCCTGATGAAGATCCTGTGCTTCGCGCTGTTCGCCTGCGCGTTCAACCTGCTGCTCGGCTACGCGGGCCTGCTGTCGTTCGGGCACGCGGCCTTCTTCGGCAGCGCCGCGTATGCGACCGCGCATGTCTGCAAGGCGCTCGGCTACGGACCGGCGACGGGCATCCTGATCGGCGTCGCGGTGTCGACGGCGATCGGCTTCGTGATCGGCTGCATCGCGATCCGTCGCCAGGGCATCTATTTCGCGATGGTCACGCTGGCGCTCGCGCAACTGCTGTACTTCGTCGCGATCCAGATCCCGCTGACCGGGGGCGAGGACGGCATCCAGAACGTGCCGCGCGGCGTGCTGTTCGGACTCGTCGACCTGTCGAACGACACGGCGATGTACTACGTCGTGCTCGCGGTGTTCGTGGGTGGTTTCGCGCTCGTGAACCGGACCATCCATTCGCCGTTCGGCGCGGTGCTGCAGGCGATCCGCGAGAACGAGCCGCGCGCCGTCTCGCTCGGCTACGACGTCAATCGCTTCAAGCTGCTGGTGTTCGTGCTGTCGGCGGCGCTGTCGGGGCTGGCGGGATCGACCAAGGCCGTGGTCTTCCAGCTCGCGTCGCTGGCCGACGTGCACTGGCACGGGTCGGGAGAGGTCGTGCTGATGACGCTGCTCGGCGGCGTGGGCACGGTGCTCGGCCCGGTCGTCGGGGCGACCGTCGTCGTCGTGCTGCAGACGCTGCTGGCGTCGGCCGGATCCTGGGCGACGGTCGTCGTCGGCCTCGTGTTCATGACCTGCGTGCTGCTTTTCCGGCGAGGACTGGTCGGCGAGCTCGCGCCGCTCTTCAGGCGCAAGGCACGACCGCGGCGCTGAGCGTGGGCACGCCGCAAGATCGATCCCTGGGTCGATCCGTGGGTCGATTTCTAGCCGGCACGACGGCGATCGGCGTTTTACGCGATCGCCCGAGGGACGCTTTCCACCGACGCGAGCAGCCGGTCCAGCGGCTCCGGACGGTGGATCAGGTAGCCCTGGGCCATGTCGACGCCGATGGTCCGCAGTTCGTCGCGGACCGCCTCGCTCTCGACGAACTCGGCGATCGTCTTGACCCCGACCACGCGCGCGACTTCGCAGAAGCAGCGCACCGCCGCGTTGTCGAGCTCGTCGACGAGCAGGTTGGTGATGAAGTGCCCGTCGATCTTGAGATAGTCGACCGGCAGCGACTTCAGGTAGCCGAACGACGACGCTCCGGCGCCGAAATCGTCGAGTGCGATCTTGACGCCGAGCGCGCGCATGTCGTCGATGAAGACCCGCGCGTCGGCCATGTGCGTGATCGCCGCGGTCTCGGTGATCTCGAAGCAGATGCGGGCCACGTCGAACGGCGCGCGGCGGATCATGTCGCCGATGTCGCGATGGAACGCGCGGTCGCCGAGCGAATGGCCCGACAGGTTGATCGACATCATGCCGATGCCGATGCGCCGGCGCGTCGCGTCGCGCATCGCGTCGAGCGCGTGGCGCACGACCCAGCGGTCGAGACGCGTCGCCATGTGGAAACGTTCGGCGGTCGGCAGGAAGGCGCCGGGCGGGATCAGCGTGCCGTCGGTGTCGCACATCCGCAGGAGAACTTCGAAATGGAGGTTGCGGTCGGCCTCGGCGATCGACTCGATGCGCTGGCCGAACAGAACGAAGCGGTTCTCGTCGAGCGCCAGTTCGAGCCGGGACACCCATTGCATGTCGCCGTTGCGCGCCTTGAGGATCGTGTCGGAATCGAACCAGGCGTGGACGCGGTTGCGTCCGCCTTCCTTGGCCGCGTAGCACGACGCGTCTGCCGCCTGCAGCAGCGCCTTGATGTTCGACCAGCGTCCGTCGATGGGCACCAGGCCGATGCTCGTGCCGACGCGGAAGCGCTTGCCGTCGTGCACGAAGCGGAACGCGTCCATCTGGTCGCAGATCTTCTGCGCGACGCGTTCGGCGCTGCGCGGGTCGCAATGCTCGAGGATGACGCCGAACTCGTCGCCGCCCAGGCGCGCGAGCGTGTCGTGGCCGCGCACGCAGTTGCGCAGGATCGCGCTGACCTGTCGCAGCAGCTGGTCGCCGGCCGAGTGTCCGCAGGCGTCGTTGACGAGCTTGAACTGGTCCAGGTCGACGTACAGCAGCACGTGCGCGGCGACCTCGTCGCCGGTGCCGGCGAGCGCTTCCTCGAGGCGCGATTCGAATTCGGTGCGATTGAGCAAGCCGGTCAGCAGATCGTGCTTGGCGCGGTGACGCATCTCGTTGTTCAGGCGGCGCTGCTCGGAGACGTCGCGGAACACCAGGACCGCACCGAGGATCTGTCCGTTCGTCTCGCGGATCGGCGAGGCCGAGTCCTCGACGCCGAATTCCGCGCCGGAGCGCGAGATCAACGTGGTGTTGCCGGAGCCACCGACGATCTGGCTGGTCGCCAGGCAGCGCGCGACGGGATTGCGCGTCGGCATCCGGGTGTCTTCGTCGATCACCACGAACACGCGGTCGATCGGACGGCCTTTCACCTCTTCCTTCTGCCAGCCGGTCATGCGCTCGGCGACCGGGTTCATCCACTGCACGCAGCCGTGGGGGTCGGTCGTCACGACGGCATCGCCGATCGACTCCAGCGTCACCTGCAGCATCTCGCGGCTGCGCGCGAGTTCGTTCTCGAACTGCTTGCGTGGCGTGACGTCGGCGTGCGTGCCCTGCATCCATTCGGGCTTGCCATCGACCGTGCGGGTCGAGATGCGTCCCCGGTCCTTGACCCAGATCCAGCTGCCGTCGCGGTGGCGGATGCGGCCTTCGAAATCGTAGTAGTCCGCGCGGCCCTCGTAGTGCGCCAGTCCCAGCGCGCGGGCGCGCGGGAGATCCTCGGGATGGATCCGCGCCATCCAGTCGCGGATGTGCGTCTCGCCGAGTTCGGAGAGGGTGTAGCCGATCATCTGCGCCCAGCGCTCGTTGTAGCGCGTCTCGCCCGTCTGGATATTGAGCTCCCAGGTCCCGGCGTTCGTGCCTTCGAGGATGCGCGCCATGCGCTCGCGCTCGTCGCGCAGCGCGCGCTCGGCGACGCGCCGTGGCGTGATGTTCTCGAAGTAACCCATCGAGCGCAGCGGCTTGCCGTCGGCGTCGCGCTCCAGCACCTGCGACACGCAAACATCGATCAGCGAGCCGTCCTTGCAGATCACCTGGTACTCGTGCTTGTTCGTCCGCCCGACCTTGAGGAAGGTCGGGATGCCGATCTCGAGCGCGAACGCACGCGATGCCGTGGTGAGGAACTCGGTCACGTGGCGACCTTCGATCTCCTCAAGCGAATAACCGGTCTCGGTGGTCCACGCGTCGCTGACGATCACGAGACGGCCTTCTCCGTCCATCGAGAACAACGGCACCGGGCTGGAGCGGTAGAGCGCCATGATGCGGTCGTTGGACGCATCGGCGCGCGCCAGCGCGTTCGTCGCGTGCTCGCACGATTCGAAGGCGCGTGCGGCGGTCGTAGCCAGATGGCAGAGCGTGCGGACCTGGTGGTCGGCGAGATTGCGCGGCTGTTCCGCCAGGACGCACAGTGCGCCGATCGTCCAGCCGTCCGACAGCGTGATCGGGGCGGCGGCATAGAAGCGCAGGCCGTGCGGACCGCCGACCAGGGGATTGGAGGCGCAACGGGCGTCGGTGGTCATGTCGGGCACGACCATCGGTTCGCCGCTCTGCACCACGTAGACCGACATGGCGCGGTCGCGCGGCGTCTCGCGGTAGTCGATGCCGATCGACGCCTTGAACCACTGGCGGTGCTCGTCCAGCAGGCTGATCGTGGCGATCGGCACCTCGCAGAGACCTGCGGCAGCCCGCACGATCGAATCGAAGATCTCCTCCGGTTCGGTGTCGAGCACGTGCAGCGCCCGCAGGCGCGCGAGTCGTTGCGTTTCGTCGGGAGGTGGAGCGGCAACTTCTGACATGGGGTCTTTTGGGTGCTCAGGTTCTCGTCGGCGTACACGTCCCCTGCATCCCCACTATCGGCAGCGCCTCGATGAGCTTTAGTCAGATTCCGTGCCGCAGGGAGCGGCGGTGCGGAGCAGCCTATCCCTTGGCCGTCAGCGTGATCCGCAGCGGCAGGAAGGGCGCGTCGGATTCGGATCGCCAGCGCGATCCGGCCTCGATCGGCCACGCGTCCGTCCAGGTGCCCGTCGTCACGACATCCCCCGGCCTCAGCCGCGGCGCGTCCGGGACGCGCGCGAGTTCGCGCACGAAATGCAGCAGCGCATGCAGCGGGCCGTCGAGCACGTTCGCGCCACGGCCTTCCTCGACCGGCTCGTCGCCGCGAAGGAGCCGCAGCGTGGCCGCGGCCAGCCGCGCATCGAGCGCCGCTCCGGAGGCGGCCCAGGTCGGGAGCGGCGTCGTGGGGCCGACCAGTAGCCGCGCATGCAGGCCGCCGTCGGCGATCGTCTCGGCGGCGCTGAACTTCCAGTCGGGCTGGTGGGCCTGGACGACCTCGAAGCCGGGCGCGAGCCAGTCGATGCAGGCGAACAGCTGCTCGAGGGTCGCTCCGTCGGGCGGTGTGGCGGCCATCCCGAAGACGAGCTCGGGCTCCAGGCGCGGCTGGCAGGTGTGCGAGAGATCGAGCGTGCCCTCGCCATCGCACCGGGTCAGCGTCGTGTCCCAGACCGTCCCCCAGATCGGCGCGAAGACCCGGTAGCGCTCCCAGATCGTCCGGTTGGTGAAGCCGATCTTGTAGCCGACCGGCCGTTCGCCGCGGTCGATGCGCAGGCGGCGCACGGCCAGCGCATCACGGTAGGCCGCCGCCACGTCGTTCATCGGCACCGTGCGCGCCTCGGCGGGCCAGAGCGTGCCGTCGTCGTAGTGCCGCAGGATGGAAGCGGGAGTCATGGCCGCAGTCTACCGATCGACATGCTACGGTCCCGTTGTCACTCTCCTTCTTCCCGTCCCCATGAAATCTCTCGGCGCCAAACCGGCTGGGCTGCGGCTCGAACGCATGCAGTCGTCTCCGCTGTGGTCCGGCGATCGCTTCCGCAACCTGTACCCGATCCCGCCGGGCCTGCGCCGGGTCGACGTCAGGATGCCGTCGCTGACCGACTTCCTGTGCGGCGGCGAGCGTCGCGTGCCGGCCAGGGCCCTGCCGTCGGTCGATCCGCGCGACGGCTGGTCCAGGGCGGCCGAGACAGGTCTGCGCGCGACCTGGCTCGGCCATTCGACCGTGCTGATCGAGATCGACGGCCACCGCGTGCTGACCGATCCGGTCTGGGGGCCGCGCGCCTCGCCGTCGACGCTGCTCGGTCCGAAGCGCTTCCAGCCGGTGCCGATCGCGCTGCGCGCGCTGCCGCCGATCGACCTCGTCGTCGTCTCGCACGACCACTACGATCACCTCGACTACCCGACCATCCGCGAACTCGCGAAGCGCGACGTGCCGTTCGTCACGTCGCTCGGCGTGGGCGCGCATCTCGAAGCCTGGGGCGTCGCGGCCGGACGCATCACCGAACTCGACTGGTGGGAATCGCACACGCTGCCGGGCACCGGGCTGTCGGTCACGGCCGCGCCGTCGCAGCACTTCTCGGGCCGCGGCCTGAAGGACCGCAACACGACGCTGTGGTCGTCGATGGTGATCCGCTCGCCGCGCCACGCGGTGTTCTTCAGCGGCGATACCGGCCTGACGACCGAATACGCGCTGATCCGCGAACGCCTCGGCCCGTTCGACCTCGTGATGCTCGAGGTCGGCGCCTGGCACCCGTCGTGGGGCGACATCCACCTCGGTCCCGAGCACGCGCTGGAAGCCCACGCGCTGCTCGGCGGCGGCGCCTTCCTGCCGGTGCACTGGGGCACCTTCTCGCTGGCGATGCACGCCTGGGACCAGCCGGTCGAGACCCTGCTGGAGCTGGGCGCGAAGCGCGGCACGCAGCTCGTGATGCCGCGGCTCGGCGAGCCGGTCGAGCCGTCGCGGGCCGCGCCGCCGCGCCCCTGGTGGCGCGCGGTCGATGCGAGCGATGCGGTCGCGCCGCACGACGACACGCCGCTGATGACGCTGCCCAAGACGATGCCGTGGCCGTTCGATTGATCGGCGCCCCCAGGTCGACGCTGCGCGTCGATCCCGACGAGGTCGAGCTCACCGCGGTGCGCGCCCAGGGCGCCGGCGGCCAGAACGTCAACAAGGTCTCGAGCGCCGCGCACCTGCGCTTCGACGTGCACGCGTCGTCGCTGCCCGAGCCGGTCAAGCTGCGCCTGCTCGCGCTCGACGACCGGCGCATCACCGAAGGCGGCGTCGTCGTCATCAAGGCGCAGACCTCGCGCAGCCTCGACGCCAATCGCGCGGACGCGCTGGCGCGCCTGCAGGCGCTCGTCGACAGCGTCGCGCTACCGCCGCGCACGCGACGCGCGACCAAGCCGACCTTCGGCTCGAAGCAGCGTCGGCTGGAAGGCAAGAGCATCCGGGCGCGCGTGAAGGCCGGACGCCGGGCGGTGGAGGATTAAGGCGGTATAACGTCATCCCGATTTTCGATGACAGCTCCACCCGTGCCCTCGCTCGCCATCCCGCATCAGGCCGACTCGCGCTACGCCGCGATGCGTCTGCTCGTCACGCTGCTGCTGATGACCCTCGGCAGCAGCGGCATGTACGTCGTGTCGGTGGTGCTGCCGTCGGTGCAGGCCGACTTCGGCATCGCGCGCGCCGATGCGTCCCTGCCGTACACGTTGCTGATGATCGGCTTCGGCGTGGGCGGCGTGGCGATGGGGCGACTCGCGGACCGCGTCGGGGTGATGTGGCCGTTGCTGATCGGGGCGGTCAGCCTCGGCGTCGGCTACGTCGCGTGCAGCATGGCGACGGGCATCGTGACCTTCGCCATCGCCCAGGGCCTGCTGGTCGGGCTGCTCGGCGCGGGCGCCGCGTTCGCGCCGCTGATCGCGGACACGTCGCTGTGGTTCGTCAAGCGGCGCGGCATCGCGGTGGCGGTCTGCGCGAGCGGCAACTATCTCGCCGGCGCGATCTGGCCACCGATCGTCCAGCACTTCGTCGAGGTCGTCGGCTGGCGCCAGACCTATCTCGGCATGGGCCTGTTCTGCGGCGTGGCGATGGCTGCCCTCGCGCTGCTCATGCGACCGCGGCCGCCGGTCGCGGTGGCTGCGGCGACCGGCGCGGTCCGCCGCATGGCCAACGCCGACCCGCAGCGACCCTTCGGCTTCAGTCCCGCCGTCGCGCAGGGCCTGCTGTGCATCGCCGGCGTCGCCTGCTGCGTGGCGATGGCGATGCCGCAGGTCCACATCGTCGCGTACTGCGGCGACCTCGGTTACGGCGCCGCGCGCGGCGCACAGATGCTGTCGCTGATGCTCGCATGCGGCATCGTCAGCCGGCTGGTGTCGGGCGCGATCTGCGACCGCATCGGCGGCCTGGGCACGCTGCTGCTCGGCTCCGCGCTGCAGGGCGTCGCGCTGCTGCTGTTCCTGCCGTTCGACGGGCTGGCGTCGCTGTATGCCATCTCCGCGCTGTTCGGCCTCTTCCAGGGCGGGATCGTGCCGTCGTACGCGATCATCGTGCGCGAGCATTTCGCGCCGGCCGAAGTGGGCGCACGGGTCGGCACGGTGCTGATGTGCACGCTGCTCGGCATGGCGCTGGGCGGGTGGATGTCCGGCAAGGTGTTCGACCTCACGGGCAGCTATCACGCGGCCTTCGTCAACGGCATCGCGTGGAACCTGCTGAACCTGTCGATCGCCGGCATGCTCTGGTACCGCACGCGCGCCGTACGCGCGACCGCGTTCGCTAGCTGAACCGGATCACCCGGGCACGCGGCTCGGGATCGAGCGGCACGCCCTTCTCGATCAGCAGCGCGCGCAGCGCCTGGATCGCCGGGAAGATCTCCTGGTTCCAGTCCTCGCCCTGCGCATCGAACGCCGCCTGCTCGGCTTCGACGATCTTCGTGTCCTGGCCGAAGATACCGTTGGTGAACGCGACGATGAACGGCCACATCACGTGGACCAGACCGGGGATGCCGGGCTTGCGGATCATCATCAGCCCGTAGGTCTGGTTGCGACGCTGTTCGCGGTCGGTCGGGTAGTAGCAGTTCCACAGGTCGAGCGCGGGCTCGCTGCTGCCCGCGGTCCAGAACTGCAGCGTCTGGTACGGGTAGCCGGTGCGGATCGTCATCTTGTCGATGGCGCCTTCGGGCAGCGCGGTGCCGCTCTTGCGATTGATCATGAAGCGCTCGCCGAGCGGCTGCTTGCCGGCCGCCCGCGAGAACGTGTAGTCGGCCTCGACCCAGCCGTCGCCGGTGCGCACGTCCAGCAGCGTCGCGCGGATCGAGCCCATCAGGCTGCGATGCAGGAACTGATGGTTCATGTCCATCAGGTTCTCGTGCATGAACGAGTAGTGGCAGCCGATGTTCCGGTCGAGCGTGCGCGTGCGGTACTCCGGCTTCACGAATGTCGACACGTCGGGGAAGCGCTCGAAGCCGGCGGCGGAACGATCGCCGGTGTAGACGAACACGAATCCGTACGCCTCGCGCACCGGATAGCTGCGCACGCCGTTGGGCAGCTCCTTGCCTTCGTCGAGATAGGGCACGTTGACGCAGGCGCCGGTGCGGTCGTAGGTCCAGCAGTGGTAGTGGCACTGCAGGCGCTCGCCGCGGACCACGCCGAGGCTGAGCGGCACCTGGCGATGCGCGCAGCGGTTCTCCAGCGCGAACACGGCGCCCTGCTTCGGGCGCACGAGCACGATCGGCTCGCCGGCGAAGGTGGTCGCGAGCGACCGGCCTTCCTTGAGCTGCTTCGAGCGGGCCAGCGGATACCAGAAATCGGGGTCGAGTCCCGTCTTGCGCAGGTCGCGGATTTCCTCGCGCGGACCGGGCGCGTGACGACGCAGGGGGACGATCGACGACATGGCGGGCGACTCGGTTCGACGGCTCGGGAAAAAATGCGGACGCGACGCGCAAAAGCCTAGCACGCACGACACGCATTAGAATCGCGCCCCCCGCTCCGCCCGCCCCGTTTCTGCGATGTCACCGACCCGATCCACCGCCACCGCGTACTGCGCGATCGACTTCGGCACGTCCAACTCCGCCGTCGCGGTCGGCGACTCCGCCTCGGCGACGCAGGCCGCACGCCTGGTGACGCTGGAGGACGGCAACCCGACGATGCCGAGCGCCGTGTTCTACGACAGCGAGGACGGCTCGCGGCGCTACGGCCGCGCGGCGATCGGGGCCTATGTCGAAGGCCACGAGGGCCGCCTGATGCGCTCGCTCAAGAGCATCCTCGGATCCGCGCTGATCGACGAGACGACGCACCTCGGCGACGGCATCGCGATCCGCTACATCGACGTCATCGCCGGCTTTCTCAAGCAGCTCAAGCAAGCCGCCGAGCGCGAGGTCGGCGGGCAGATCACGCGCGCCGTCCTCGGACGACCGGTGTACTTCGTCGACGACGACCCGGCCGCCGACGCCCGGGCCGAGGACGCGCTGCGCGGCGCGGCCCGCGCAATCGGCTTCGAGGACGTCTCCTTCCAGTTCGAGCCGATCGCCGCGGCGCTCGACTACGAGCAGCGGCTGCGTGACGAGCGCCTCGTGCTGGTGGCCGACATCGGCGGCGGCACGTCGGACTTCACGGTGATCCGGCTCGGCGGACGCCGCAAGGCCGACCGCTCTACCGACGTGCTGGCGAGCCACGGTGTGCACGTCGCCGGCACCGACTTCGACCAGCGCGTCGAACTCGACGCGATCATGCCGAGCCTGGGCTTTCGCACGCGTACGCCGGAAGGCCGGGAGGTCCCGAACGGCATCTACTACGACCTGGCGACCTGGCACCTGATCAACGGCGTGTACACGCCGCGTCGGGTCGCCGAGCTGAAGTCGATGCGCTACTTCTACGCCGACCCGGTCTTCCATCGCCGCCTGCTGCGCGTGGTGGAGGCGCGCCTCGGCCACCGGCTGATGGGGCGTGCCGAGGAGGCGAAGATCGCGCTGTCCGACCTGCCGGCGATCGACCTCGACCTGCGCGAGATCGAGGACGGCCTGGTGGCCCCCTTCGACGGCGACGCGCTCGGACGATCGCTGGAGCGCCCGCTCGATCTGATCGTCGCCGCGGCCGTCGAGACGGTGCGGCGCGCCGGCGTTGCCGCCGACGCCATCGGCGCGCTGTACTTCACGGGCGGCTCCACCGGCCTGCGCCTGCTGTCGCAACGCCTGAGCCTGGCTTTCCCCGACGCGGAATCGGTGTTCGGCGACCGCTTCTCGAGCGTCGCCAGCGGACTGGGCGTCGAGGCGGTCGCACGATACGGGACCGCCGGTCAGCGCCCAACGTAAGGGGTGCAGCACGCTGCATGGCACTGTGCGCGCGATCGCCGCAGGTGGAACGGAACCTGCTAAATTTCCTGCCACAAGAGATCCCGACTCGGCGCGGCCACCCCGCGACCGTTCGGCGCGCAACGCCCTTTCCCGATTCACCAGGACGTCATGTCGGCGCACCAAGCTCTGGCGCCGTCGTGTTTTCAGCTTCTCCGGACTCCATGATCAAACCGTTCCGATTCTTGCTGGGCGTCGTCGTCGCGTTCGCGGCCCACGCCGCGTTCGCCTCTTCCAACGGCGTCGTCATCAGCCAGGTGTACGGCGGCGGCGGCAATAGCGGCGCGACCTACAAGGCGGACTTCATCGAGGTGTTCAACGGGAGCGCCGTCGCCGTCGACATCTCCGGCTACGCGGTGCAGTACGCGTCCGCGGCAGGGACGACCTGGCAGGTCACGAACCTCGCGAGCGGTACCGTCGTGCTGCAGCCGGGCCAGTACTACCTGGTCCAGGAAGCGCTCGGCGCGGGCGGATCGGTGGATCTGCCGACACCCGACGTGACCGGCACGACGGCGCTCAGCGCCACGGCCGGCAAGGTCGCGCTGACGTCGACGCGGACCGTGCTGACCGGCGCGGCGCCGAGCAGCTCGGCGATCGTCGACGTGGTGGGCTTCGGGTCCACCGCGAACTTCTTCGAGACCGCGCCGACAGCCGGCCCCGCGAACGCCACCGCGGTGATCCGCGCAGCCGCGGGCTGCATCGACACCGACAACAACGCCGCCGACTTCACCGTCGCCGCACCGACCCCGCGCAGCCGGACGTCGACCCCGCCGCTGCCCTGCGGCACGATCGTCAATGCGCCGATCGTCACGAGCTGCCCGTCCTTCCTCGTCGTGGTCGGCAGCGGCGGCAGCGGGGTCGTCAGCGCCACCGATCCGGACAGCACGGTCAACCAGGTCTCGCTGACCAGCGCGCCGGCGGGTATCTCGCTGGGCACGTTCACCCCGGCCCCCGCCGCGGGTGGCACGGCCAGCGTACCCGTCGTCGTCAGCGCGGCGCTCGCGGCCGGCAGCTACCCCTTCTCGCTCGGATGGGCCAACGACCAGGGGCAGACCGCGACCTGCTCCGGCACGGCGACCGTCGGCGCGATCACGGCCATCTACACGATCCAGGGCTCGGGTTCGACCAGCCCGCTCGTGAACCAGACCGTGCTGACGCAAGGCGTGGTCACGCGCACGACCAACAACGGCTTCTACATGCAGGACCCGCAGGGCGACGGCAACCCCGCCACGTCGGACGCCATCTTCGTGTTCACGAGCACGCCGCCGACGGCCGTGGCCGGCAACCTGGTCCGCGTGTCGGGCACGGTCACGGAGTTCAACACCGGCGCCGCCAACAACACCGACACCGCCAGCCACACGATCACCGAGCTGTCGAGCGTCAGTGGCGTGACCGTGATCGGCACCGGCTATTCGATCGCCCCGGTCGCCATCATCTTCCCGGCAGCCACGCGCGAAGACCTCGAGCGCTACGAGCACATGCTCGTGACGATCAACGGTCCGCTGACGGTGGCGCAGACCTTCTTCGTCGGCCAGTACGGCCAGCTGACGCTGGCGGCACAGGGCGCCGTCGAGAGCCCGACCAATCGCTATCGTCCGGGCAGCGCCGCGCAGGCGCTCTACGTCTCGAACAAGAACCGCAGCTTCGTCCTGGAAGACGGCACGACGGTCCAGAACCCGAACCCGACGCCGTTCCTCGGCGCATCCAACACGACGCGTACCGGCGACACGGTTCCGGCGGTCACCGGCGTGCTCGACTACGGGCTCGCGACCAGCAGCAACAGCGACCCCGGCAGCTGGCGGATCATCCCCACGGTCGCGCCGGTCTTCACGCGCGCCAACCCGCGCACGACGGCGCCCGAGGATGTCGGCGGCACGATCCGCGTCGGCGCGGCCAACGTGCTGAACTTCTTCACCACCTTCACCAACGGCCAGACGGCCGCGGGCGGCAGCGGGCAGGGTTGCACGCTGGGCAACAGCACGTCGGCCAGCAACTGCCGCGGCGCGGACAACATCACCGAGTTCAATCGCCAGCGCACCAAGATCGTCGAGGAACTGTCGGCCATCGACGCCGACGTCCTCGGCATCATGGAGATGCAGAACAACGGCAGCGTCGGCGTACAGACCCTGGTCGACGGCCTGAACGCCAAGCTCGGCGCCGGGACGTACGCCGCGGTCCCCGACCCGGTCCGGGGGACCGGCACGGACGCGATCAAGGTCGCGATGATCTACAAGCCGTCGAGGCTCACGCGCGTCGGCGACTCGGTCAGCGATCCGAGCCGGATCCACAACCGTCCGCCGCTCGCGCAGACCTTCGCCGTCCCCGGCGGCCAGCAGTTCACGCTGGTGGTCAATCACCTGAAGTCCAAGACCTGCGGCGGCGCGACCGGCGCGGACACCGACCAGGGCGACCTGCAGGACTGCTTCAACGCGACGCGCGTGCTGCAGGCGCGCCAGACGCGCGCCTTCGTGTCGTCGCTGTCGCCGAACGGCAAGCCGATCGCCGCCCTCCTCGTCGGCGACTTCAACTCGCTGGCGCAGGAAGACCCGATCGTCGAGATGACGTCGAACGGCTATGTCGACGAGATCGGCCGCTACAACACGTTCGGCTATTCGTACGGCTTCGACGGCGCGTCGGGACGGCTCGACCATGCACTGAGCACGCCCGGTCTCACGATCCGTGTGACGCGCGCATCGGAGTGGCACATCAACTCCGACGAGCCGCCGATCCTCGACTACAACCTCGAGAACAAGCAGCCGGCCTGCGCCACCTGCTCGCCGGACCTCTACACGCCGACGCCGTATCGCGCGTCGGACCACGACCCGGTCGTGATCGGCCTGTCGTTCGACACGCAGACGATCGCACCGACCCGTCCGGTGTCGCCGCCCGTCGTCACCGATTCGCTGCGACCGGCAGCGCCTCCGCGGACCGACCCGGCCGCAGCGCCGGCGGGTCGTCTGCGCTGAACGCACCGCCGGGGTCGGGCTCCCGCCCCCGGCGACTCACGCGGACCACGACGGGGTCCGCTCGGGCGAGAGTCCGTAGCGCGTGATCGCTTCGGCACAGCGGGCCCGGTCCAGGCGGCCCTGCGCGGCGAGCGTGGTCAACGCGGCCAGCACGACCTGCCGGCGGTCCACCTCGAAGAAGCTGCGCAGCCGCGCGCGCGTGTCGCTGCGCCCGAAGCCGTCGGTGCCCAGCGTGGTGAACGGCGCCGTCACGTACTCCGCGATCGACTGCGGCCACGCGCGCACGTAGTCGGTGGCCGCGACGATCGGCGTCGCACCGCGCAGGCAGTGCTGCAGGTGGCTGATGCGCGGTTCGGCGAGCGGATGCAGGCGGTTCCAGCGCTCGACCTCGCGCGCGTCGCGGGCCGCTTCGCTGAAGCTCGTCGCACTCCACACCTCGGCCTGCACCTGCCAGTCTTCGGCGAGCAGGCGCGCGGCCTCGATGACCTCGCGCAGGATCGTGCCCGATCCGACGAGTCGCACGTCGCAGGACGACGACGCCGGCGACCATCGATAGAGGCCCTTGACCACATCGCCTTCGACGCCGTCCGGCAGCGACGGCTGCGCGTAGTTCTCGTTCATCAGCGTCACGTAGAAGAACACGTCCTGGCGCTCCTCGAGCATCGCGCGCATGCCGTGATCGAGGATCACCGCGAACTCGCCCGCGAAGCACGGATCGTAGGCGCGGCAGTTCGGCACCGTCGCCGCCTGCACGAGGCTGCTGCCGTCCTGGTGCTGCAGCCCTTCGCCGCCGAGGGTCGTGCGGCCGGCGGTCGCGCCGAGCAGGAAGCCGCGGGCACGCTGGTCGGCCGCCGCCCAGATCAGGTCGCCGACGCGCTGGAAGCCGAACATCGAGTAGTAGATGTAGAACGGCAGCATGGGCAGGCCGTGCACCGCGTAGCTCGTGGCCGCCGCGGTCCAGCTGCTGATCGCGCCGGCCTCGCTGATCCCCTCCTCGAGGATCTGGCCGTCGGTGGCTTCGCGGTAGCTGAGCACCGAGCCGATGTCCTCGGGCTCGTAGTGCTGGCCCACGCTCGAGTAGATGCCGATCTGCTTGAACAGGTTGGCCATGCCGAAGGTGCGTGCCTCGTCGGCCACGATCGGCACGATGCGCGGGCCGAGCTGCGGATCCTTCAGCAGGTTGGTGAGCATGCGCACGAAGGCCATCGTCGTGCTCATCTCCTTGCCGTCGGCCCGCAGCGCGAACGCGGCGTAGCGCTCGACCGGCGGCACGGGAATCGCGTCGACCGTCGCGCGCCGCTGCGGCATCGATCCGCCGAGCGCCGCGCGACGTTCGCGCAGGTAGCGCATCTCGGGGCTGTCGTCGGCCGGCTTGAAGAACGCCAGCGCCGCGGCCTGCTCGTCGTCGAGCGGCAGCTTGAAGCGGTCGCGAAACGCGATCAGGTCCTCGCGTTCGAGCTTCTTCTGCTGATGCGTCGTCATGCGGCCCTGCCCGGCCGCGCCCATCCCGTAGCCCTTCTTGGTCTGCGCGAGGATCACGGTGGGTTGCCCGGTATCGCGCGTGGCCTCGAGATAGGCGGCATGGATCTTCGCGAGGTCGTGTCCGCCGCGCGTCAGGCGATCGATCTGATGGTCGGTGAGCGAGCGCGCCAGCGCGGCGAGCTGCGGGTCCTGGCCGAAGAAGTGTTCGCGGTTGTAGTGGCCGTCCTTCGCCGCGAAGGTCTGGAACTGTCCGTCGACCGTTGCGGCGAACGCCCGTGCGAGGGCACCGGTCGTGTCCCGCGCGAGCAGCTCGTCCCAGTCGGAACCCCACACCAGCTTGATGACGCGCCAGCCCGCACCTGCGAACAGCGCCTCGAGCTCGTCGATGATGCGACCGTTGCCACGCACCGGTCCGTCGAGCCGCTGCAGGTTGCAGTTGACCACCCAGATCAGGTGATCGAGCTTCTCGCGCGCGGCGAGCGTCAGCGCGCTCATGCTCTCGGGCTCGTCCATCTCGCCGTCGCCGAACACGCCCCACACCTTGCGCGCGCTGGTGTCGAGCAGGCGGCGATGCTGCAGATAGCGCATGAAGCGCGCCTGGTAGATCGAGCTGATCGGACCGAGGCCCATCGAGCCGGTGGGGAACTGCCAGAAGTCCGGCATCAGCCACGGATGCGGATAGCTGCTCAGGCCGCGTGCGCCTTGTTCGGCGGCGCCCAGTTCCTGGCGGTAGTGCGCGAGATCGTCGGCGCTCAGCCGGCCTTCGAGGAAGGCGCGCGCATAGACGCCGGGCGCCGAGTGCGGCTGGTAGAAGACCAGGTCGCCACGTCCCTCGGCCGTGTCGGCGCGGAAGAAATGGTTGAAGCCCACCTCGAAGAGATCGGCCGCGCTGGTGTAGCTCGCGATGTGTCCCCCGAGCTCGCCATGCGCCTGGTTCGCGCGCACCACCATCGCCAGCGCGTTCCACCGCATGATCGACGCGAGGCGTTCCTCGATGGCGAGGTCGCCGGGGAACGGACCCTGCTCCTCGACCGGGATCGTATTGAGATAGGGCGTGCCGTGTACCGGTCGCCAGCCCACGGCGGGATCGCGGGCCACGACGGACAACAGGTCCATGAGCTCGCGGACGCGTCGAGGTCCCGACGCGCGCAGGACGGAGGCTAGCGCCGCGCGCCATTCCAGGGTCTCGGTGCGGTCGGTATCGGCGACGACGTCGCGGTCGGTCTGCGGGCAGTGCCGCACTGCGGATGCATTCATCGGGTCCACTGGTTCTATGAAGGGGGGAGCGTCGTGACTGCACGCGATATTGCATGCGCGACCGACCGGGGTCGTCGCGCGAAGCAGACCGGTGGGCACGAAATTTTCCGGTGACGGATTGTCGGGTTTTCTTACGCAATTGCGCCCAATGCGACACGACGGCTGGGTAACCCATTGTGATGACATCAGTTTCATTTGTGGCGCAGAACTTGCTCGGCTTCCCTGTCGACAGTGTGAATTGTCGGCGGTGCATTCCCGATGCTTCGTTTCGGTGTGACGCGGAGGGCCGCACCGCGACCCGATGCGATGAGGGGTCGCGGTCGTACACGATCCCCGGCCACGCGATCCGCAGGTCGTCACCCTGACACGCGTCCGACTGGCCTCTCCGGTCCACCGGTGATGAGGCTGCGTACTGTTTGCAGGAATCGGGTTTCTTCAGATGTGCCCGCGCTTGTTGCGGGTCTTGGGAGGCAATGAATGAACAAGCGCTTTTCACGTTCGGCCGCAGCCGCGGCATTGGCGATGTTGGTTTCCACCGGCGTCTGGGCCGACGACTTGTCCCCCGATGTCGTCAGCCAGATGATGTCCATTTCTTCCGTGAAGGCAGGTTTCACCGCCGCACAGAAGAAGATGGATTCGAATCTCGCGTACGGCATCCTGGCCGCGTCCAACGACGGCCGGGTCGCCGCGTTCAGCAACGCGATCACGCCGCTGGCCACCACCGACGTCAACGGCACGCCGACGACACCGACGGCTACTTCGGACAGCACGGTGAACTTCGTCGCCGTCGAGATCTTCGGCGACGTCGACGGCATCGAGAGCGCCGTCAACGCAGCCGGCGGCAAGGTGACGTACAAGTCGGCCAACTGGGGGGCCGTCAACGCGTCGCTGCCGGTGGCCTCGATCAACGCGGTGGCGTCCAGCCCGTCGGTGACCCGCATGGCCTCGAACCCGGGGGCATCAACCAACCTGGGCTCTGCTTCGACCCAGGGCACGATCAGCCACGACGCGAACAAGACGTTCAACTTGCTGGGTGTCAACGGGAGTGGAGTCAAGGTCGGCGTGCTGTCCGACAGCGCGACCGCGGCACGCATCGCGACGCTGAAGACGAGCGGCGACCTGAAGGCGACGGCGACTGCGCTTCCCGGACAGAACGGCACGGGTAGCGACGAAGGCACGGCGATGATGGAAATCATCCAGGACATGGCGCCGGGCGCCGACCTCATCTTCGCGACGGCCTTCACGAGCGCGGCCAGCTTCGCCGACAACATCCTCGCGCTCGCGGCAGCCGGCTGCAAGGTGATCGTCGACGACATCAGCTATTTCAACGAAGGCGTGTTCCAGGATGGCCCGATCGCGCGAGCGGTCAATCAGGTCACGGCGTCCGGAGTCATCTACTTCTCGTCGGCGGCCAACAGCGGCAGCCTGACCCGCGGCACCAGTGGCACCTTCGAAGGTGACTTCAAGGATGGTGGTCCGGTGACGCTCAGCCCGCCGGTGAGCTTGAACGAAGGCGGCACCGGTCGTCTTCACAGCTTCAGCCCGACGGCCGCCGTGCAGAACTTCGACGCGTTGACGGTCTCGACGTCTCGCGTATCCCTCAAGTGGTCGGACCCGCTGGGTGCCAGCAGCAACGACTACGACCTGTACGTCCTCAACGCGGCGGGAACGGCGATCCTCGGATTCTCGGCAGCGGGCCAGTCCGGCACGCAAGACCCCTTCGAGTTCGCGAGCACGAACGCATCCGGCGGTTTCCCGGTCGGCTCGCGGGTCGTGGTCGTCCTGTACAGCGGCGTCCCGCGCGCACTGCACGTCGACACCATCCGCGGCGCGCTCTCGATCGCCACGAGCGGATCGACCTACGGCCACAACGCCGCGGCGTCCACCGTGACGATGGCGGCCACCTACTGGAACAGCGCCAAGACCGGCACGAAGGCGTTCACGGGCTTCCCGAACATCAACGAGCCGTTCAGCTCCGACGGCCCGCGCAAGATCTTCTACACGCCGACCGGCGCGGAGATCACCCCGGGCAACGTGCTGTTCGCGACCAATGGCGGCACGACCCTGCAGAAGCCCGACTTCGCCGCCGCCGATGGGGTCACCACGCGCACGCCGGGCTTCCTGCCGTTCTTCGGGACGTCGGCAGCGGCACCGCACGCTGCGGGCATCGCGGCGCTGATCCGCTCGGCACGTCCGGACTACACGGCCGAACAGGTCAAGACCGCGATGCGCATGACCGCGCTCGATTCGATGGGCGCTGGCGTCGATCGGGATTCGGGATACGGCATCGTGATGGCCTACGCGGCCGTCCAGTACGCCCTCACGCACTAAAGACCTCTCGACGGCGAACCGGCGTTGCCGGTTCGCCACCCGTCGCCTCCCGGCGACGGCAGCCTAACGATTCCCGTATCGGAGAAACACGATGAAGACGTACACCGCACTACTCAAGGCGCTGGTCCTCGGTTGCTCGTTGCTGGCCGGCTCTGCGCAGGCCTTCGCGTTGTTCAGCACGTTCGACAACACGCTGACGACGGCTGACCCGTTCCAGCTCGGACGACTGAGCCGCAACGGGGTCGCCCAGGACTGGATCGGCACCGAAGCCTTCCCCGGCGTAGTCAATGCCGCCACGAGCTATCGGTATCACACCTTCCAGTTCAACGTCGGCAATGCGCCTTACGTCGAGATCAGCGTCTCGTCAGGCTCCACGCTGCTCGCGTCGGCCTACCAGACGTCGTTCCAGCCCGGCGTGTCGCTCGCGACCAACTGGCTCGGCGACGCGGGCAATTCGGGACAGTTCTTCGGCGTGGACTCGTTGTTCTTCCAGGTGATCGCCATCCCGAACAGCGTCCTCACGCTCGTGATCACGGAAACCACCGGCGCTGCCGGTGCCCTGGGCGGCCTCTTCACGCTCACCGCCGACGGGTTCATCGACACGGATCGCAACGATCCCCTCGCCTTCCGCGTTCCCGAGCCGGAAACGCTCCTGCTGATGCTGGCGCCGCTCGCACTGCTCGCGGCCAGCCGCAGGGCGCGCAAGGGTCGCCCGGCAACGGCCGCCTGACGTAGGACCGTACCCTGGCGGCATGTGATTGCACCCGCCGTCGCGAGCACGACAGGGGCCGATTCGTCGGCCCTTGTCGTTTGCCGGACGACAGTCGAGAATGCTCGGCGCAGGGGCCGAAGACGTTGGCATTCGCATCAACCGCAGGTGTCCGCAATTCCCTTTCCGTGACGATCAAGCCGCCCTACGACGGCATCTGGAGGCAGTGGATGAACAAGCAATTCAAGCGTTTGGCAAGTGTTGCGGCGATCGGTCTCGCCACGGGGTCGGCGGCATGGGCGGATGACGACATCTCCCCTGCGGTCCTGCAACAGATGAACGCGATCGCTTCGGTGAAGGCGGGCTTCTCGCCGGCCCAGAAGAAACTGGATTCGGCGCTGGCGTTCGGACTCCTCGCGAACAGTGGAGACGCCCGCGTCGCGCCGTTCGCGAACGCGATCCGACCCCTGGTGAGCAACGACGTGGCCTCCACTGTTGCGCCACAGGCCGTCCGCAGAGGTCCGGCGGGTACCGTGGTCGTCGACATCTACGGCTCGGCCAGCGACGAACTGGCAGGGGCCATCACCGCCGTCAGCGGCACGATCCTCAGCAAGTCGACCCGCTGGGGCGTGATCACCGCGGCGGTCCCCGTCGGATCCCTCCTCCAGATCGCGAACCGCACCGACGTCACCAAGCTGCGAGTCTCGTCGGGCGCGCGGACCAACGTCGGCTCGGTCAGCACGCAGGGCACCGTGTCGCACGAGGCCAACAAGGCCGCATCGATCCTGGGCGTCACGGGTGCCGGTGTGAAGGTCGGCGTGCTGTCAGACAGCGCATTGCCCGCGCGTGTGGCGGCCCTGAAGGCGAGCGGCGACCTGAAGCCCTCGGCGAGCGTCCTGCCGGGACAGGACGGTCCGTCCGACGGCTCGGACGAAGGGACCGCGATGATGGAGATCATCCAGGACATGGCGCCGGGCGCCGAGATCATCTTCGCGACCGCGTTTACCAGCGAAAGCAGCTTCGCGGACAACATCCTCGCGCTGGCCGCGGCCGGCTGCAAGGTCATCGTCGACGACATCACGTACTTCGACGAAGGCGTGTTCCAGGACACCATCGTCCAGCAGGCGGTCAACCAGGTCACTGCCGCGGGCGTCGTCTACCTGTCTTCGGCCGGCAACAGCGGCAGTCTGACCCGCGCCACCAGTGGCACCTGGGAAGGTGACTTCCTGTCGGGAGGAACGCCGCCCGCACCGATCGGCGCCGGCGGTGGCCTCGTGCACAACTTCGGCACGCCGGGCACGCCGCAGAACTTCAATCGGCTGACCGGCACGACGCCCATCGTCATCATCAACTGGTCGGATCCGTTCGCTGCGAGCAGCAACGACTACGATCTGTTCATCCTGAACCCTACCGGCACCAGCATCCTGGCGTTCTCCGCCTCGGTGCAGGACGGCACGCAGGACCCGCAGGAGACCGCCTACCTCGATACGTTCGCCAACTTCCCCGTCAATTCACGCATCGTGATCACGAAGTATGCCGGCGATACGCGTGCGCTCCACGTCGACACGGAGCGCGGCGTCCTGCAGATCGCCACTGCGGGCGCGACGTTCGGACACAACGCAGGGGCGACCACGGTGACGTTGGCGGCCACCTACTGGAACAGTGCGAAGACCGGGACCAAGCCGTTCACCGGCGCGGCGAACATCAACGAGCCCTTCAGCTCCGATGGGCCGCGGAAGATGTTCTTCACGCCGACCGGTGCGCCGATCACACCGGGAAACCTGCTGTTCTCGACCAACGGCGGAACCACGCTGCAGAAACCTGACTTTTCGGCGGCCGACGGCGTGACCACGAGGACACCGGGCTTCCTGCCGTTCTTCGGGACCTCGGCCGCAGCACCGCATGCCGCGGGGATCGCGGCGCTGATCCGCTCGGCCCGTCCGGACTACACGGTCGAGCAGGTCAAGACGGCGATGCGGGCGACCGCACTCGATTCGATGGCGCCCGGCGTCGACCGGGATTCGGGGTACGGCGTGACGATGGGCTACGCAGCGGTCCAGTACGCGCTGACCCATTGACGGACTGACCGGCGTTTCGCCACCGACCGCTCGAGAAGGGGCCGCATCCGCGGCCCCTTCCTTTTGGAGGACCGCCGGCGCGCGCGTGCGCGATGACTAGGACGACACCTGCAGCCCGTCGCAGACGCGATCGAGCAGTCGACCCAGGGTCTTGCGCTCGGCTGCCGCGAGGACCCCGAACAGTTCCTCGTCGCGTCGCGCGATCAGCGCCATCGTCCTGGCGAACAGCGCGCGGCCCTTGCGCGTCAGTGCGAGCACGACGCCGCGACCGTCGCTGGCGCTGGCCGACTTGCGGACCAGACCGCGCTCGACGAGCGATCGCACCGATCGGCTGGCATGTCCCTTGTCCTGGTTCGCGGAGCGCGCCAGGTCGACGAGCGACAGCGGCGCGAACGAACCGATGGCGGCGAGACAGCGCGCCTCGCCGAGACTGAGGCCGCACTCGGCGTCGTAGGCAGCGCCGGACTCGCGATCACCGAGCCGCGCGGTGCGATGCAGACGATAGCTGAGGAAGAGGTCGAGCTTGAGCGTGTCGGTCATGGAATGTCCGGATATCAAGATCGTGGTCGGCCACGGGGATTATGATCCGGCTCCTCGACCTGGCAGTCGTCGACCCATCCCGTTGCTTCGGCAACGACCTTGCCGATCATGCAGACCTCCGAACCGGCCTCTCTTCGTGTCGCGCGCCTTCCCGTGGTCATCGCCGGTGGCGGCCCCGTCGGATTGACCCTGGCAGCCCTGCTTTCGCATCACGGCATCGCATCGCTCGTCATCGAGGCCGACGACGGCTATTGCACCGGCAGCCGCGCGATCTGCGTCTCGCGCCGGTCGATGGAGATCCTGGGCTGGATCGGGGCGGACCGGCGGATCGCAGACATCGGGCTGCCCTGGGCCGGCGGCCGCAGCTACTACCGCGACACCGAGGTGCTGCACTTCCGCATGCCGAGCGAGCCGGGCGAGCGCTTCGCGCCGATGGTCAACATCCAGCAGTACGAGGTCGAGGAAGCCGCGCACCGCGCAGTGGCCGGCGACCGCGCGGAGATCCGCTGGGGAACGAGAGTGACCGGCGTCGTGCCGGGCGATGACGGTGTCCGGGTCGAGGTCGTCGACGATGCAGGCAGCGCGACGACGATCGCGGCCGACTGGCTGGTCGCGTGCGACGGCGGCCGCAGCACGGTGCGCGACCGCCTCGGTCTGCCGTTGAAGGGAATCCAGTACGACGGCCGCTACGTCATCGTCGACATCGAGCAGGAGACGACCCGTGCGGTCGAGCGCCTGGCCTGGTTCGACCCGCCGTCGAATCCCGGGTCGACGATCCTCATGCACCGCCAGCCCGGCAACGTGTGGCGCATCGACTACCAGATCCGCGACGACGAGGATTCGGCCGAAGCCGTGAAGCCCGAGCACGTCCTGCCGCGCGTGCAGAGCCATCTCACGATGATCGGCGAGACGGCGCCGTGGAAGCCGCTGTGGATCTCGATCTACAACGCGAAGTGCCTCACGCTGGACGACTACCGCCACGGCCGCGTGCTGTTCGCCGGCGACGCGGCGCACCTCGTCCCGATCTTC
>Ga0209724_1000163_pt1 | contig 74914 bp, 75 predicted proteins | sample grotaG_FD_184143 | JGI IMG/M metagenome (GOLD analysis project Ga0209724, IMG submission 184143) | Glacier valley bacterial and archeal communities from Borup Fiord, Nunavut, Canada, to study Microbial Dark Matter (Phase II) -... | ecosystem: Environmental > Aquatic > Freshwater > Ice > Glacier ...
CCACGGCCGGACTGCCACGTCGATTCGCACTGTGGTCGACGCGGTTTCGCGCGATGACGTGAGGGTGAACATCGTCGACGTGGCCTAACAGCCGCATCGTAGGAAAGGCCCGGTTCCCTGCAGAGGGGGCCGGGCCTTTCTCTTTGCCAGCGCACGTGTGATCCGGAAGCGCGGGTATCGGTCAGGGCATCGGCCGCTGGGGAGGTCTCCGGGCCCGTACGCTTGACCCCATGAAGGTCACCGTCGCGTTTATTGGCAAGCCCCAGGGACTCAAGGGTGAGGTCTCGCTCGACCTCCGCACCGACATCCCGGAGGAACGTCTCTCGTTGGGTTCGGTGCTGGAGACGGTCCCCGCGAACGCAGGGCCACTCACCGTCGCCAGCACGCGTTCGGCCACCGGCCGCTGGTACGTGGGCTTCGCCGGCGTCGAGGACCGTGACGCTGCAGAGGAGTTGCGCGGCGTGGAGCTGGTCGCCGAGGCCGACGACGCCGACGAGGAGGACGCGTGGTACGTCCACGAGCTCGTAGGGCTGAGCGTCGAGCGCCCCGACGGCGAGGTGCTTGGCAAGGTCACCGACCTGCTCAAGATGCCCGCGCAGGACCTGCTCGAGATCAAGCAGAAGAACGGTTCCAAGGCGCTGATCCCGTTCGTCGAGGAATTTGTGCCCGAGGTGGACATTGTGGGCGGCCGAGTGATCGTGACCCCGCCCTATGGCCTCCTGGCGGGCGAGGAGCCGATGGTCACCGACGAGACGCGCGGCGACAACTCAAGCGGTGACGACGCGAAGGGCGACGAGTAGGCCCCATGCGCCTCGATATCGTCACGATCTTCCCCGAGTTCTTCTCGGTGCTCGACGTGTCCCTGCTGGGAAAGGCGCGCGCCTCCGAGTTGGTCCAGACGGGCGTTCACGACCTACGGGAGTGGGCCGCGCTCAAGGCTGATGGCACGCCCGACGCACACCGCACTGTGGACGACTCTCCGTTTGGTGGCGGCGCCGGCATGGTCATGAAGGCCGACGTGTGGGGCAAGGCCCTGGACGACATCCTGGAGCCAGGCGGAATCCTGGTCGTACCGACGCCCGCCGGAGTTCCGTTCACACAGGCCCTTGCGCTTGACCTCGCGACGGCCCCCCAACTGGTGTTCGCATGCGGCCGCTACGAGGGTATCGACGCTCGCGTGCCCGAGCACTACGCGGCCGCGGGCTTCCGGGTGCTTGAGGTGTCTCTTGGCGACTATGTGCTCAATGGGGGAGAGGTGGCGGCCTTCGCGATGATCGAGGCGGTGACGCGACTGATCCCTGGCTTCATGGGCAACGCCCAGAGCATCGTCGAGGAGAGCCATTCCGACGGTTTGCTCGAGTACCCGTCGTACACGCGGCCGGCCTCGTGGAGGGGTCTGGACGTGCCCGAGGTACTCATGAGCGGTCACCACGGCAAGATCGAGCAGTGGCGGCGCGACCAGAGTATGGAGCGCACGCAAGACCGTCGGCCCGATTTGTTAGCGCCACGCGACTCAGGTGTGGCAGAATAGCCCGTTGGTGCCCGAGGCGCCGGGACCTGCCACAGGGGGCCCAGCACACGCCGCGATGACACTACCTAAGACGAATGCCGCGAGGCAGAGATCGCAGATGTCCTGTGGCGTGTGCGAGGAGTGACACATGAGAAAGCTTGACGGCGTCGTTGCCGGCCAGTTCCGCGACGATATCCCGGCCTTCCGCGCCGGTGACACGGTCAAGGTCAACGTGAAGGTTATCGAAGGTAGCCGTTCACGTATCCAACTTTTCCAGGGCGTCGTGATTGCCCGTCAGGGTTCGGGAATCGGCGAGACCTTCACGGTCCGCAAGGTCTCGTTCGGCTGCGGTGTTGAGCGTACGTACCCCCTCCACGCTCCCACGATCGACTCGATCGAGGTCGACCGTCGCGGTGACGTGCGTCGCGCCAAGCTGTACTACCTGCGCGGTCTGCGCGGCAAGGCAGCACGTATTCGCGAGAAGCGCGAGAACTAGCCATTTCTTACACAGACGACGTTCCGGCGGCCAGTTTCGGACCGTCCGCCGGGCGTCGTTTGTGGTTGTGGATCCGTGAGGTCCTCATTGTCTTGATCAGTGCGCTCATCCTGTCGCTGCTGCTCAAGACTTTTGTTTTTCAGTCCTTCTGGATCCCCTCGGGATCGATGGAGAACACTCTCCAGGTGAAGGACCGCATCCTCGTGTCGCTATGGCGACCGGGACCACTTGAGTTGCGCCGTGGCGACATCGTGGTCTTCAAGGATCCGGGCGGCTGGCTAGGCCCCGCCGAACAAACCGATCCCACCGGGGGCGGGCGAGTCTGGAATGACTTCGCGACCTTTACGGGTTTGCTGCCGCAAGACGCGGGCGAGCACCTGGTCAAGCGCGTGATCGGCCTCCCAGGCGACACGGTGGCGTGTGACCCCGCCGACGGCGTCGTGACGGTCAACGGAATGGCGCTCGTCGAGGCATACGTCAAGCCCGACACCCTCAACTGTCCCTACGCCTGGGAAGTCACCGTGCCCGAGGACCGCCTGTGGGTGCTGGGAGACAATCGCTCCAATTCGGCGGATTCTCGCGCACATATCGGCGATCCAGGCGGCGGAACGATCCCCCTTGACTCCGTGGTGGGTACTGCCTTTGTGACCGTGTGGCCGTTCGATCACTGGAAGTCTCTAGGTAGCGCCTACTCCACGAGCTGATGGCACTCTCGCTGGGTTTTGAGTCCGCGCTATGGGATGCGGGTGCCCGCGTCGTGGTGGGCATCGACGAGGTGGGCAGAGGCGCGCTCGCAGGCCCCGTGAGCGTGGGCCTCGTCGCCGTGGTTCGGTGTGACGCGTGGCCCCCTGGGCTTGCAGACTCCAAACAACTCACCGCGCGCGCCCGTGAGGCGCTCATCGAGCCGCTGGCGTCCTTTGGCGTGGGTCGCGCCGTGGGTCACGCGAGCGCGGCCGAGATCGACGCCGTGGGAATCATCGCGGCGCTACGACTCGCGGGGGTGCGTGGGCTGGCCGCGTTGGCGAGCGAGGGGGTGGCGGTGGACGCGGTCCTGCTCGACGGCACGCACGACTGGCTGACGGCACCTCCCGTAGACCTCTTTTCGGACGCCGACGCAGAATCAGTCCTCACGCCACCCGTCACGATGGTGGTTAAGGGCGATGGCTTGTGCCCGTCGATCGCTGCGGCCTCCGTGATCGCCAAAGTCGAGAGGGACGCGATCATGGTGGCCGCTCACGACGAGCATCCTCACTTTGGGTGGGACGGCAATAAGGGCTACGGCGCGGCCTCCCATCTCGAGGCGCTCAGGGATTATGGGCCCAGCCCACTTCACCGGGTGTCGTGGAAATTGCCGACGCGATCACGCTGATGCTCTCCCAAATGCGGCGCTCGGCGGTCGTGCCGTGCGACACCATCGCGTCGGATCGGCCATGATGGACAGGTGAGCAGCGAAGACCTGGAAAACTACGAGACCGAAGCCGAGCTGGCCCTCTACCGCGAGTACCGCGATGTGGTGGGTCTGTTCCGCTACGTCGTCGAGACCGAGCGCCGCTTCTATCTGTGCAACAAGGTCGACCTCCAGGTGCGCTCCGTGGGCGCGGACATCTACTTCGAGGTCACGATGACCGACGCCTGGGTGTGGGACGTGTACCGCTCCGCGCGGCTCGTGCGCAACGTGCGCGTCGTGACGTTTAAGGACGTCAACATCGAGGAACTTGACCACGACGACGCGATGCCCGATATCAGGCAGTTGCGCGGCGGGCGCTAGGTCCGAGTTCTCCACGCCCGTGCGGGCGCTTGTACGGCTTCGCGACCGATCAAGGCGCGGGTGAGTCGTCCCCCGGACGGTGTTTCCGCGCGCGTCCACAGTGTTGCCAATTCGTGGCCAGGCCCAGCGGCGTCTTCCCGCATCGTCATTCCAGGAGGTGACGCATGGCTGCGAAGGACGCGGTGGGCAGGCACGGCGAGGACGTCGTGGCACGTGCCCTCGAGGCTCAAGGTTGGGAGGTCCTCGCGCGCAACTGGCGATGCCCCATCGGTGAACTCGACATCGTCGCGAGGGATGGTGTCGATGCTGTGGCGGTAGAGGTCAAGACGCGCACATCGGCCGCCTTCGGGTCGCCGCTTGAGGCGGTTACTGGCGTCAAACTTGCGCGCCTGAGGCGGCTCACGGCGGCGTGGCTCGCCGCGCAGGAGCGAAATTTCGAGGGCGTGCGTATAGATGTCGTCGGCGTCGTCTTGCCGCGTGCAGGCGCGGCGGTGCTGACGCACGTGCGGGGCGTCGGATGATCGGTCGGACGCGTTCCGTGGTGCTGACGGGTGTGGTGGGCCACGTGATCGAGGTGGAGGCTCATCTCGCGGCGTCGCTGCCCGCCTTCACCCTGGTGGGCCTCCCCGATGCCTCGCTGAACGAGGCGAGGGACAGGGTGAGGGCGGCGGTGACGTCGTCGGGACTCACGTGGCCGCAGCGCCGCATCACCGTCAATCTGTCGCCCGCGTCGCTCCCCAAGTCGGGGTCGGTGACGGATCTCGCGATCGCCGTTTCTCTGCTCGCCGCGGCAGGGCTGATCGACGGTCGCGCGGCCTCGGAGGCAGTCCATCTGGGCGAACTGGGGCTCGACGGTCATGTGCGTCCGGTGAGGGGGATCCTTCCGTCCGTCGTGGCGGCGGTCGCCTCGGGCTATCCGCGAGTCGTGGTGGCGGCAGGAAATGCCGAGGAGGCGGGCCTCGTTCCCGGTGCGGTCGTGAGCGCGGTCGAGTCGCTCGCCGAGCTCGCGGCTGTGTATGGCAATGACGACGCGAGGCCCGCAGTGCGGCCCGCGTCGCCGCGCACATCCAAGCCGCCCGCCCCGCGAGAGGCGGTGCCGGACCTCGCCGACGTGCGTGGGCAGCCCGAGGCGAGATGGGCCCTCGAGGTCGCGGCCGCAGGTGCGCACCACCTGCTTATGGTGGGGCCGCCAGGGGCGGGGAAGACGATGCTCGCCGCGCGACTGCCGGGGATACTTCCCGACCTGACCCCCGAAGACGCGCTGTCCGCCACCGCGATTCACTCGATCTCGGGGACGCTTGAGGCGGAGGAGGGACTTCTCGTTCGTCCGCCGTTCGAGGCGCCCCACCATTCGGCCTCCGCGGCGGCGATCGTGGGTGGTGGTGCGAGGCTGGCGAGGCCTGGTGCGATCTCGCGAGCGCATGCGGGGGTCCTGTTCCTCGACGAGGCCCCCGAGTTTTCCGGTGCGGTCCTCCAGACGCTTCGACAGCCGCTTGAGAGCGGCGAGATCGTGCTCCACCGTGCGTACGGGGCGACTCGATACCCCGCGCGTTTTCAGCTGGTGCTTGCAGCTAATCCGTGTCCATGCGGCCACTTCTACGGAAGGGGAGAGAGGTGCTCGTGCAACGCCCTCGCTCGTCGGCGCTACTTTTCGCGGCTGTCGGGTCCGCTGCTCGACCGTGTGGATCTCCAGGTGGACGTCATGCCCGTGAAGAGGGGCTCGTCGGATTCGGGCGAGTCGACGGCCGTGGTCGCGGTCCGCGTGACAGAGGCGAGAAGGCGCGCTCTGGCACGGTTCGAGGGGCTGCCCTGGTCGGTGACCTCTCATGCGCCGCCGTCATGGATTAGGGAGGCCACCCCGAAGACGGCACTGCGCGTCGCCTATGCGGCACTCGATTCGGGCAGGCTTTCGGCTCGTGGTGCAGATCGTGCGTTGCGGGTCGCCTGGACCCTTGCGGACCTCGAGCAGGATCCGGCACCTACGCCCGACCATGTGGCCCGCGCGATGGTGTTGCGTTCGCGGGAGGAGGCGCCTTGACTCGCTCGGAGGAGGCGGCGTTGATCGGGTGGAGCGCGGTCGCTGAGCCCGCTGATGAGGCCGCCGGGGCTCTGGTCGCTGCCCTTGGGGCCGCGAACGCGCTCGATTGGGTTCGCGATGGCGCGACGGACCTGGCGGGTGCGGTCTCGACGCTGGCTGGCCGTTGTGCTCGCGAGGTGGCCGAAGCCGCGGTCCGCGGACACGAACGGTGGGAAAGGCGCCTGCCGAGCGCGGACGATCCTCATGCGCGCAGGGCGGCCTTGGTGGGCGCCCATGTCGTGACTCGGTGCGACCCGCGGTGGCCTTCGGCGCTCGCGTCTCTGGGAGCCGCCGAACCATTTGCCTTGTACGTCAGGGGCGACGGTGATCTCGATTCCGCGTGGAAGGGCGGCGTCGCCCTCGTGGGTGCCAGGGCGTCGACGGCGTACGGCGCGCACGTGGCCGCGGAGGTCGCTTCCGGGGTGGCGGCCGCGGGGCGTGCCATCCTCTCGGGCGGCGCATACGGAATTGACGCCGCTGCGCATCGGGCTGCGGTAGCCGTCGGTGGTGTGACGATAGCCGTGATGGCGGGCGGGGTCGACCGTCTCTATCCCGCAGGAAACGACGATCTCTTGCGCGCTGTCATCAATTGCGGCGCCGTAGTGAGCGAGGTGCCACCCGGATTTGCCCCGCACCGTTCTCGTTTTCTCACCCGAAACCGGCTGATCGCCGCAAGTGCGGCCACGGTGGTCGTCGAGGCGGCGTTCCGTTCGGGGGCGCTGAACACCGCGCGCCACGCCACCGACCTTCTCCGCCCGGTGGGGGCAGTGCCTGGGCCCGCCACCTCCCCGTCGTCGGCCGGCTGCCACGCCCTGATCCGCGATGGCGCCGCAGTGCTTGTCGCGGGAGCGGATCACGTGCTCGAACTCGTCGAATCGGCCGCGCAGTGGGCGGAGCGCGACGAGGACTCGAGTGGTGGCGGGAGTCAGGATGGTGGTGGAAGTCGGGGGAGGAGTGAGGGGCTCGACGGTGCCGGATCGGCGGCACTTCGTCTGGACTTTGAGCTCCCAGGCGATCGTGCGGTGTTTGACGTCACGTCGAGGAGGGGTCTTGCGACCGAGGACATTGCTCGGCGCGCGGGACTCGCCTGGAAGGACGCCGCAGCGTCGACGGCGCGCCTTGAGATGCGGGGGCTAATAGAGCGCAGTGGGCACGTGTGGAAGCGATCTCACGTAGACGTTAAAAGCCGCAAAACGTCATAAAACACCACGAAACGACCCGGTTTTCGGTGACTGATGTGACAAATGTGACGTACGGGGTTGATTTGACAGGTGTGACGGTGCCAGAGTGTGGGCATGTCGACAACGTCGGGCTCGGTGAGGGACCGCTTCGCGGCTGCTCTGACTTACGGCGCAGGTGCCTCAGAGCACACGGTGAGGGCCTACGTGGGCGACGTGGCGGCGCTCGCGACGTTCCTCGAACTGGACGATGACTCGACATGGGGCGATGTCAGCCTCGCCGACCTCCGCGCGTGGCTCGCCCACCAGGCAGCCGAGGGCAAGAGCCGGACGACGCTCGCCCGCCGCGGAGCCGCTGCCAGGGCATTTTTTGCGTGGGCCCACCGCGTGGGAGTCATCGAACACAATCCGGCGGCACGCCTCGCTTCGGCACGGGCATCGGTGACGTTGCCCCAGGTCCTCGACGTCGAACAGGCCAGTCGGCTGCTGGATATGGCCAGAGGTCACGCCGACAGCGACGACGCGATCGACGTGCGCGACTGGGCAATGGCCGAGTTGCTCTATGCCACAGGCATCCGTGTGGGGGAACTGACCGGAATCGACATTGGCGACGTAGACCTCAACGAGCGCACCGTCCGCGTCCTTGGCAAGGGCGGCAAAGAACGGGTTGTTCCGTTCGGCGTTCCGGCCCAACGGTCGCTAGGGCTGTGGCTTGAGCGGGGCCGAAGCGACGCCCCTCTCGGTGGGGCCGCGGCGCTGTTCGTTGGCCGTAAGGGGGCCCGAGTGGACCAGCGCCAAGTGCGGGCCGTGATTCACGCCCTCGCGATACGCGCCGGAGTTCCTGATGTGGCGCCTCACGCGTTGCGCCACTCGGCGGCGACACATTTGCTTGAAGGCGGGTCGGACTTGAGGTCCGTTCAAGAGGTGCTTGGGCACGCCTCACTCGCGACAACCCAGCGTTATACCCACGTCACGGCGGATCGCTTGCGGCACGCCTACGAACTCGCACACCCGCGGGCATGAGGAGAAGCACCATGACGACCTTTGAAGTTCCACTCGACGTGGACGCGCGTGACAACGACGTCGCGGAAGTGTGGGAGGCCTTTATGTGTGCCGACTCGGGGCAGAGACGTTCCGAGCGTGACCTGCTCATTACGCGCTACGCCCCGCTGGTGACCCAGGTGGCAACGCGCATGATCGGCCGCCTCCCTGACAGCGTCGAGCTTGCGGACCTCGTCTCGTACGGAATGTTTGGCCTCATCGACGCGATTGAGAAGTTCGAACCCGAACGTGGGTTCAAGTTCGAGACCTACGCGAGCACCCGCGTTCGCGGCGCCATCATTGACGAGTTGCGTGCAGCCGACTGGGTACCCCGGTCGGTCCGCGCGAAGGCTCGGGCGGTCGAGACGGCCATCAGGGCACTCGAGCAGGAGCTGATGCGCCGCGTCACCGATGAGGACGTCGCAGAGTCTCTCGGGTGGGAGACCCGTGACGTCAGGACCGTGCGTGCTCAGGTCGCACTGAGTCACGTGGCGGCGCTGGACTCGATGGGACCCGACCCCGATGCCATATCGCACCATCACGCGGCGTGGCTCGCGGTTCCAGGGGCCGCCACCTCGATGGAGGTCAAGGAGACACATGCGCTCCTCGCCACAGCCGTCCAGGGAGTCCGCGACCGCGAACAGCAGGTTCTCCACTTGTATTACTACGAAAACCTGACGCTCGCGCAGATTGGCCAGATCCTCGGTGTGACGGAGTCTCGTGTGTCTCAGATTCACTCGGGCGCCGTCAAGAAGCTGCGCGAGAGCCTCGACAAGACGGGCGCCTTCTCCTAACCACTCGACTGTGATAACAGGCGAATGGGTCCGTATCCCTCGAGATAATCGAGCGGGTCGACGTAGACGCCGTTGAGTCGCAATCCCCAATGGACACACGTCCGTGGGGCGCAATGGTCGGGGTTGGCCGCGACAGTGCCAACCGTCTGTCCGCGCGCCACGATGTCCCCGGCGGTGAGGGTCGAGTCGACCGGTTCGAGTGACGTGACCAGGCCTCCGTCGTGACGCAATGACACCACCGCCCGATCGACCACGAAGCCGACGAAACTCACGACGCCCGCGGCGGGTGCCGAGACGGGGTCTCCCACGGAGGACGAGAGGTCGATACCCCTGTGGCCCGCGTGCCAGGGTTCGCTTGGCAGCGAGGCGAGTCGCATAACTGTTACGGGGATGACGGGGCTACTGAGGGAGAAACCGGACGGGGACGCCTCGGCCGGGACGGGGCCCACGCTGACCGCGATCAGTAGCACCGCGAGCACCGCCCCCGTTGCTCGCGAGGGGGCGGTTCGAGGCCACTGGCGGCGCACTCCCATCGTCGCGAATATGCGCAAGGTCGTCATGCCACTAGGTCAGCGCATTGCCCCATATACAGGAGATCTTGCGTGTTCCCCATGGGGAGGATCGCAGGGCGTACGTCGTGGGGACGACGAGCGTGGGACGTGGACGAGGGCTTGGGCCGCCGTCGGAGCGCGAATCGGCTACCATAGACCCCGCACCTTCGCAATGGAGGTGACAACGCGCGTCATTCGCGCTCTTGATCTTTCAAGGGCGCGCCGGGGCGGCAATGGTCCGAGGAAACTCGGTGCCGGCCCGCGTTGGCGCTAGGGGCAGTCCCGCACGGGTCTGCCATCAACCGAATACTCCGGTGGGGTTTGCCCTGCCGGTCACTTAGCACGCGCGAGCGTGCGGACAAGGAACTCTGCCATGGCAGTTGTGACCATGCGCCAAATGTTGGACGCTGGCGTCCACTTTGGCCACCAGACCAGCCGTTGGAACCCCAAGATGAAGCGCTTCATCCTGACGGAGCGCAACGGCAACTACATCATTGACCTTCAGCAGTCGGTCGCGATGATCGACGCCGCTTACGAGTTCGTGCGCGACACCGTCGCACACGGCGGCACCGTCCTCTTCGTGGGCACCAAGCGCCAGGCGCAGTCGACCATCTCGGAGCAGGCCGCCCGCGTGGGCATGCCCTTCGTCAACGAGCGTTGGCTCGGCGGAATGCTCACCAACTTCCAGACCGTGAGCAAGCGCATCCAGCGCCTCAAGGAGCTCGAAGAGGTCGACTTCACCGATGTTGCCGGTTCCGGCCACACCAAGAAGGAACTGCTCATCATGCGCCGCGAAAAGGACAAGCTGTTCCGTGTCCTCTCCGGTATCCGCGACATGGGCAAGACCCCCTCGATCGTGTGGATCGTCGACACGAACAAGGAGCACCTCGCGATTGACGAGGCCAAGAAGCTTGGTATCCCGATCGTCGCTATCCTCGACTCCAACTGTGACCCCGATTCCGTTCAGTACGGCATCCCGGGTAACGACGACGCGATTCGCTCAGTCGGCCTGCTGACGCGCGTGATCGCCGACGCCATTGCCGAGGGCATCCGCCTGCGTCACGTCGCCAAGACCGGTGACGATGCCGAGGTCGCCGCAGAGGTCGAGCCTCTCGCCGCGTGGGAGGCAGAGCTTCTCGACGGTGCTGCTGCCGCGGTCACCGCCGCCGATGCCGCCGTAGCCACGGACGCTGTCGAGGCATCGTCCACCGAAGTGAAGGCCGCGATCGCCGAGGAAGCACCCGTCGTTGACGCTGCTGTTGTCGACGCACCTGTCGCCGACGCACCTGTTGCTGACGCAGCAGTTGAGGCACCCGTTGTCGAGGCCGAAGCTGTCGTTGAGGTTGAGGAGAAGGCTGCCGCTAAGCCTGCAGCCAAGCCCGCAGCCAAGAAGACCACCAAGAAGGCCGACGCCGACGAGACGGTTGAAGCCGCCGCCGACGCCGACAAGTAAGGGACTCGCATGGCGAACTACACAGTTGCCGACATCCAGGCGCTCCGCGAGCGCACCGGTGCCGGAATGATGGACGTCAAGAAGGCTCTTGACGAGGCAGATGGCGACCAGGACAAGGCCGTCGACGTTCTGCGCGTCAAGGGTCTCAAGGGCGTCAGCAAGCGCGAAGGCCGCTCGGCTTCCGAAGGCCTCGTCATCACGCACATCGCGACCGTCGGTGACGGTCAGGTGGGCACGCTCATCGAGCTCAACTCCGAGACCGACTTCGTGGCCAAGAACGACAAGTTCGTGGCTCTCGCTGAGGCGATTCTCGCCGCGGTGGTGGCCGCCGATGCCGCCGATCTGGACGCTGCACTCGCAGCCCCGATCGAAGGTAAGACGGTTAAGGAGGCCATCGACGAGAACGCAGGCGTGCTGGGCGAGAAGATCGTCCTCCGTCGCGTGGCGCGCATTGCTGCACCCGTTGTGGTCGACTACCTTCACAAGACCAACAAGGACCTCCCCGCACAGGTGGGCGTCCTCGTCGGTTCTGACGCGAAGGCTGCCGACGTGGCGCGTGACGTGGCGATGCACATCGCCGCATACTCGCCGCTTTACCTCTCGCGTGACGAGGTCCCCGCAGACGTGGTCGCCAATGAGCGTCGTGTCGCCGAGGAAACGTCGCGCAACGAGGGCAAGCCTGAGGCCGCTCTTCCCAAGATTATCGAGGGTCGCATGAACGGTTTCTACAAGGAGAACGTGCTCGGAGAACAGGCTTACGCCAAGGACTCCAAGACCACGGTTGCCAAGGTCCTTGAGGCCACGGGCGGCGCGGTGGTCGGCTTCGCTCGTTTCCGTGTGGGAGCCTAATACCCAACACCCGTTTAGCCGCGCCGCGAGGAGATTCTCATGCCCGATGTCATCAGTGAGTCGGGTGGGGAAACTCCCGCGGCGCGTCGCGTTCTACTGAAACTCTCGGGGGAGATGTTCGGCGGCGGCGCGGTGGGTTTGGACCCGATCGTCGTGCGAAGGGTCGCGGGCGAGATCGCCGATGCCGTGCGTGAAGGTGTCCAGGTCGCGATCGTCGTTGGCGGGGGCAACTTCTTCAGGGGAGCCGAACTTAGCCAGGGCGGCATGGAGAGGGCACGCGCCGACTACATGGGCATGCTTGGCACTGTGATGAACGCGCTCGCGCTGCAGGACTTCTTGGAGCAGGCAGGCGTCGCCACTCGTGTGCAGACGGCCATCACCATGGGTCAAGTGGCGGAGCCTTACATCCCATTGCGCGCCATCAGGCACCTCGAGAAGGGGCGCGTGGTGATCTTCGCGGCCGGGGCAGGTATGCCGTACTTCTCGACGGATACGGTGTCGGTGCAGAGGGCGCTCGAAACCGGATGCACCGAGGTGCTCATGGGCAAGAATGGTGTCGATGCGGTCTACACCGCGGACCCCAAGAGGGACCCTGCGGCAATGAGGCTCGAGCACGTCACGTTCGCCGAGGCGCTCGCGAAGCGGCTGCAGGTGATGGACCAGGCGGCGTTCTCGCTCGCGATGGACAACAAGGTGCCGATGGTGGTGTTCGGCCTTGATGAGCCGCGAAACGTGACCAGGGCGCTGCTGGGTGAGAGAATCGGCACGCGGGTTACCGACGATGACGACCCCACGAAGGGACAGAAGTGATTGACGACATCCTCCTCGATGCCGAGGACAACATGGATAAGGCCGTTGAGGTCGCCAAGGCTAGTTTTGCGTCCATTCGAACGGGACAGGCTTCGTCGGCGATGTTTGCGAACATCCTCGTCGACTATTACGGCGCCCCCACTCCCTTGCAGCAGCTTGCCGCGATCGCGGTTCCCGAGCCGCGCACTGTGACTATCAGCCCCTACGACGTCGGGGCGAAGCGCGAGATTGAGACGGCACTGCGCAACTCGGACCTGGGCGTTAACCCCTCCGACGACGGCAACCTCATCCGCGTCAACCTGCCGATCCTGACCGAGGAGCGTCGCAAGGACTACGTGAAGCTGGCGAAAACCAAGGCCGAGGACGCCAAGATCACGCTGCGCAGCATGCGGCGCAAGGCCAAGGACGGAATCGACGCCGCGGTGAAGAACGGCGACGTGGGCGAGGACGAGGGCTCTCGCGGTGAGAAGGAACTCGATTCCCTCACCAAGAAGCACGTTGACGTCATTGATGCTCTGCTCGCTCACAAGGAGAGCGAGCTGCTGACGGTCTGATGGCGGAAGACGACGCCGAGCGCCAGCGGTCGGCACCGGACGAACCACCGACCGCGGAGGCTTCTCCTCGCGGCAAGCGTCAACGCGCCGCCGACCTGTTTTCCCCGCATCGGTACAGGGCTCTGCAGCTGAGCGCGTTCGAGCGCAGGGCTGCGCAATCGGCGGCCGCTCAGTCAGGCGTGCCGTTCGACGACGACCTCGTCGATCCGCCCCTGTCGTCCAACGCACCGGCCGCGGAGGCCGCACGTGCGCACATGACTGGTGTTGGGCACCCGGCGCCCCGCGGATTGCTCTCACCCGTCGACGCGGCGGATGAACCCTCGGTGGCGAACTCCCCAGACCCCTCATTTCCGTTCCCGTATGACGAAGTCGGTGACCCCGAGGAAGACGCCAACGTGCCCCTCGCCGATGCCGATCTGTACCTCGAGAGCGGCGGAGCCGATGTTGCCGAGGCCCCTGACGAGGACGTGACTGCGCGGACCGAGTCGCTCGACATGCCGCCGTCGACCCCCATCGAGGCCGCGGAGGGCACAGCTGGTGGGGAACCTGTTCTTGAGCGGACCGGAGGCAAGTCCGGCCGAAACATGCCTGTCGCCGCCGCCGTCGGGCTCCTGCTTCTCGCCGTCACGGTGGGCGCCGCGTATGTGCATCCGCTCGCCTTTGCCGCGCTGTTGTACACGTTCGCCGTGGGAGCCGTCATCGAGTGGAAGCGGGCGCTTGAGCGTCACGGACGACGACTCCCGGTGGTGCCACTCATCGCCGCGACGATCGGGCTGGGTGTCGCCACCAATTACGGCAAGGCCGAGGGCCTCGTGGTCGCGCTCCTGGTGGGCTGCGCGGGCGTGGTCGCATGGCGCATCGGCGACGAACGTATCGAGAACACCCTCGCGGATTCACTTGCGGGTGTGCTGACGCTGCTGTGGATACCGTTCCTCGCGTCGTTCCTGTTTTTGCTCGAACTCGCGGACGACGGATGGGAGCGCGTCATCATCGTGGTGCTCGCCGTCGTCGGAAACGACACGGGGGCGCTCGCTGCGGGAGTTCGATTTGGGCGGCACAAACTACTGCCGCGCGTCAGCCCCGCGAAGACGTGGGAGGGCGCGATCGGTGGGCTGGTGCTCGGCACCGTCGTGGCCTCGATCGCCGCCTACTTCTTCTTTGACGGCGAGTGGTACATAGGTTCGGCGGTCGGCGCCGCGTGTGCCGTGGCCGCAGTGATTGGTGATCTCGCGGAAAGCGCGTTGAAGAGAGATATTCAGGTGAAAGATATGTCGACAGCACTCCCCGGTCACGGGGGCATCCTCGACAGGATCGACTCGTTGCTGTTCGCGGCCCCCGTGGGCTACGTGGTATTTGCGATGTTCCTGGGCACGTTGGGCGGTGGGGGACTGTGACCGATAGCAGGCCCATGCCAGCGATCCAGATGGCGGCGCCCAAACGCGGCAAGGCGCCCGCACACTTTGCGGATCTCGACGAGGCCGGTCGATCCGACGCGTTGCGCGCCCTCGGCGAACCCTCGTTCCGCGCCAAGCAGCTGGCGTCTCACTACTTCGATCACCTCACGATCAACCCCGATGACATGACCGACCTCCCCGCGGCATCGCGGGCCCCGTTGGCCGAGGCGATGTTCCCCACGCTGATGACACAGGTGCGCACCCTTGAGGCGGACAAGGGCGCCACGGTCAAGACCCTGTGGTCGCTCCACGACGGCGTCAAGGTCGAGTCCGTCCTCATGAAGTACCCGGAGCGGGCCACCCTGTGCGTGACGAGCCAGGCGGGCTGTGGCATGGCCTGTCCGTTCTGCGCCACGGGTCAGATGGGCCTCACCAGGAATCTGTCCGCCGCCGAGATCATCGAACAGGTGCGCCTCGCGGCGCGCGCGTCGCGTGACGGCGTGCTCGGCGGGGATCCCGTGCGGCTCTCGAACGTGGTGTTCATGGGCATGGGCGAGCCCCTCGCCAACTACAAGGCCGTCATGGCGGCGGTCCGTGCCCTTGTGGCTCCGGCTCCGCACGGGTTCGGGCTCTCCGCGCGCCATGTCACGGTATCGACAGTCGGGCTTGTGCCGGCGATGGACAAGCTCACGGCAGAGGGAATCCCCGTGACGCTGGCAGTCTCTCTCCACGCGCCCGATGATGAGTTGCGCAACGAGATCGTCCCGATCAATAACCGGTACAGCGTGGACGAGACGCTTGACGCAGCCAAGAGGTATTTTGACGCGACGGGCAGGCGTGTGAGCATCGAATATGCGCTCATTCGCGACATGAATGACCAGGCACACAGGGCCGACCTCTTGGGACGCAAGCTCACCGCTCGCGGCACGGGGTGGGTGCACGTCAACCCCATCCCGCTGAACCCCACGCCTGGCAGCATCTGGACGGCATCGGACCCCAAGATTGAGCGACTCTTTGTGGAAACGCTGAGCAGTCACGGAATCCCCGTCACGATCCGCGATACTCGTGGAAGCGACATCGATGGAGCGTGCGGTCAGCTTGCGATCAAGGAGGACTCATGAGTGAAGCGTTCCCGCGGACGGGCTTGATGCGATCGGGCTACCACCGCGTGCAGGTCGACGGATTCTTTGCAGACGCCAGGTCCGCTTATGAGCGCCCGATGCTCGACGACGAGGCGGTGTCGTCGCTTGATGTGAGGCGTGCGGCCTTTGACCTGCGCAGGGGTGGTTACAAGTGCGCGTCCGTCGACGCTGCGCTCGACCGACTCGAGCTCGCTTTCGCCGCACGTGCCCGCGACCAGTTCGTGCGTGCCCATGGGCAGCAGGCCTGGATGGACCGCCTGGCCGAGAGTGCTCAGGCACTGTACCCGCGGCTTCGCCGCCCCGCAGGCGACCGGTTTCGTGGCCCCGTCGGTGGCTATCGCGGCTACGACGCGCGCGAGGTTGACGCGCTCGTCGACCGTCTCATCGCGTTCTTTGACTCGGGAGAGCCACTTACTGCCGAAGAGATGCGTGCGGCAACGTTCCGCCGCAGGGGGCGACGGGGCGCATATGACGAGCGCACCGTCGACGCTTTCATCGCGCGGGCGGTCGACATTCTGTTGGGGGCCCAGTGACGCCTCGTTCGATATCGCTCTTGGGGTCAACAGGCTCGATTGGCGTCCAAGCACTGGACGTCATCGCGCGGAACCCTGGGCGGTTCGACGTGGTGGCGCTTGCCGCGGGCGGATCCGATCCGGTCGCACTCGCCGCGCAGGTGGCCGCCATACGACCGCGCCTGGTTGCGGTGGCCGACGAGACCAAGGTCTCCGCGGTGGCGGAGGCCTGTGCGTCCGCGGGTATTGACGACGTCGAAATCGTCGGCGGTTCCTCGGGCGTGGTCCAGGCCGCTGCCGTGGGTGCGGATGTGGTTCTCAACGGCATTACCGGCTCGGTAGGGCTGCGGCCAACCCTCGCCGCCATCTCCGCGGGCTCGACGGTAGCCCTTGCCAATAAGGAATCGCTCGTGGCCGGAGGCGCCCTCGTGAAGGCCGCCCTCCGCCGGCCCGATCAGCTCGTTCCCGTCGACTCGGAGCACTCGGCCATTGCCCAGGCGCTGCGCGGCGGCACGGGGAGCGAGGTGAGGCGTCTGGTCTTGACCGCGTCCGGCGGCGCCTTCCGCGGATGGAGCAGGGAAATGCTCGAGACGGTTTCCCTCGACCAAGCGCTCAAGCACCCCAACTGGCTTATGGGCCCCGTCGTGACGATCAACACCGCGACGCTCGTGAACAAGGCGCTCGAGGTCATCGAGGCGCATTGGCTCTTTGACATGCCGTACGACCGCATCGACGTCGTGGTTCACCCGCAGTCGATGGTTCACTCGATGGTCGAATTCTTTGACGGCTCGACGCTCGCGCAGGCCTCGCCCCCCGATATGCGGCTCCCGATCGCGCTGGGGCTGGCGTGGCCCGATCGCGTGGCGGATGCGATTCCGGGAATCGACTGGACCCGCGCCTCGGCGTGGGAGTTCGAGCCGCTTGATGAGGAGGCCTTCCCCGCCATCGCCCTCGCGCGGTCAGCGGCCGCGGCATCCGACCTCCATCCGGCCGTATTCAACGCCGCGAATGAGCAGTGCGTGGCGGCGTTCGTCGACGGGAGATTGCCTTTCCTAGCCATCGTCGAGACGGTGCGCGCCGTTGTCGAGGACTATGAGTTTCCTGGTGCCGTAGAGCTTGAAGCGGTGGAGGACGCGGAGCGCTGGGCCCGAGCGCGCGCCGACGCCATCATCGCATCCAGGTAGTGCGTCCGCGCTGGCATACAGTAGACCCATGCTGAGCGCGCTTGGAATCGCCTTCCTCGTGGTGGGACTCGTCATCTCGATCGCGCTTCACGAGGTGGGGCACCTGTTCCCCGCCAAGCGCTTTGGCGTCAAGGTCACCGAGTATTTTGTCGGTTTCGGGCCCACGGTGTGGTCGCGAAAGCGCGGCGAGACGGAGTACGGGGTCAAGGCCATTCCGCTCGGCGGCTACGTCAGGCTCGTGGGCATGGTTCCCCCAAGCTCCGCGGTCAAGCCCCTTCGGGTACGAGGCTGGATGCGCGACCTCATCGAGGACGCGCGCGCCGCATCCGAGGCCGAGATTGGTGACGACGACGCTCGCGCCTTCTATCACCTCGCGTGGTGGCGCAAGGTGATCGTGATGTCGGGTGGCCCGGTCGTGAACCTGATCATTGCCGTCTTCCTGTTCACCGTGGTGCTCTCGGGCATCGGCGTCCCCACCCAGACCTTGACCGTGAGCGACACCGTCGCGTGCATCCCCGCAACGGGAACCTCCGAATGCGCGGTGGGTGACCCCGCGTCGCCCGCCACCATCGCGGGCCTTCAGGCGGGCGACACGTTCGTGTCCGTCGATGGCACTGAACTTGACTCGTGGTCCGACCTCACGACGTATGTCGCGGCACGCCCAGGGGTGCTGATCGACGTGGTCGTGGACAGGGACGGGGCGCTCGTCCACCTCGCCCTCACTCCAGCCGCGCGCGAACGGGCCACTGCGGACGACGCGTCGGTCACGGAGACCGTGGGTTACATGGGCGTGTATTCGGCCGAGGCTCGCGAGCGCCAGCCCCTCATGACCGGAGTCACCCTCACGGGTGACTATATGGGTCAGACGTTCGCCGTGGTGGCGCGCCTTCCTCAGGAGCTGTGGCACGTGTCGCTTGCGGCCGTGGGGCTCGAGGAACGATCCAACACGTCGGTGATGGGCCTGGTTGGCGTCGGCAGGGCCGCAGGAGACGTTGCCTCGTCCGATGTTTCGGGCGTTTCGCTTCTCGACAAGTTCCAACAGGAACTGCTACTTCTCGCGGGGCTCAACCTCGCGCTGTTCGTGTTCAACACCATCCCCTTGGTGCCTCTCGACGGTGGCCACATCGCCTCCGCGATCTGGCAGGCCATCAAGAATGGATGGGCCCGCTCACGCAACGCCGCGCGCCCCGCGCCCGTTGACGTGGCGAGAATGATGCCGGTGGCTTACGGCGTGTTCGGAATACTCATCCTTATGACGATTGTTCTTGTTTACGCCGATATCGTGGCGCCCGTTTCTGTGGCGTGACGGCACAACCCAAGGAGTGACTCACGTGACCGTTGGCCTGGGAATTCCCGCAATGCCAGCCCCTGTACTTGCGCCCCGACGCCCCACCCGAAAGATCAAGGTGGGCAGTGTTTACGTGGGCGGGGACGCACCCGTCTCGGTGCAGTCGATGTGCACCACCAAGACCGAGGACATCAACTCCACACTGCAGCAGATCGCCGAGCTCACTGCGGCCGGCTGTGACATCGTGCGCGTGGCGTGCCCCACGCAGGACGACGCCGACGCCCTCCCCGCGATCGCCAAGAAGTCCAATATCCCCGTGATTGCGGACATCCACTTTCAGCCCAAGTATGTGTTCGCCGCGATCGAGGCTGGCTGCGCCGCGGTGCGCGTCAACCCTGGCAACATCAAGAAATTCGATGACCAGATCAAGGAGATCGCCCAAGCCGCGAAGGACCACGGCACGTCGATCCGCATCGGCGTCAACGCGGGCTCTCTGGACCCGCGACTGCTCAAGAAGTACGGCAAGGCCACTCCCGAGGCTCTCGTGGAGTCCGCCATCTGGGAGGCGAGTCTCTTTGAGGAGCACGACTTCCACGACTTCAAGATTTCGGTCAAGCACAACGACCCCGTGATCATGGTGCGCGCCTACGAGATGCTGAGCGAGCGTGGCGACTGGCCGCTTCACCTCGGTGTCACCGAGGCAGGCCCTGCGTTCCAGGGCACCATCAAGTCCGCGACCGCGTTCGGCGCGCTGCTGAGCAAGGGCATCGGCGACACGATCCGCGTGTCCCTGTCCGCGCCTCCCGTCGAGGAGGTCAAGGTGGGCATCCAGATCCTCCAGTCGCTCAACCTCCGCCCGCGCAAGCTCGAGATCGTCTCGTGCCCCTCGTGCGGCCGCGCCCAGGTCGACGTGTACGAGCTCGCAGAGAAGGTGACCGCCGGCCTTGAGGGCATGGAGGTGCCGCTGCGCGTGGCCGTCATGGGCTGCGTAGTGAACGGACCGGGCGAGGCTCGCGAGGCCGACCTCGGCGTCGCGTCAGGAAATGGCAAGGGCCAGATCTTTGTCAAGGGAGTGGTCATCAAGACCGTGCCCGAGAGCATGATTGTCGAGACTCTTATCGAGGAGGCCCTGAAGCTGGCCGAGACGATGGAGCCCGTCGAGGGGTCATCCCCGCAGGTGGTTTCGGCGGGATGACCGACTCGTTGCTGCGCAGGGGCCAGTACTCTCTGGCTCCCGCCCAGCGACGTGACGTGGCGGAGGCCCTGGCGCTGTGCGCCCAGGACCCCGTGGCCAACGTCTTTCTGACGATGCACCTGGGGACCGCCCTGCATTCCGGCGTCATCCCGACCGGGCTGTGGGTGGTGCGCAAGCGGGGCCGCATCACCCGAGAACTTGCCGGCGTGATCTGGTGCGGTGCCAATTTGGTGGCGCTCTTGCCCACGAGTGAGCACGACGAGGACGACGCGCGAGCAGAGGTTGCCTCGGCGATGGTCGCCCGGTTCACGCGGCCGGCGGCGCTTGTGGGCGAGGCCGAGCTCACCTTGGACCTCTGGGGTCGGATCGAGGCGTGGTGGGGCCCCTCACGCCAGGTGCGGCCCTCTCAGGCGTCGATGGCGATCAAGTGTGCTCCCCGCGACGTGCCGGAACCAGGCGTCGCCGTCGAGCCGATGCGTCACGCCACCTTGGACGATTACGACGCTTTGCTACCTGCGGCTGTTCACATGTTTGTGGGCGAGGTGGGCTACGACCCGCTGACGTACGGCCGCGAGGCCTATGAGGACAGGCTGACGCAGCTGGTGAGGCAGGGGCGCAGTTATGTGCGCTACGGCGTGGTGGACGGCGAGCGCGCCGTGGTGTTCAAGGCGGAGGTAGGGGTCGTCGGCGGCACCGTCGCGCAAATCCAGGGCGTGTGGGTGCACCCGGCTCTGCGTGGACGCGGCTTGGGCAGTGCCGGCATGGCTGACCTCGTGAGGCATGTCCAGGCAGACCATGCACCGACGGTGTCGTTGTACGTCAATGATTTCAACGAGCCCGCGCTGAGGGCCTACGCCGCCGTGGGTTTCGAGAGGGTAGGTACTTTCGCCACGGTGATGTTCTAGGGTCGGCCGCGGCGACCCGCGACGGGTGCGTGATCCCGTTTCATCAGGCCGCCTGCGCCGCGGCCCCAGCGCGCGACGAGTGGCGTGAGCAAGGGCTGTGGGGGAGCAAGTGCCTCGTGGGCTACACTCCCTTGGTGCTGACAGAACGCGTTGCCTCCCGCTCCTCGCGCGTCACTGGTCTGGACGGTTTGCGAGGCTTGGCGGCCGTCGTTGTCGTGGTCCACCACGTGGCGCTCGCCCACTTCACGTGGTCGGAAATCTACTACAACCGTGGGAGCGAGCGCCCTAAACTCGACGCGATCGTGAGCACGCCTCTCCACTTGGCGTGGGCAGGCACGGAGGCGGTCTACGTCTTCTTCATCATCTCCGGTTACGCCCTCGCGCTCGCGGTGAGGAGCGCCTCTTATCGGCCCAACAGTTTCCTCGCAAGCCGCATCGTCCGCCTTTACCTGCCAACAATCGCGTCGATCATTTTGGCGTGGACGACATTCAAGCTGTTTCCCAGGCCCGAGGGTGATGGGTACGGATTCTGGCTAGACGGCTCGCCTCGCGTGTATGACTTCGCATCGATGCTGAGGGACTCGGTGCTCGTGACGGGAGTCACGCGGGGCAACTCGCCGCTGTGGTCACTCGTCTACGAGGTGCTCTTTTCGCTTCTCCTGCCCCTCTACATCCTGGTCGCGCGCCGCATGCGGGCGACGCTCGCCTTGGTGTTCGCCGCACTGCTCAGCACGCTGGGCTTCGTCTACCAGACCCCCGCCTTCATCTACATGCCCATGTTCCTTGTGGGCGTGGTCCTCGCTGAGTCGAGTGGTCGTTGGAGACCATGGGTCTTCGAGAAGGTGAAGATGGTGCGGTGGCGTTGGGGGTTCTACGCCCTTTTGTCGCTCGCGCTTGTGGGTGCGGTCGCTCAGTGGTACTTCACGTGGACGGGGTCGGAGTCTCTCAAGATGGTTTTGGGCTTCTTTCTCTCTTTCGTCTCGTGCAGCGCGATCGTTGCGGCGGCAGCGGGCCTTCCATTGATCGAACGCTTCTTGACCTGGAAGCCCATCGCGTGGCTCGGCTCGATCTCTTTTAGCCTGTACCTCGTGCACGAGCCGATTATCAAGGCGGCCGCGTTCACCTTCCAAGGGAGCGAGATCGCGTTGGTTGTCGCCGTCCTGATCGCGTTTGCCGTCGCCACCCTGTTCTACCGGCATATAGAGAAGCCGATCCACCGGCTGTCCCAGCGTGTGAAGGCTCATTCGGGCGACCTGTGATCCGTCATGCCGACGGCCCGCGTCGACTCGCGCAGCAAGGTGTGGTCGACCGTGTCCAGCGTGGTGTCCGCGTATATCGCGCTGTCGTATGTGCTGCGGTCGCGAGTGACGTGTGACGCGGGTGTTGGACGGACATACGCTGGTGAAATGTCCACATTGACCCGTTCCGGGGACTCCCACCGCCGCGCCAGCCTAGGCGCGATCGCGGTTGCGGCGTCGGCTCTCGTGATGCTTGTGGGCTGCACCGCGAATGAACGGGATGGCGCGAGCCCCGCAGTGACCGCCACCGATGCCGGGATCGCCGAAATTACTGCTCCGACTTCCGCCTCGGTGCCCATGGCGCGGCCGAGCGTCGCGGTGGGGTACGAGATATCCGACCCCCACGCCGTCACCGTCGTGGTGACCAAACTGCGACAGATTGACCCGATCGACTTTGCACCCGCCGACCTCGTGTCGCTTAACTCCGTGCCCGGAGGCGAGGGGCAGCAGCTACGCGCCGAGGCGGCCGCGGGGATGACGAGCATGTACGAGGCGGCGGTCGCGGCCGGGGCGGCCTTTCACGTCTTGAGCGCGTACCGTGCCTACGAATTTCAGCAGTCGCTCTACGCGGGGTATGTCGCGGAGATTGGTCAGGCGGACGCCGACCGGGTCTCGGCACGGCCTGGGTTCTCGGAACACCAGACGGGGCTCGCCGCGGACGTCTACGACGTCGAGGCGAACAGTCTCAAGGCATCGTTCGGCACCTCGACGACTGGTGAGTGGCTCGCGGCCAATGCCTACCGGCACGGGTACATCATCAGTTATGCCGAGGGCAAGGAAGCGGTCACGGGGTACACGTGGGAGCCTTGGCACGTGCGCTACGTGGGCGTCTCGGTGGCGACCCAGATGCATGATCAGGGCGTGGTGACGCTTCAGGAGTTCATGGGTGTCGAGGACTCTCCAGGCTACGAATAGTCGATCGCCTTCGGGTGGCGCATTGTTCGGGGGTCGGCGCCGCTACCCTTGAGTCATGCTCCGTATGTCGACACTCTTTGTCCGCACCCTCCGTGAAGACCCCGCCGACGCCGAGGTGGCGTCGCATCGGCTGCTGATCCGTGCGGGTTATATCCGCAGGGCTGCGCCCGGCATCTACACGTGGCTCCCGCTTGGGCTCAAGGTGCTCGCCAAGGTGGAGCGTGTGGTGCGCGAGGAGATGGACGCCGCAGGCGGCCAAGAGGTGCACTTCCCCGCACTGTTGCCGCGCGAGCCCTACGAGGTCACCGGCCGCTGGGACGAGTACGGCCCCAACCTGTTCCGCCTCCAGGACCGCAAGGGCGGCGACTACCTGCTCGCGCCCACGCATGAGGAGATGTTCACCCTGCTGGTCAAGGACCTGTACTCGTCGTACAAGGACCTGCCGCTGACCATCTACCAAATTCAGAACAAGTACCGCGACGAGGCGCGTCCGCGCGCGGGCCTGCTGCGAGGCCGCGAGTTCATCATGAAGGACTCGTACAGCTTCGACATCGACGACGAGGGTCTCGAGCGGTCGTACCAGGCGCAGCGTGCCGCATACCTGCGGATCTTTGGGCGCCTCGGCATCGAGGTCGTCATTGTCCAAGCCCAGTCCGGCGCGATGGGCGGATCCAAGTCCGAGGAGTTCCTTTCACCCACCGAGGTGGGGGAGGACACGTACGTTCGCTCACCCGGCGGCTACACCGCGAACGTCGAGGCCGTGACGACGCCGGTGCCGCCCGCGCTCGACTTTGCCGACGCCCCCGCGGCCCACGTTGAGAACACGCCCGATACCCCAACCATCGCGTCGCTCGTGGCCGTCGCGAATTCGGCCCAGCCTCGCGCCGATCGTGAGTGGGCGGCATCCGACACGCTCAAGAACGTCGTGCTCGCGCTGACGCTCCCCACGGGGGAGCGTTCGCTCCTGGTCGTGGGGATCCCAGGCGACCGCGAGGCGGACATGATGCGACTCGAGGCCGCACTGTCGCCCGCCACTGTCGAGCCCGCCAATGAGGACGACATCAAGGCGCGTCCCGAGCTGATCAAGGGCTACATCGGCCCCGGAGCGCTCGGACCGCAGGCTCGCGCTGCAGGCGTGGCTCGCCGCGACGAGGGCGACACCGCCATTCCCTATCTGGTCGACCCGCGCATCGTCGCTGGTACACGCTGGATTACCGGTGCGGACTCTCCAGGCAAGCACGTCTTCGACCTCACGATGGGTCGCGACTTTGTGGCCGACGGAACGATCGAGGCCGCCGACGTGCGCGCGGGCGACCCCGCCCCCGACGGTTCTGGGCCGCTCGAGCTCGCACGCGGAGTGGAGATCGGACACATCTTCCAGCTGGGCCGCAAGTACGCGGAGGCTCTAGGCCTCAAGGTGCTTGATATCAACGGCAAGCAGGCCACCGTGACGATGGGCTCGTATGGCATCGGCGTCACGCGGGCCGTCGCACTCCTGGCCGAGAACTATCACGATGAGCTTGGCCTCGCCTGGCCCATTGGCGTGGCGCCGTATCACGTGCACGTGATGGCGACGGGGAAGGACGCTGCGGTGTTCGCGGCCGCTGAGGAGCTGTCGTCGGGTCTCGAATCCGCCGGCGTCGAGGTGCTGTACGACGACCGCCCCAAGGTCTCGCCAGGCGTGAAGTTCAAGGACGCCGAGCTCTTGGGCGCGCCCTACATCCTGGTGGTGGGCCGCGGTCTTGAGAACGGCACCGTCGAGTTCAAGAACCGTGCCACGGGGGATGCTGTCGAGTTGCCCGTTGGCGAGGCCGTGACAGTGGTCGCTACGGCCGTGAGGCAGGCGCTCGCGGGGTAGTCCGTCACGACTGCGGGCGACTCATTCAGCCCGTCGTTACCGTGCCGCAAGGCCTCCGACACCGTCACGCCCTACTGTCGTGGAATGACTTCCATCTGGGCCCACCGCGGCTCGCGCCTGCGCGCACCCGAGAACACCATGCAGGCTTTCGCGCTTGTGGTCGCCGAGGGTGCCGACGGCATCGAGCTCGACGTGCACCTCGCGCGCGACGGGCGCCTCGTGGTGCGCCACGACCAGACCGTCACGCTTCCCGACGGCACCGTCGCGCTCATCCGCGACCTCACGCTCGACCAGATCCACGGGGTCGACGTAGGGAGCCAGGCATGGGGCACGGCGCGCATTCCTGAGCTCGCCGAGGTCTTCGAGCTCCTAGCGCCCACCGGTCTGGTGCTCAACGTCGAGGTCAAGAACGGTCCCGTCCTGTACCCAGGAATCGAGCAGGCGGTCATCGCGGCCCACCGCGCCTCCGGCATGGCCGATCGCCTCGTCTACTCCTCCTTCAACCACCTCACGCTGGTCGCCCTGCGCGAGTTCGAGCCGTCTGTCTCGATTGCCCCGCTGTATGAGGAGGCGCTGGTCGACCCCTGGGAGTACGCGCTCCACATGGGCTCCGGCGCGGCACACCCCTACTACGCCACGCTCGGTCTGCCAGGCATGATCGAGGGATTCGCTGCCTCGGGCGTCAAGGTGAGGGCGTGGACAGTCAACGCGGATCAGGACATGCGATCCCTTATCCGCGCGGGGATCGACGCGATCATCACCGATGACCCGGAGCGCGCGCTCAATGTGCGCAAGGAGATCGAGGGCCGTTAGGCGGCGGTCTTGAGTCCCGGGAGCTGAGGGAGGTCCGAGGCCTCGAATCCCGCCGTGGCCATCGCCCTGGCGTACGAGTCGAAGGCCGAGTTGAGCAGCCACGCGGCATCGGCCGCGTACGCGCCGTCCAGCAAAGCGGCGTAGCGCGCACCAAGGTCGGTCTCGACAGAGCGTTGGAGGGCGTCGCGCGAGTCGGGATCCGGCAGGTTCGCGTCGCGCAACTGGTAGAGCGGGGTGCGGGGGTCCGAGGTCAGCAGCGACGCGAGTGCATCCGAACGTTCTTCGTGAAGGCGCGCCCTCGCGAGGGCGACGTCTCTGAGCGAGTCGAACTCAAGGGCGGCGATCGTCTCGTAGGTGAAACGGGCCTCGTCCTCCCTCAGTGCCAGGTCACTCAGGGCGTCCTCGCTGAGGCCCGTGGTGGCCGCGCTGGGGGCGAATCCCGCCGAGTCCGCCGTTGAGCCGTTGGCGAGGGGGAAGTACGTGGTCTCATCGCTCGTGCCGGCGGTATCCGAGGTGCCCGCGTTATCCGAGTCGTCAGCGTCGTCCGCAGTGTCGGCAGGGACGATGGTTGCCCACTGCTCGCGAAGCGCCCAGTCGAGGTCGATCGATCGGGCGAGGAACGCGAGGCCGGGGTCCAGATTGGACGCCGCGACCTCCTCGGCTATGGCGCGCGCCTCGTCGATCGCCTCGCTCAGGGTGGGGGCAGGCGTCGCACTGGCGGTGGGCTCGGGCGTCGTGTCGGGATAGGCCACATAGACGCCCCCGAGCGCATCGAGGTGTGCCTGGGCGGTGGCGGACGCTTCCGCGGCCACGTCGTCTGCCGACGCACCAGCCGTGTCCGCCGCGGTCAGCACTGCGGATTCCGCGTCGGCGAGAGTGTCTCGCGCGACGGTGACGGCGTCGGGAGAGGGGTACACGATCGTGTCCGCTTCCAAGCGGAGGTCACAACCCGCTGTCGTGAGCGCGACGCTGGCGGCAACGAGCGCGATCAGGGCACGAGTCCTCGCCGAGCCGCCGTCGTGCCTTATCCGCATTATGTGTAAACCCTCCATGCGCGATAGTCTCCCACGCGCACCTGGTGGGCCGTAGAATCGGTGCGATAACAAATGAAGCAACGGAACGCGCACCGCGCGCGGGGAGGCAGCGAATGAAACTCGACGACCGCATCGCCGACCTAGCAGGCCCGGCGGCTCAGACCGCAGGCCTCATGGTGGATTCAGTGACGGTGTCAGCAGCGGGTAAGCACACCCGCGTGCTCGTGACCGTTGACCTCCCGGAAGAAGAGGTGGGTTCGGCGGGTCTTGATACCGTCGCCGTCGCCTCGCGGGCCATCGGAGATGCCCTTGAGGCGGCGAATGTGCCGCCAGGCGCGTACACCCTTGAGGTCTCTACCCCGGGTACGGACAGGCCCCTCACGCTTCGCAGGCACTTTATGCGCGCACGCACGCGCCTTGTGATGCTCGAACTCACCACAGGCGACCCCGTCACCGGGCGAATCGTTGACGTGACGGATGACGGCGTGGTGCTCGACCGCGATGGCCAAACTCAGACTGTGGCACTTGCCGACGTGAAGCTCGGGCGCGTCCAGGTGGAAATGAAGCGACTCGACTGAGCCCAAGCGGCCCGGTCGACAGAATGGACGGAAACACAAGTGGACATCGACATGATGACCCTCAGGGGCCTTGAGAAAGAGCGAGATCTCAAGCTCGAAGTGCTCATCGATGCGATCGAGCAGGCGTTGCTGAGCGCGTATCACAAGACCCCGGACTCGCACGATCACGCTCGCGCGATCGTCAACCGCGTGACGGGCAAGGTGAGCATCCAGGCGCGCGAGGAGCTCGAAGACGGTGAGCTTGGCCCCGAATTCGATCACACCCCCGACGACTTTGGCCGTATCGCCACGTCGACGGCTCGTCAGGTGATCGTGCAGCGTCTGCGCGAAGCCGGCGACGACGCGGTGCTCGGCCAGTACGCCGACAAGGAGGGTCACCTGATCTCCGGCGTGATCCAGCAGAGCGCCGACCCCCGCAACGTGCACGTGGACATCGGCGACGTCGAGGCGCTCTTGCCTGGGCACGAGCAGGTTCCCACCGAGGTCTATGGCCACGGCGAGCGCATTCGCGCGTTCGTGGTGAGCGTGGGACGCGGCCAAAAGGGCCCCGCGATTACGCTTTCACGCACCCACCCCGCGCTCGTGCGCAAGCTCTTCGAACTCGAAGTGCCCGAGATCGCGGACGGGACCGTCGAGATCATGAGCATCGCCCGCGAGGCCGGACACCGCTCCAAGATGGCGGTCAGGGCCACGGTGCCAGGCGTCAACGCCAAGGGGGCGTGCATCGGCCCCATGGGAGCCAGGGTGCGCGCCGTCATGAGCGAACTGCGCGGCGAAAAGATCGACATCGTCGACTGGGCGGAAGATCCCGCGACGTTCGTCGGCAACGCGCTTTCTCCGTCGCGTGTGGTGTCCGTGACGGTCGTGGACGAGGAGGCGAGGGCCGCGCGCGTTATCGTCCCCGACTTCCACTTGTCCCTCGCAATCGGCAAGGAGGGGCAGAACGCCCGCCTCGCCGCACGGCTCACCGGCTGGCGGATCGATATCCGCTCGGATGAGGCTGTCGACACGCCGGGTGCCTCGGACTGACCAGGAGCGGTAGACTCATGACGCCGGACCGCTCTTCTGAGTCTTCAGCGCGCCCCCACGGCCTACCGCCGTTGCGGACGTGCGTGGGATGCAAAGAAAGAGGGGCCCGGTCGGTTCTCGTGCGAGTGGTGTGGTTGGTTGATCGCGTAGCGGTCGACGAATCCGCATCGGCGCCCGGTAGGGGAGCATGGCTCCACCCCAACGGGATTTGCCTGGCTCAAGCAGTGAAGCGGAAGGCAATCGGTCGCGCGTTACGTACGGCCGATGCGGGTGTGTCGGCCTTGGTCGATCACCCGGCGTTCCGCTAAGCCATAGAATTGTTGCCCACCATCGACAGACAGGATGAAAGCCCATGGCCATCCAATGAGTACCCAGCAATGAGTACCCCGCAGTAACGATGGTTCGACCCTGTCTTGGTCGGACCGAGACAGGAGAATTGTGGCAAAGCCCCGCGTTCATGAGATCGCGAAGGAAATCGGAGTATCGAGCAAGGACTTGATGGCCAAGCTTTCTGAGCTTGGTGAATACGTCAAGGGACCGTCCTCGACACTGGAAGCCCCCGTCGTTCGTAAGGCCCGTGAGGCCTTCCCTGACGCCAAGGGACCCGCTCCGGAACCCTCGACCCCCAAGGTGGCAAGTGCGCCCAAGCCGGGCGCACCGCGTCCGCCCGCACCCAAGCCTGCCGCCGTCGTCGAGGAGCCCGCACCCGCGGCAGCCCCCGTCGTCGCGTCGGCATCGCCTGCGGCCGCACCCGCGGTTTCTTCGCCTGCCGCTTCAGCGCCCAGCACACCGGCCGCAAAGGCCGATGCTGCGAGCCCCGCCGCACAGGGTGAAGCCAAGCCCGCAGCACAGGCAGCTCCCGCTGCACCCGGCGCCGCACCTGCGGCACCCGCCGCGGGTGGTGCAGCAGCGCCCACGCCGTCCGATATGCCCAGGCCGCGTCCGCGTCCGGGCGGTAACAACCCGTTCCAGGCACCGCGTCCCGGTGCTCCGCGTACGGGTGGTAACAACCCGTTCCAGGCACCGCGTCCTGGTGCTCCTCGTACGCCGCGTCCGGGTGCCCCCACGGGTGGTCCCGGCGCGCGTCCTGGTGCTCCAGGCGCACGTCCAGGCGCCCCCGCAGGTGCGCGTCCCGCACCTGGTGGCCGTCCCGGAGGGTTCGCTCCGCGTCCCGCCGGTGGCGCTCCGGGAAGCCGTCCAGGCTTCGGTGGCGGCCCAGGCGCAGCCGCGCCCGGTAGCCGTCCTGCCGCGGGTAGCCGCGGTCGTGGTGGTGGCACCGCAGGTGCCTTCGGCCGTCAGGGTGGAAGGCCAACGCGTGGACGGAAGTCCAAGCGGGCCAAGCGGGCCGAGTACGAACAGCAGCAGGCGCCATCCATTGGCGGCGTGCAGATCCCTCGTGGCGACGGCAACACGCCGTTGCGCTTGCGTCGCGGTGCGACACTGAGCGACTTCGCCGAGAAGATCGATGTCAATCCCGCTTCGCTGGTGACCGTCCTGTTCCACTTGGGCGAGATGGCCACCGCGACACAGTCCCTCGACGAGGACACGTTCCAGTCGCTTGGCGCCGAGCTCGGATACCGCATCGAGATCGTGTCGCCCGAGGACGAGGACAAGGAACTGCTCGAGGACTTCGGGCTCGACCTTGAAGCCGAACTCGCCGCAGAGACCGATGACGACCTTGAGGCTCGTCCTCCCGTTGTCACCGTCATGGGTCACGTCGACCACGGTAAGACGCGTCTACTTGACGCCATTCGTAAGGCCGACGTTGTGTCGGGCGAAGCGGGCGGCATCACGCAGCACATCGGTGCTTACCAGGTGCGTCGCGAACACGATGGCGCCTCGCGTGCCATTACGTTCATTGACACGCCGGGTCACGAGGCCTTCACGGCCATGCGTGCACGTGGTGCTCGAGTCACCGACGTCGCGATCCTTGTGGTCGCCGCGGACGACGGCGTCATGCCCCAGACCATTGAGGCGCTTAACCACGCTCAGGCGGCCAACGTGCCGATCGTGGTGGCCGTCAACAAGGTCGATAAGGAAGGCGCCAACCCAGGCAAGATTCGTCAGCAGCTCACCGAATACAACTTGGTGGCTGAGGAGTACGGCGGCGAGACGATCTTTGTCGACGTGTCCGCGCTCAAGAACCAGGGCATCGACGAGCTTCTCGCCGCGGTCCTCCTGACCGCCGACGCTGGGCTCGACCTGCGTGCCAACCCCAACAAGGACGCCCGTGGCGTCGCGGTCGAGGCTCACCTCGACAAGGGCCGTGGCCCCGTGGCAACCGTGCTCGTCCAGTCGGGAACGTTGCGTGTGGGTGACTCGATCGTGGCGGGTACGGCCTACGGCCGTGTGCGCGCCATGTTCAACGAGTACGACGAGCCGGTCCTGGAGGCGCTCCCCGCGCGTCCCGTCATGGTCATCGGCCTTACGTCCGTGCCTCGCGCTGGAGACAGCTTCCTGGTGGCGGATGACGACCGTACGGCCCGTCATATTGCCGAGAAGCGCGAAGCCGCCGATCGTGCAGCACTGCTGGCCAAGCGTCGCAAGCGCATCAGCCTCGAGGACCTCAACCAGGCCATCGAGGATGGCAAGGTCGATACCCTCAACCTCATCATCAAGGGCGATGTGTCGGGTGCCGTCGAGGCGCTCGAAGACGCGTTGCTCGCGATCGAGGTGGGCGACGGCGTCGACCTGCGCGTCATCCACCGTGGTGTGGGTGCCGTCACGCAGAACGACGTCAACCTGGCCACGGTCGACAACGCGATCATCATCGGCTTCAACGTGCGTCCCGCAGAGCGCGTTCAGGAGCTCGCTGACCGCGAGGGCGTTGACATGCGCTTCTACTCGGTCATCTACCGCGCACTCGAAGAGGTCGAGGCTGCCCTTAAGGGCATGCTCAAGCCCGAGTTCGAGGAGCGTCAGACCGGTGCTGCCGAGATCATGGAGATCTTCCGCAGTTCCAAGTTCGGCAACATCGCCGGTTGCTTGGTCCGCGAGGGCACCATGAAGCGCAACGCCAAGGTACGCATCACCCGTGGCGGCAACGTCATCGGCGAGGCCACCCTCGACACGCTGCGCCGCTTCAAGGATGACGCCACCGAGGTTCGTGACGGGTTCGAGTGCGGTATTGGGCTCGGCAAGTTCAACGATATTCAGGTGGGCGACCGCATCGAGAGCTTCGAGATGGTCGAGATTCCGAGGACCTAATGGCTGATTCACCTAGAGCACTTCGGCTCGCGGGCACGATCAAGAAGATCGTCGCCCGCGCGCTGGAGAGCGAAATCAAGGACCCGCGCCTGGGGTTTGTCACCGTGACCGATGTGCGCATCACCGGTGACCTGCAGCAGGCTGCGGTGTTCTACACGGTCTATGGGGACGACGAGGCGCGGGCCAATACGGCCGCGGCTCTCGCCTCCGCCAAGGGCCGCATCCGTTCGATGGTGGGTGGTGAGCTGGGAATCCGGCTCACGCCCTCGATCGAGTTCCACCTGGATGCGGTGCCTGAGACGGCAGCGTCGCTCGATAAGTCTCTTCACGAGGCCGCGCAGCGCGATGCCGAGCTCGCCAAATTGCGCGAGGGCGCAAAGTTCGCAGGGGAGGCCGATCCCTATCGGCACCCCGCCGACGAGCCCGAAGAGGACTGATCGGTGGCTCGCGCCGCCGATGACCCCACTCCGGGCCTGTTGCTGGTCGACAAGCCGCAGGGCCTCACGTCTCACGACGTGGTGGCCCGGGCTCGTCGCCTGCTCGGCACCCGCAAGGTGGGCCACGCAGGCACGCTCGACCCCATGGCGACCGGGCTGCTGGTGCTCGGCATCGGCAAGGCCACGCGCCTACTCACGTATGTGACGGGGCACGACAAGTCCTATGACGCCACGATTCGCCTGGGCCAGTCCACCATCACGGACGACGCCGAGGGCGAGGTCACCACGACGGCCGATGCCTCGGGCGTCACCGATGAGGCTGTGGCTGCGGCGATCGCGGCGCTTACGGGCGACATCTCCCAGGTGCCCAGCTCGGTGAGTGCGATCAAGATCAACGGCGAGCGCTCGTATGCGCGCGTGCGCGCTGGTGAGGACGTGGTGCTCGCCTCCCGCCCCGCGACGGTAAGCCGTTTTGATACTCGTGAGGTGCGCCGCGAGGGCTTGTTTCTCGACCTCGACGTCACGGTGGACGTGTCCTCGGGCACCTATGTGCGCGCCCTTGCGCGAGACCTAGGCGCCGCGCTCGGCGTCGGGGGCCACCTCACCGCCTTGCGGCGTACCCGCATCGGCGCACTGTCGGTGACCGGCGTACACACGCTCGACGAGCTCTTTGGCATGGCCGACGCGGGGGAGGCCATTCCGCTCACACCGCTCGCCGATGCGGCGCGCGAGATCCTGCCGACCTTCGCGGTGACCGATGCCGAGGCGGCTTCACTGTCGTATGGGCAGTCGCTCGCCGAGCGCGGCGCTGAGCTGGGGGAGCCGTCCCACGCCGACGACTTCGTTCACGACGCCGTCGCGGTTAATCCCGCGGGCGTCGCCGTCGCGATCATGCGGCGAGTCAAGGGCAAGGCCAAGCCCGTCATCGTGTTCGAGCCCGCTGGCCAAGCTTCCTAGTCCCAGCGAGCACGCCTGTGGTGGTGTGTCAGCTCACCGGATCACCATCGCGGCCACGATCCACACGATTGCGACAATCGCGACGAGCAAGCCCAGGATCTCGGCCCAGGAGTGGAGCCGCGTACTCGGCGTCGTCAACGCGACGGGAACTCGGGGCCGTTGGCGGAAGCGTCGGGATTGGCCCTCGGCGTATGCGGTGAGGAGGAAGTCCGCCATTTCTGGATGCGCCGTCGCGAATTGAACGGCGGGGAGTCGGCCGGAAAACACCCGCTGTGACTTCGAGGTGATCGCCAGCGTGGACGTGCCTCCGGTCCTCTCCCTTTCGGCCACCGCATCGGGAACGGTGAGTAGACCCCGACTCTCGACGTAGACGGACAGCGCAGCCGCACCGCCGATGGCGGCGAGGGCCACGAAGGCGAGCCACATGCTGTACTCGGGGAGCACCGCGTTAATCGCTGTCAGCAGGCCGTACAACGCGATTGCCCAGACCCTCGCCGTGTTGAGCCACAGCCGCCTCGCATCCGCGATCCGGACGCGCGCCGTGAGCCCCTGGTAAAGCACGTGCTCGCGGCCGTCGATCATCAGGATGCTCGACGGCCTCGTTGTCGCTTGCTCGGTGGTACCCATGGCTGTTCCCCCTTCGCGTGCCGCTGAGGTCGTGTGGTGGCGTGTTGTCAGTTCACCGCAGGACAACGGTCGCAACGATCGAAGCGAGCGCGAGGAGCCCGACGAACGAGCCCGCGTTTGAGGCCCAGGCCTGACGTCGCGCACTCGGCATCGTGAACGCGGATTGAACTCGTGGCCGCTGGCGGAAGCTGTGGGGTTGCCCCTCTGCAAACGCGTCGAGGAGGAAGTTCTCCATCTCGGGGTGCACAGTCACGGTCTTGATGACGTTGGGACCCGTGTAAAACCGTCCCCCTGACTGCGCCGCAACGGCCAGCGTGGACGACCCCATGTCGCCGTCCTTTGTGGAGCTCGCAGAGGGAGTAATGAGAACGTCGTGATTCCGCATGAACACGGAAAGTGCGGCCGATCCGGCAAACGCGGCGTAGCCCCCACCGAAGAACCACCAACCTGAATCGGGGCGGGCGATGTCGGTCGCGATCAGAACGGCAAAGAGCGTCAACAACCAGTTCTGAACGGTGTTGAGCCACAGCAACTTCACGTCCGCGATCTGTATACGTTCCAGGAACCCCTGGTAGAGCACGTACTCGCGGCCCTCGATCATCAGGATTTTAGGTGACCGCGTCGTCACATCGTCAGTTGTGTCCATGTCGATTCCCCCCCTCGTGCGTCGCAATTGTGGCGTCGCAGCAACCACGCTACTCCGGCCGTGCCCGGTTGCGCCCGACGCGTGGCGCGGCGCGCGGATCGATTGCAAAGAACCGCCTCCTCATGAGGCAGAATGAGCGAATGACCTTCGTGTGGCGCTCGCTCGCCGACGTGCCCGCTGACCTTGGACCCACCGTCGTGACCGTGGGCAACTTCGATGGAGTGCACAAGGGCCACCAGGCGGTGCTTGCCGAGCTGGTCGCCGCCGCCCACGCGCGCGGGGCCAAGGCCATCGCCGTCACCTTTGATCCGCACCCCAAGGCGGTCCACGCTCCCGATCACCAGCCCGAACTCATCACGGGCGTCGATGACCGCGTCGAGAGGATCGCCAAGACAGGCGTGGACGGCATCCTGATCCAGGACTACACGATGGACTTCGCGATGGCGACGCCCGAAGAGTTTGTGCGTGACTTCTTGGTTGGCGGGCTAGGCGCGGTGGCCATCGCGGTCGGAAGCGATACCCGCTTCGGCCGCGGCAATGCCGGCGACATCGAGACGCTGCGCGAGCTAGGGACAAAGCTCGGCATCGGTATCGAGATCGTGGGCGACGCCGCAGCGGGTCACGACGGCGCGAGACGCTGGTCGTCAACGTGGGTGCGCGAGCTGCTCGACCAGGGCGACCTGCGCGCCGCCGCGGACATCCTTGGCGCTCCTCATCGGCTTCGGGGCACCGTTGTCCACGGCCAGAAGGTTGGCCGGCAGATCGGTTTCCCTACCGCCAACGTCGACGTGGACGCCGGCTTCATTCCGCGACATGGCGTGTACGCGGGGTGGCTCGAGGTGGTGGGCGCGGGAGACAACGCCGCGGCCGCCGCGCTCATCGGCGAGAGGCTTCCCGCCGCCGTGAGCCTTGGAATCAACTACACGGTTGGCACAGAGGGCCTGCGTGTCGAGGCCTACGTGATCGATCGTGAATGGCTCGACCTGTACGGCGCGCACGTGATTCTCGACCTGATTGAGTGGCGCCGGCCGATGCTCGACTTTGGCGGGCTCGATGGGCTCATAGCCGCTTTGCACGAGGACGTGGCCTGGACCCGCACGGTGTTAAACCTTTGTTAACTCTGGTCATTTGGCCAAAACGGCGGCTACTGTCAATGGATGGAACCCCCCGCACTCGCTGATCAGGTATTCGAGCCGCTGGTCGTCCTGGCTGGAGTCAACAAGCATTTCGGTGCGCTCCACGTGCTCCAGGACATCAACCTCACGGTGGGTAAAGGCGAGGTCGTGGTGGTCATCGGGCCATCCGGGTCCGGCAAGTCCACCCTGTGCCGCGCGATCAATAGGCTCGAGACGATCGACGATGGCACCATCCAGATCGACGGCGTTGACTTGCCAGCCGAGGGTCGCCCGCTCGCGCGCCTACGCGCCGACGTCGGCATGGTGTTCCAGTCCTTCAACCTCTTTGCGCATATGACGGTGCTCGAGAACGTGATGCTGGGCCCCGTGAAGGTTCGCAAGATGCGTAAGGCCGAGGCCAAAGCGCTCGCGATGGAGCTGCTCACGCGCGTCGGCGTCGAAAGCCAGGCGGATAAGCACCCCGCCCAGTTGTCCGGTGGGCAGCAGCAGCGAGTCGCAATCGCGCGCGCCCTGGCCATGAACCCCAAGGTGATGTTGTTCGACGAGCCCACCTCGGCACTTGACCCCGAGATGATCAACGAGGTGCTCGACGTCATGACGGACCTCGCGTCCGAGGGTATGACGATGATCGTGGTGACCCACGAGATGGGATTCGCGCGCAAGGCCGCGAACCGCGTCGTGTTCATGGACGCAGGTGTGGTGGTCGAAGAGGCGACTCCCGAGGATTTCTTCACCAATCCAAAGTCGGACAGGGCCAAGGACTTCCTGTCCAAAATCCTGACGCACTAACTGCACACCAAGGCCGAGAGATTCTTGGCCGGGGGAGAGGAAACCCATGAAGAACATGAGATGGGCGGCGCTAGGCGCCGTCGCTGTATTTGCGCTGGCTGCATGCTCCAGTGGTGACGACGCGGGAACGACCGACGCCACGATGGAAGCCACTGACACCGCGATGACCGAATTTGCCGCAGGCTCGACCATGGCGGCACTTGCCGATGCGGGCACCATCACCATCGGCACCAAGTTTGACCAGCCGCTCTTTGGTCTGATGTCTCCCAGCGGAACGCCCGAGGGCTTCGACGTGGAGATGGGCAAGTTGATCGCCAGCAAGCTTGGCATCGACGCGGGCGACATCACCTGGGTCGAGACTGTGTCCGCTAACCGCGAGCCATTCATCGAATCAGGTCAGGTCGACATGGTGATTGCCACCTACACGATCAATGACAAGCGCAAGGAAGTTGTCTCCTTCGCGGGGCCGTACTACAACGCAGGGCAGGCGCTGATGACGCTGTCCACCACCGACGACATCACCACGCCGGACGACCTCGCGGGCAAGAACGTGTGTTCGGTCGAGGGATCGACTCCCGCCGCCAACATCGCGGAGAACTACCCCGAGGCGAACCTGGTGCTGTACGGGGGCTACAACGACTGCCTCGAGCCGCTGCGTAACGGTCAGGTCGACGCTGTCACCACCGACAACGTGATCCTCGCGGGCTATGTGGCCGAGTCCGACGGCGAGTTCAAGGTCGTGGGCGAGCCGTTCACGGAGGAGCCCTACGGCATCGGCGTTGCGCTTGACGACACCGAGTTCCGGTCGTGGATCAACGACGTGCTCGAGGCGTCCTTCACCGACGGCAGCTGGCTTGCCGCGTGGAAGGAAACGGCAGGCACCGTGCTTCCCGACCCCGCAGTTCCCGCGGTCGACCGCTACTAGGTCCCCGCTGACTCACTGACGGCGGGGCGCCTCTCACGAGGCGTCCCGCCCCAGTTCAACCTCTCTGAAACGGAGCCGCCACACGATGGGTGCCCTCGTCGACAACGCCGACCTGCTGTGGCAGGGCTTCACGGCGACCCTGCTGATAGCGGTGGTCGCCGGAGTCCTCTCGTTCGCATGGGGCGTGGTGCTCGCGGCGTTCAGGGTCTCCCCGATCGGCCCCCTGCGCACGTTTGGCACCACGTACATCAACGTGGTGCGCAATAGCCCGCTCACCCTGATCTTCCTTTTCCTCGGTGGCAGCACCTCCGCACTGGTCGGCATCGTGATCCCGGTATCGCGCAATTCCTACTTCGGGATCACCGTCAACAACGGCATCATCTTTGCGATCGTCGCACTCACGCTCTATACGGCGACCTTTGTCTGTGAGGTGGTCCGTTCTGGCATCAACTCCGTGGGAGTGGGCCAGGCCGAGGCAGGGCGCTCGCTCGGGCTGACCTTTCCGCAGGTCCTGACACAGGTGGTGCTGCCTCAGGCCTTCCGGTCAGTGATGCCGCCGCTTATCAACGTGTTCGTGGCGCACATTAAGAACACCTCGGTCGCGGCTGGCTTCGCGACCTTCGAGCTGGTCGCCGTCGCCCAGCGTCTTTCCAACGTGAATCCAGCGGACGTGTTCGTGATCTTCATGGGCATCGGCGTTGCCTACCTGGCCATCACGATTCCGCTGTCGGTCACGGCCGAACAACTTGAGAAGAGAATGGCGGTGGTCCGATGACCGCGCCGGAGCAGGTCCTCTTCGATGTTCCCGGTCCCAAGGCGATCGTGCGCGACAAGGTCTACACGGTGGTCTTCACCGCGGTGATCGTGGGCCTGCTGGGCTGGCTCGTCTACACGGCGCAGTCGCGTGGCATCTTCGATGACCGCTGGCAGGTGCTGTGGAACCCCCAGAAGGGTGGCCAGACGGCCGGGGATGTGTGGCACTCGCTTCTGGTGAGGGGGCTCTTCGAGGGAACCCTCAAGGCCGTTGCCATCTCCGTGCCCATCGTCGCTGTGACGGCGACCATTCTGGTGATCGCTCGCTCCTCGACCAATAGGCTCCTGCAGGGGGTCGCCTACGTGTTCACCCACGTGTTCCGCGGGATTCCAGTGCTGCTCGTCATGTACTTCGGCGTGATCGCGCTGGGTTTGGCTCCGCTGATTTCGGTCATCCTCGGCCTCGCGGTTTACAACACGGCGGTGGTGGCGGAAATCCTCCGCGCGGGCATCGCGGCGTTGCCCAAGGGTCAGCGTGAAGCCGGCCTCAGCATCGGCCTCAGGCCGCTCGCAGTGCTCCTACGCATCGAGCTCCCGCAGGCCGTGCGCATCATGCTTCCCGCGCTGGTGAGCCAGATTGTCGTGTTGCTCAAGGACACCTCGCTCGGCTTCATCATCGCGTACTACGAGTTGCTCACGGTGACCAAGAACAACTACAACTACTTTGGCGAGCCGACCACTGTCGTGTTTGTCTTGGTGGCCGCAGTCATCTACATCTCGGTCAACATGGCGGTGAGCCGGTTTGCCCACTGGCTCGAGGGACGGCTCAGCCGTACGCGTACGTCGGCGGGCGGCGGTGGCACACCCGTGGCGCCGCCAGGGGGAGTGGCGGCCGTTGGCATCGGCTTCGGCGGCGCCGGCGGCTAGCCCCGAAATCGGCGACGGGGTCAGAGTGCCCCTGGCTGGGGTGCGTCGCGGAATCAGCCGCGCTCCGCTATGCTTGACCCTCGCCGTGAAACGGCCGCGGATTCCAGTGCCCCGGAGAATATGCCCGGGTGCGCCGCGCAACGATCTATAAGGAGAACCTGTGCCTCTCGAGCCAGACGTCAAGAAGTCCATCATGGCCGATTTCGCCACCCACGAGGGTGACACCGGTTCGCCCGAGGTTCAGGTCGCGATGCTGACGCAGCGCATCCTCGACCTCACCGAGCACGGCAAGGTGCACAAGCACGACCACCACTCGCGTCGTGGCCTGCTCCTCCTCGTCGGCAAGCGTCGTCGCCTCCTGGGTTACCTCCAGAAGGTCGACATCGAGCGTTACCGTACTTTGATTGGGCGCCTCGGCCTGCGTCGCTAATTCCCTCAGGGAATCGACGCGCCAGACGGTGCTCGGACCCGGTTGCTCGCCCCTTTGGGGTGCTGAGCGGCCGGGTCCTTTCATGTCTCGGGGGAGCTTCCACGCAGGAGCGAGGCGCTACGTGTCTGATGCGTCGAGCGACTGGCCGAGCTCATCCGACGCCCCGGAGGCCTTCACTGGTAGCATTGATGCGGGTCCACCGCGAGGTGAGGCCCCAAGTTCATACCCCTGGCAGGCCAGCTGAACGCTGATCCTCGGTGGTGATGGGCAGAACCTTCCGCCACATCCGGAACTGTTCTGAGCATTTCCACTGACGATCAGTGTGGCTAAGACCCATATGTTCGCCTGGCCTGCTCCAAACAAAGGAGCAACTTCCACATGGAAGGTCCCGACATTCAGTTCGCCGAAGCAACCATTGATAATGGTCGCTACGGAACCCGTACGGTGCGTTTTGAGACCGGCCGCCTTGCACAGCAGGCCGCCGGAACCGTCGCCGCATACCTTGACAACGACACCATGCTGCTTTCGGCCACCACGGCCGGCAAGCACCCGCGTGAAGGCTTTGACTTCTTCCCCCTCACGGTGGACGTTGAGGAGCGCTCATACGCCGCCGGAAAGATCCCCGGCTCGTTCTTCCGTCGCGAGGGCCGTCCCTCGACCGACGCGATCCTCACGTGCCGTCTGATCGACCGCCCGCTGCGCCCGACCTTCGTGTCCGGTCTCCGCAACGAGGTCCAGGTCGTCATCACGGTCCTCGCGATCAACCCAGACGACTCGTACGACACCCTCGCGATCAACGCCGCCTCGGCGTCGACGCAGCTGTCGGGCCTGCCGTTCACCGGACCCATCGCCGGTGTGCGCATCGCGCTCGTCGACGGTCAGTGGATCGCGTTCCCCAAGTACTCGCAGCTCGAGCGCGCCGTGTTCAACATGGTCGTTGCCGGGCGTATCGCTGGCGATGACATCGCGATCATGATGGTCGAGGCGGAAGCCACCAACGATTCCTTCACGCTGATCGCGGAGGGTGCTCAGGCCCCCACCGAGGCAGTGGTTGCTGAGGGCCTTGAGGCGGCAAAGCCGTTCCTCAAGGCGCTGTGCGAGGCTCAGATCGAGCTCGCGGGCAAGTCTGCCAAGGCGCCCAAGGAGTTCCCCAGGTTCCTCGACTACCAGGACGACATCCTGGGCGCCGTGACCGCTGCGATCGAGGCGGACCTGTCCGCCGCGCTGCAGATTGCGGACAAGGCTGAGCGCGAGAACCGCCTCGACGAGATCAAGGACGCGGCTCACGCCAACCTTGACGCTCAGTTCGAGGGACGCGAGAAGGAAATCTCGGCGGCCGTTCGCGCGGTCACCAAGAAGACCATTCGCCAGCGCATCCTCAAGGACGGCGTCCGCATCGACGGCCGTGGCCTCAAGGACATTCGCCCGCTGACGGCCGAGGTTGGCCCGATCCCGCGTGTTCACGGTTCGGCCATCTTCGAGCGCGGCGAGACCCAGATCCTGGGCATCACCACGCTGAACATGCTCAAGCTTGAGCAGCAGGTCGACTCGTTTAACCCCGAGAAGAAGAAGCGTTACGTCCACCACTACAACTTCCCGCCCTTCTCCACGGGCGAGACCGGCCGCGTGGGTTCCCCCAAGCGTCGTGAAATCGGACACGGTGCGCTCGCAGAGCGTGCCCTCGTGCCCGTGCTTCCGTCGCGCGAGGAGTTCCCCTACGCCATCCGTCAGGTCTCCGAGGCGCTGGGCTCTAACGGCTCGACGTCGATGGGTTCTGTCTGCGCCTCGACCCTGGCCCTGCTGAACGCCGGTGTGCCCCTCAAGGCCCCCGTCGCCGGTATCGCCATGGGCCTCGTGTCCGACATGGTTGACGGCGAGATGCGCTACGCCGCACTCACCGACATCCTGGGCGCCGAGGACGCATTTGGCGACATGGACTTCAAGGTTGCCGGTACGCGTGAGTTCGTCACAGCCATCCAGCTCGACACCAAGCTCGACGGCATTCCCGCGTCGGTGCTTGCTGGCGCGCTTGGCCAGGCCAAGGATGCGCGTCTGCACATCCTCGACGTCATGGCTCAGGCCATCACCGAGCCCGATGAGATGAGCGAGTTCGCTCCTCGGATCATCACGGTGCGCGTCCCGATTGACAAGATCGGTGAGGTCATTGGCCCGAAGGGCAAGATGATCAACCAGATCCAGGACGAGACCGGTGCGGACATCTCGATCGAGGACGACGGAACCGTCTTCATCGGTGCCGTCGACGGTCCTTCGGCGGAGGCGGCCCGTGCGGCCATCAACGCCATCGCCAACCCGCACATGCCCGAGGTGGGCGAGCGCTTCGTCGGCACCGTCGTCAAGACGGTCGCCTTCGGTGCCTTCGTGTCGCTCAGCCCAGGCAAGGACGGACTGCTGCACATCTCGCAGATCCGCAAGCTGGTGGGTGGCGCACGCGTGGAGAACGTCGAAGACGTCCTGTCCGTTGGTCAGAAGGTTCAGGTTGAGGTCACCGAGATCGACCCGCGCGGCAAGCTGTCGCTTGGCGTGGTCGACGCTCCCGGTGCATCGGCCGATGCTGCAGAGGGTAACGACAACTAAGCGTTCACCAACGCTGAGTCGCTAGAACTCTAAGTCGCCAAGGGCGGTTCCTGGGAAACCAGGGGCCGCCCTTGGTGCGTCGTACCGCGAACGCGGTATGGCAAGTCACCGCGCCTGGCCGATGACCGCGTAGCGCCTTCGTTCGTACCTTGGAAGTGTCAGTTCTTCCCAAGGTAAGGAACCCTCTATGTCCCAGTTAGCGCGCTGGATCGTGGCTCACCGCCGCGGCGTCGTCACCTCGTGGATCGCCGCGATAGTCGGGCTCGCGGGCCTTCTCGTCGTCGCAGGCACCGACTTCTCGTCCTCCACCGATATCCCGCCTTCGGAGGCCAAGACGGGTATCGAGTTGCTTGCCCAGATGGGTGCGACCCACACAGACTCGGGCACTGTGGTCTGGAAGACGACCGGCGCGGCCATCTCCGACCCCGCGGTGATCGCAGACGTCAACGACATGCTCGCGGAGCTCGAGTCGCTTCCAGGCGTGGTCGCCGTTTCGTCGCCGTATGCCGAAGGCGCAAGCGCCCAGATGAACGCGGACCAGCACACCGCCTACACGTCCGTCGTCACGACGAGCGACGTCTCGCTCGACGCCGTCAGCGAGGTGGTTCACTCACTTGATTCGCCGACGCTTCAGGCGGAGCTCGGCGGCAATGCGTTCACGACGGTGCCCGGCGGTAAACACGGCGCCGAGGGCGTCGGCATGATTGCCGCCCTGATCCTGCTGTACGTGATGTTCCGCGCCAAGCGTGTGGCGGCCCTGCCGCTCGTCACGGGAGTGGCAGGGGTGGCGTCCTCGCTGCTTGCCGTCATGCTCGCCTCCCACGTGATGACCATTCCCGACGCGGCCATCACCATGGGGGCGCTGATCGGGCTCGGGGTGGGAATCGACTACTCGCTCTTCATCGTCAATCGATTCCGCAAGGCGCTGATGACGGGCAAGCCCGTGGTCGAGGCGATCGCCGAATCCCTCAATTCGTCGGGCCGTGCCGTGATCTTCGCCGGCGCGACGGTGATCCTTGCCCTCGCAAGCATGTTCCTGCTCGGCATGCCCATTCTCACCGCGATGGCGCTGTGCGCGGCGGTCACCGTGTTGCTCACCGTGATCTCCGCGCTGACCCTGTTGCCCGCGCTGCTGTCAACGCTCGGCCTCAAGGCGCTGTCCAAGGCGCAGCGTGAGGAGCTCGCGGCGTACGGCAGTGTCGCTGTGGCCCCACATCGGCGTTCGCTCGCCTGGGTCGATGCGGTCCGCAGGCGGCCGGTAGCGTTCGCGGGAGCTGCGGTGGGCCTGATCCTGGTGCTCGCCACACCGGTGTTGAGCATGCACATTGGCAGGGCCGACGCGTCGGCGGACTCCGTGGGAACGCCAGGCAGGTCGTACTACGACATGATGGCGCCTGCGTTCGGGGCGGGCTTCGACGCCACCGTCGTCGTGGTCGCCTCGACGCCCGATTCCGAGGCGGGTGCCGCGTTCGAGTCTCTCGTGAGCCGGTTGTCGGGGATCGAGGGCGTTGTCGCCGTCAACGCGGCGCCGTGGCACCAAGGGCAGGCAGTGGCCGTCGCCGCGCTGGTTCCCGCGACCAGCGCCCAGGCGGTCGCCACCGAGGACATCGTGAAGACGATCCGTGAGGATCTCGCACCCGCGGCGGGGTCAGGGACCGACCTCTCCGTCTACGTGACGGGCACCACCGCGGCCAACATGGATATTGCGGGCACGCTGCTGGGAAACCTCCCGCTGTACTTGGCGGTCATCTCGGTCCTCGGCTTCGCGTTACTCGCCGCAGGGTTTAGGAGCATCATGGTGCCGCTCATCGGTGTGGTCACCAACCTGTTCAGCATCGCGGTCGGGATTGGTGCGGCCGTCGCCGTGTTCCAGTTTGGGTGGGGAAGTTGGTTGTTTGGGGTGGGCGGTGGCGCCCCGATCATCTATCTCATCCCCGTGCTCGTCGCTGGCGTCGTCTTCGGACTTGCCATGGACTACCAGGTGTTTCTGGTGTCGCGGATGCACGAGGAGTGGGTACATACCCGCGACCACGCGCGGGCAGTGCGCGTCGGCATGAGCGACACCGCTCCTGTGATCGCCACGGCGGCGCTCATCATGATCTCGGTCTTCGCGTCCTTCGCCTTCAGCGGTGACAGGATCGTGTCGGCGTTCGGCGTGGGTCTCGCCGTTGCGGTCGCCCTCGACGCCTTCGTGGTGAGACTCACCCTGGTACCCGCGCTCATCCGTCTCCTCGGCACTCGTACCTGGTCGTATCCTGGGTGGGCAGAGGCGATCACGCCGCAGTTGTCCCTCGAGGGTGAGGGCGAGACGGTGGTGGGCCTCGAAGACGTCAAGACGCCCGCCCTCGTGAGGGTCGGCAGGGACTCACGGGAAGGCTAGGTGCGCGTGAGCCACGCCGCGGTGGGTAGCGAATCCGTGTGGCGACGCATTGTCTCAAGCGCGCGGGACGGAGGCTCCAGGGCCCCGTCCCGCGCGGACGCGCTGGTGGCGTCTGTCGCTCTCGTGATCATGGTCAACGCGGTGTTGCTGCGGTCGGGGCATTACTCGTTTGACGATCCGATCTTGCTGGTTTTTGGTGTCGCGGCATGGGTGCCGCTCTTGTGGCGCACGCGGGCGCCCGTCACCGTTCTTGTGATCGTCACGGCCATCCACGCGGCGCAGATCGTGCTCGTGGCGACGGTCTCCGGGCTCGCCGACGGCGCCAATCCCATCGCGGTGCTGCAGCCGGTGCCCGTCGCCGCGATGGTGGCGCTTCTTGAGGTGTCGATGCGTCGCCGGACGGCCTTCGCTTGGAGCGCCGCGTTCGCCAGCGCCGCCGTTCTCACGGGCCTCGCCGCGACGGTGTTACCGGGCCGCGAGCACGCTCCGTTGGAGCTCGTGCTCGCGAATCTCATGCTCCTCACCACGCTCGTCGGGACCGCGATCGCATCGAGCCGCGACAGGCGCATCGAGCGTGGCCGCGTGCAGGAGCGTGAGGTGGAGGGCGCGGTGGTGAGGGAGCGGCTCGCGATGGCGCGCGAGCTCCACGACGTTCTCGCCCACAACCTGATGCTCATCAACGCCCAGGCAGGAGTGGCCGAGTATCTCTTCGACGAGCACCCCGAGCGGGCCAAAGCGGCGTTGAGGGACATTACGGGCCACGCGCGCAGGGCGGTCGAGGAGCTGGGCGGGACGGTGCGTCTGCTGCGCGACCCGACGAGTAGCCCGGGCGCGGTGCCGTTCGAGAATGACGTCACGCCCCACCTGAGTGTTGAGGACGTCCCGCACCTCATCGAGACCGTCGCGGCATCGGGCGCCGCGGCGGAGTTGGTGGTGATCGGTGTGCCGTGGGAAGCGGTCGGTCTCACGGGGCTCGCCGCATACCGGATCGTGCAGGAGGCCCTCACGAACGCCACCAAGCACGCGCCTGGCGCGCACGTGGCGGTGACGCTCGCCTGGACGAGCACTGAGCTGTCCGTATCGGTTCGCAACGGTCCCGCGCACAGCGCACGAGTGCCCGCGCCTTCCCGAGGAGGCTTTGGGTTGGTGGGAATGAAGGAGAGGGCCGACGCGGCTGGAGGCACGCTGATCGCGCGCCTGGAGCAGGATGGCGGCTTCCTTGTCCACGCGATGCTACCGCGACCCGAAGAGCGACCCGACGCGGCGCGAGAGGATGAGTCATGATTCGTGTGGTGCTCGCCGACGATCAGGCGCTGCTGAGGGCGACCTTCCGAATGCTGCTCGACTCGGCCTCGGACATCGAGGTGGTGGGGGAGGCCTCCACGGGCGCCGCGGCGATCGACGCGTGTCGCGAGTATCGCCCAGACGTCGTGGTGATGGACCTGCGGATGCCCGTCATGGATGGTGTCGAGGCCACAAGGATCATTGCGGCCGACGCGGATCTCGCCTCCACTCGTGTGCTGGTGCTGACCACGTTCGAGACCGAGGAGTTGGTGCTCGCCGCGCTTCACGCGGGGGCGAGCGGATTCCTCGGCAAGGGGGTGCAGCCCGCCGAACTCCTTGCAGGCATCAGGGCGATCGCGGCAGGCGAGCAGCTGCTCTCGCCTGCGGCTACGACCGCGCTCATCGCCCGAGTGGTTGACGCTGGCTCGGCACGTTCGCGGCGTGAAGTACCGGGGATAGACCTGCTCACGGAGCGCGAGCGTGAGATCGTCGCTCTCGTCGCGAAGGGCATGTCGAATGACGAGATCGGGGCGTTGCTGTTCATCAGCCCGTCTACAGCGAAGACTCACGTCAATCGCGCGATGATGAAGGTCTCGGCGCGCGACCGCGCGCAGCTTGTGGTGTTCGCTTACGAAGCGGGGCTAGCGGGATAGGCTCACTCTTATGCCTCATCCGCTCCCCCTGGTGTCGTCAACCTCCCCAGAAGCCCACCTCATCGTCGAGCAGGACCACGGTGCGGTCATCCGTCGCACGATCCTTCCGGGCGGTGTCCGGGTGTTCTCGCAGCACATCCCAGGGATGCGCTCGGCAACCATCGGCGCGTGGATCGGCGTCGGTTCGCGTGATGAGCGACCCGAACACGCGGGCTCAACACACTTCCTCGAGCACCTGCTGTTTAAGGGCACCCCGAACCGCACGGCTCTCGACATCGCGGAGTCCTTCGACCGCGTCGGCGGCGAGTCCAATGCCGCGACGGCCAAGGAATACACCTGCTACTACGCCCGCGTCATCGACGTCGACCTGCATATGGCGACGTCCGTGATCCTCGACATGGTGACGTCGGCGGAGCTGCGCGAAGAGGACTTTGACCTCGAGCGCGGTGTGATCCTCGAGGAACTCGCGATGGCCGACGACGATCCGGCCGATGTGGCGCACGAGCGCTTCTCGGAAGCCGTGCACGGCGGACACCCTGTAGGGCGCCCCATCGGCGGCACGCCCGCCATCATCAAGGCCGTCACGCGCGAGGCCGTCTGGGAGCACTACAAGCAGCACTACGTGCCCGAGGGGCTGGTGGTCACCGTCGCTGGCGGAGTCGACCACGATGAGCTGTGCGGTTGGGTGCTCGAATCGCTCGACGCGGGCGGATGGGCGCTCGATCCCGAGGCCGTGCCGTTGCCGCGTCGCGACCCGTTTGCGGCGGTCGCCGCGACGCTCACACCGCGCGTCGACATTGCACGCGATATCGAACAGAGTCACATCGTGATCGGCTGCGAGGGTCTCCGCGCCGCAGACCCCCGCCGCAACGACATGGGGGTGCTGTCGACCATCCTGGGTGCAGGCATGTCCTCACGGCTGTTCCAAGAGGTCCGCGAGAAGCGCGGGCTCGCGTATGCGGTCTACTCCTTCGCCCAGCCGCTCGCCGAGGTCGGCCAGTTCGGGATGTACGCGGCCTGCGGCACGTCCAAGGCCGACGATGTGGCTGGGCTGCTCATGGCCGAACTCGAACGCATGGCCTACGACGTGACGCCTGGCGAGCTCGAGCGCGCCAAGGGACAGATCGCAGGCGGAACGGTGCTCAGGCTTGAGGACTCGTACGCGCGAATGTCCCGCCTCGGCAAGAGCGAACTCGCGTTCGGCGAATTGTGGAGCATCGGCGAGGCGCTCGATCAGGTCCACGCAGTGACGGGGGAGGGAGTGGCCGCTCTCGCCGCCGAACTGGCTTCGCGTCCCCGCGTCGAAGTACGCGTGGGCCCGGCATCGTAGGTCGAGCCTCATTGATCCACGGTTGCGCACGGGTAGTCTCGATCCCATGATTAACGTGGCGGTATTTGGGGCTTCTGGACGCATGGGTGGCAACGTGGTGAGGGCTGTCGAGGCGGCAGAGGACCTCACCATGGTCGCCGCCCTCGACGTGGGCGACGAGATCGCCTCCGCAGGCCGAGCCGGCGCGCAGGTGGCCGTGGACTTTACGGTGCCGAGCGCCTCCGAAGCGAACGTGCACGCCCTGATCGAATCGGGCGTCCATGTGGTGGTCGGCACGAGCGGCTGGACCCACGACGCGCTCATGCGGGTCGAGGACCACCTCAAGGAGCGCCCCGAGCTGGGAGTGCTGGTCGCGCCAAACTTTGCGCTCGGTGCCGTGCTCGCCATGCGCCTCAGCGCTGCGGCATCCAAATACTTCGAGTCGGTTGAGATCATCGAGCTTCACCACCCCGACAAGGTGGACGCTCCCTCGGGAACGGCAGCCCACACCGCGGCGGGTATCGCGGCGGCGCGTGCTGCCGCGGGGATTGGCTCCTCACCCGATGCCACGACTCATGACCCCGACCATGCCCGAGGAGCGCTTGTCGATGGCGTCAGGATCCATGCGGTGCGCCTTCGAGGTCTGGTGGCGCACGAGGAGATCCTGTTGGGCAATCCGGGCGAGCAACTGACGATTCGTCACGACAGCTTTGACCGCGTGAGCTTTATGCCAGGGGTGTTGCTTGGTGTGCGCCAGATTGACAGGCACCCCGGCCTCACCGTCGGCCTCGAGCATTTCATGGAGCTCTAGTGGGTTTGATGCGCAACCGCGCCTTTCTGGCCGCGGCCGCGACGAGTTCGATCGCTGCGTTGTACTTTGCGCTCGTCGCCGGACGCGCCATCGTGTTCATCACGACCGATGATCCGGTGGCCAAGGGCATCGGGATAGCGCTGCTCGTGTTGCCGGTCATCGGCGCATGGTGGCTGTTCCACGAATGGCGCCTGGGTACCTCGGTGCAGCGCATGGCGGACGCCCTTGAGCACGACGGTCGCCTCCCCATTCACGACGGCGCTCAGGACTCGCGCGGCAAGCTCACGGCCGACGCACAGGAGGCGGTGTTCGAGGTCGCGCGGCGCGGTGTTGAGTTGCGGCCCGACGACTGGGCTGCGTGGTTCCACGTCGCATACGCCTACGAGGCCGCACACGATCGGTCGATGGCGCGCAAATCACTCAGGCATGCGGCAACGCTGTATCGCACGTCGCGGCAAGTCGAACGCCGCGCATCGAACTGATCGTGTGAACTCAGCCCGCGGAGCTCAAGGGCCCCGATGGTGCGTCCTACGCCTCGAGCGACGCGTGCCAGAGCTTCTCTTCGATCGCGGTTCCGGGTCCGTCGAGTTTGCGGGTCATTCCCGTCTCGCCAAAGCCGGCCTCGCGCAGGAATCCGGTGCGGATGGTGTCGTTCGACAGTGACCAGAGCTTGATCTCGGTCGCCCCGTGGGCCTTGAGGTGATCCACAGCGGCCGCCAGGAGGCGCGATCCGTGACCGCGGCGCCTGCGCTCGGGGTCGATCTCGAAGGCGATGATCTGGTTCGGAGGAGCAACCGCGGCAAAGCCCACCACATCGCCGTCGCACGTCGCGACGAACACCACGTGACCGGGCGTCGGCGGCTGCGAAATCGAGGTCGTCCATCCCGTGACGATGGCCTCGTAGTCAAACGCATCGTGGCGGTTGCGCCCGAGCCGTTCGCCGATCGCGCCCACCCATGAGTCGATCTGGATCTTGGTGATTGCTTCCTCTTCGCCGGCGCGGGCGGGGCGGACAGCAACGTCTGGGGTGGGGAATTCGCTCATATATCCGAGCGTACGGCCTTGAGGTCCACTCTGGTGCGGCCAAACGTCCGGTTTCTTATCCCCAGCCGAGCGCACGCATGCCCGCGGCGACCCCTGCGGCGGCCGCGACGACCACGATAAACGGAGCCTTGCGCCACAACAGCAGCCCCGCGACGACAATCGCGGGGACCCTCGCGTCGACCTCGAGGCGATTCCCAGACGTGAGCGTCTGGATGGCCGCGAGGGCCGTGAGGAGCGTGACGGTGACGAGCGACGCGATTCTCACGAGCCGCGGGTTGTCGAGGGCGTGTTCGGGCACTCGATGTCCTACCGCCTTGACGGCCCACATCGCTACGCCTGCGCCCACGATGGCGACCCAGGTCCATGCGTAGTGCGTCATGACGCCGCTCCGGCCGCTCGCGCCCGGATGCCCGCTCGCGGGGAGGGCCAGCCCGCTACGACGGCGACCACGGCCGCGACCATGATCGGCACGCCCGCGGGCGAGAAGGGGGTGAGGCCAAGGGCGATAGCCGATGCGACGACGGCCACCGTGAGCGAGCGTCTGTTGGCGAGTCGGGGCCACACAAGAGCGAGGAACGCCGCCGCTGCTGCAGCGTCGAGTCCCCATGCGGCCGGATCGCCAACGCGCTGTCCCAAGAGGGCCCCGGCCACCGTGATGGCGTTCCACAGGACATACACGCCGACGCCCGTCCACCAGAAGGCCGCCTGGCGGGCCTCGCGGTCACCCTCGGGCTGGGCCAATGCGACTGCTGTTGATTCGTCGATCGTGACTTGCGTGCCCCACCACGCGCGCGGACCGTGCCAGGGCCTGACCACCGGCGCGAGGGCGACGCCGTAGAAGCCGTTGCGCACACCGAGGAACGTCGACGTCGCGGCGGCCACTGCGACGCTTCCTCCCGCACCAATGACCCCCACAAAGGCGAATTGCGATCCGCCCGAAAACACGAGGAGCGACAGAGCCATCGTCTGCCACAGGTCCAAGCCGGCCGCGACCGACAGGGCGCCAAAACTCAGGGCATAGGCGCCCGTCGCGACGGATACCGAAATCGCCTGGTGGTGAGCGGGAGTCAGTCTCCCGAGGCCTAGCAGGGCCATTCGAGCAGGGTGCCGTGGCCGTCGAAGAGCCGCGGGCGGGCGGTCGTCGCGAGCAGGCCAGAATCGAGGCTTTCGGGCGTGGCCACCCAGATGTCGGTGGCCTCGAGCTCGTCCACGCCTGGCATGAGTGTCTTGTGGCGGCCCTCATACGTGTAGCCGCAGCGCTCCGGAATGGCGCGGCTGTTGAGGTTGCGGGGGAGGTGGTGGATCTCGATGCGTTCGGCGTCCGCGAAGTCGAGACCCACCTGGGTGAGTGCGACCGCGGCCTCGGTGGCAAAGCCTTGGCGCTGACGGTCGGCCGCGAGCCAATAGCCGAGCTCGAGGATTCCCTCGCCCAGGCGCGTGTGAAGACCCGTACTGCCCATATAGTCGCCGTCCTCACGCGAGAACATGCCCATCACGAACTCGGCGCGGTTGTCAAAGTCCCGCATAAAGGAGTCGATGAGTTCGACCCTGTCCTCGGAGCTAACAGGCTCATCACGTGCCCACGGCATCCACTGGGCGAGGTAATGCCTGCTCGCGGTGACGACGCGCGTCATGGCGTCGGCGTCGGACGCTTCGTAGCGGCGCAACACGAGGCGCTCGGTCTCGATGCGGAGCGGGACGTTCCAACCGGTGGGGGACATGGGCCGATTCTGGCACGCCGTGTGGTGTTGGCTTCGGTGCGGCGCCGGGTGGGACCGATGTTGGCGCGATCGGGCGGTGGAGGCGGGCCTAGGGCCGAGGCGAGGCTGAGCGACGCGTGTACGTCACGTAGCGGTAGGGAAGGCCCGATTCGCTCGTCGCCCACTCGGTCGGGGGGGCGGTCTGCCACTCGCGGTCCGAGATGCCTGGCGCGAAGGTGTCGCCGGGGACGGTGAGGTCGATTTCGGTGACCTCAAGGGCATCGGCCACCTCCGCTGCGGCGGCGAACAGGCGGGCGCCGCCGATGACCCAGCGTGTCGCGTCCTCCGCGAGGTCGTCGGTCGCGACGAGGGCATCGGCCAACTCGAGCGCTCCTGCCAAGGCCCCGGCGACATACGCCCCGGCCAGTTCCGCAAGGGACGTCACCACGATATTGATGCGACCAGGGAGCGGCCGGAAGCGCTCGGGGATGGACTCCCACGTGTGCCTGCCCATGATGACGGCGTGGCCGCTCGTGAGGGTGCGAAAGTGAGCGAGGTCCTCGGGGAGGTACCACGGCATGTCGCCCTCGAAGCCGATGACGGCTCGCCCCGCCTCGTCGCGTGCCTGCGCCCAGATGGCCTTAACCGTCATCGCGTCAGACCGCGATCGGGGCTTTGATGCCCGGGTGGTGGACGTAGTTCTCGAACACCACGTCGTCGATGTCGTAGTCCAGCAGCGAATCCCTCGCGGCTAACCGCAGCGTCGGGTAGGGGTACGGCTCACGGCTCAACTGCAGCTCCACCTGCTCCATGTGGTTGGAGTAGATGTGGCAGTCGCCTCCGGTCCACACAAAGTCGCCCACCTCGAGGCCGGTCTGCGCCGCGATCATGTGCGTCAGCAGCGCGTACGAGGCGATGTTGAAGGGCACGCCCAGGAACAGGTCCGCGCTGCGCTGGTACAGCTGGCAGCTGAGCTTGCCGTCGGCGACATAGAACTGGAAAAGCGCGTGGCACGGGGGGAGTGCCATCTCGTCGATCAGCGCGGGGTTCCAGGCGCTGACGATGTGGCGACGCGAGTCGGGGTTGGTCTTGATGGACTCGATCACGCCTGCGATCTGGTCGATGTGGCGGCCGTCCGGCGCGGGCCACGAGCGCCACTGGTAGCCGTAGACGGGGCCAAGCTCGCCATCGGCGTCCGCCCACTCGTCCCAAATCGTGATGCCGCGCTCCTGAAGCCAGCGCACGTTGGTGTCCCCGCGCAGGAACCACAGCAGCTCCCCCACGATCGAGCGGGCGTGGACGCGCTTGGTGGTGAGGAGCGGGAATCCCTTGGAGAGGTCGTAGCGAATCTGGCGGCCGAACGTTGACAGAGTGCCTGTGCCCGTGCGGTCGCTCTTGGCGGTGCCGGCGGCGAGCACGTCGCGCAGCAGGTCCTCATACGGGGTGGGGATCGCGTTCACGCGCCCAGGTTACGCCGACGCGGGGGCTGGGGGAGGGCGGCACGGCGGGATGCGGCGGATGTGCGTGCGCGCTCGCAGGTAGCGTGGAGACAACCGCCTTGCCGAGTCCCCACAAGGAGTGTCATGGAAACCATCGACCTGAACGCCCTCGCCGCACAGCACCTAGTGGCCGCGCGCGCCGCCTCGAACGGCCGTAGTTCCGCCAAATTGATCGGCGATCACACCAAGTTGCTACGCAAGAATCTGATCGCGCTCGCGGCGGGCTCAAGCCTGCAGGACCACGAGAGCCCGGGCGAGGCGACCCTCCTGGTGCTCGAGGGGTCGATCGAGTTTCATGCGGGGGACGAGTCGGTGACCCTGAGCGCGGGTCACATGCTGGTGATCCCGCCCGAGCGCCACGGGCTCACCGCGATCACCGACGCTGCGGTGGTTCTTTCGGTGGCGAAGGTCGCGGGCGAGCCAGCGTAGGGCCGCGCTGGCCACCTCGCGAGGGGTGCTGTGCGCGTTGTGCTGTGCGAGGGGTGCATCGGCAAGGTGCTTCGCGCACCCTGTGTGAAGAACTCACTAGTTTGACGACATCGCGCGGCACTCCACACGGGGCATTCGGTGGCCATGTCGCCAAACTAGTGAGTTCTTCACGGCGGACGAGTGTGGAGGCCCGCGGCGGACGAGTGTGGAGGCCCGCGGCGGGCGGGTGCGGGGGCTCGCGGCAGGCGGGTGCGGGGGCTCACGGCGGGCGGGCGACACATGTGAAGCAGGGCCGCGCGCACCACCGACTCAGGCCCTACACGGGGCAACACGCCGACGCGGTAGGTTTGACCCATGAATCCGCGTCCCTTTGGCACAGTACTGACCGCCATGGTGACCCCCATGCACGAGGGTGGGGCCATTGACGTCGATTCCGCCCAGCGTCTCGCCGCGTATCTTGTGGCGCGCGGCTGCGACGGGCTGGTCCTGTCGGGGACCACGGGCGAGGCCCCCACGACGCACGCGCCCGAGAAGGCGGACCTGATTCGCGCGGTGCGCGAGGCCGTCGGCCCTGACATCACGATTCTCACGGGTGCGGGCTCCAACGACACCGCTCACGCCGTCCGCATGGCCGAACAGGGCGCCGACGCAGGCGTCGACGGCATCCTGGCCCTCACCCCGTACTACTCGAAGCCCACGCAGCCAGGAGTGGTCGCTCACTTCCGCGCGATCCTGGGCGCAACGAGCCTTCCCGTCATGTTGTACGACATTCCCGGCCGCACCGGCCTGGCGATCTCCGACTGGGCATACGACCAGCTCGCGGGTCACAAGCGTGTGGTTGCCGTCAAGGACGCCACGGGCAATGTCGCCGCCGCCAAGGAGCGCATCGAGCGCACCGGGCTGGCTTGGTATTCGGGGGACGACCCCCTGACGCTCGACTTCCTGCGCGCAGGTGCGGTCGGCGTCGTTTCAGTATCGTCACACATCGCCTCCCGCGAGATCGCCGCCATGATTGCGGCGTTCCACGCGGGCGACATCGCAGAGGCGGAGCGTCTCAACGAGGCACTGCGCCCTGTCCACCAAGCCATGTTCACGGGCCCCGGCGCCGTGAACGCCAAGTCGTCCGCCTACTGGGCCGGGATGATCGCGAGCAGGGCCATGCGCCTTCCGTTGCTCCCCGCCACCTCTGACGAGTACGACGCACTGACCGCGGCCTTGGAGGTCGCAGGAATGACTCGATGAACTTTCACCCCGAACTGCCCAGCCCGCCCCCACTTGCCGACGGAACCCTGCGCATGATCGCGCTCGGTGGCCTCGGCGAGGTCGGCAGGAACATGCACGTGATCGAGTACAACGGTCGCCTGCTCATCATCGACTGCGGTGTGCTCTTCCCCGAAGAGAACCAGCCAGGCGTCGACCTCGTGCTCCCCGACCTTAGCTACCTCGAGGATCGTCTGGACGACATCGAGGCCATCGTCCTCACGCACGGCCACGAGGACCACATCGGCGCCGTCCCGTACTTGTTGCGTATGCGCCAGGACATCCCCATTCTTGGCTCGCAGCTCACGCTCGCGTTCCTCGAGGCCAAACTTGCCGAGCACCGCATCAAGCCGCTGACCCTCACGGTCAAGGAAGGCCAGCGGGAGCAGATCAAGGCGTTCGACCTCGAGTTTGTCGCGGTCAACCACTCGATCCCCGACGCGCTCGCGGTCTTTGTGCGCACTCCCGCGGGCACCGTCCTCAACACCGGTGACTTCAAGATGGACCAGCTGCCGCTCGACGGCCGCATCACCGACCTGCGCGCGTTTGCCCGCTTTGGCGAGGAGGGCGTCGACCTGTTCCAGGTGGACTCCACCAATGCCGAGGTTCCCGGGTTCACCACCTCCGAGGTGGAGATCGCGCCCACGCTCGATCGCCTGTTCGCCAACGCCACCGGCCGCATCGTGGTCGCGTCGTTCGCGAGCCACGTGCACCGCGTTCAGCAGGTCATCGACGCCGCACACCACCACAAGCGTCGCGTGGCATTCGTGGGGCGTTCGATGGTGCGCAACATGGGCATCGCCGCGGACCTGGGCTACCTCACCGTGCCCGATGGCATCCTCGTTGACCCCAAGAAGGCCGACAAGATGCCTCCCGAGCAGGTCGTCTTCATGTCGACCGGTTCGCAGGGCGAGCCGATGGCTGCGCTGAGCCGCATGGCGAACGGCGATCACAAGGTTGAGGTGGGCAAGGGAGACCTGATCATCCTCGCCTCGAGCCTCATCCCCGGCAACGAGAACGCGGTCTTCCGTGTGATCAACGGCCTGCTGCGCAGGGGCGCCACCGTGGTCCACCAGTCCAATGCGCGAGTGCACGTCTCCGGTCACGCCAGCGCGGGCGAGCTGCTGTACTGCTACAACATCCTGCGTCCTAAGAACGTGATGCCCATCCACGGCGAGGTGCGTCACCTGCTCGCCAACGGCAACCTGGCCATCAAGACCGGCGTGCCCGCAGAGCGTGTGATGTTCGCTCAAAACGGCGTGGTCATCGACATGAAGGACGGCAAAGCCCAGATTGTGGGTGCCGTCGAGTTCCACAACATGTACGTCGATGGTTCTTCAGTGGGCGAGGTGACGGAGGCCGAGCTCAAGGACCGCCGCATCCTGTCCGACGAGGGCTTTGTGTCCGTGTTCGTGGTCATGGACTCCTCGAACGGTCGCGTGCTGTCAGGCCCCGAGATCCACGCGAAGGGTATCGCCGCGGACGACTCGGTGTTCGACCAGCTCATGCCCGAGCTCAAGAAGGCCCTCGAAGAGGCCACCAAGACCGGCTCGGTCGATAATCACCAGCTCCAGCAGGTGATGCGTCGCGTGGTCGGGCGCTTCGTCGGCACCAAGCTGCGCCGTCGTCCCATGATCATCCCCACGGTGATCGAGGCTTAGTCCGCGCTTCCCGCCGATGGCGTGATCTGTCCCGGTTTCCGGCACAAATCTCACGCCAATGGCGCAATTCATACCGGCCGATGCCGGGGCTGGCTTGTAGGCCTCGGCGTGGCCGGCGTGGGTCGATAGTCTGTCCGTATGGACAACATGCGCTTTGGGTCTGTCGGCGATAGTGGCCTCAGGGTGTCGGTGGCCGGCCTAGGCTGCAATGCCTTTGGCACCCGGATCGACGCGGACCAGACCCAGGCCGTGGTCGACGCGGCGATGGACAACGGCATCACGTTCTTTGATACGGCCGACGCTTATGGCGACGGGGCCAGCGAGGAAATGCTGGGGAGGGCGCTGGGTTCGCGTCGCAGTGATGTGGTGGTGGCCACCAAGTTTGGGATGGGCGAGCACGACTCCGAGCATTGGGGAGCCCACGGCGGCCGTAGGTACGTGCGGCGTGCTGTCGAGGCAAGCCTGCGGCGGCTGGGCACGGACTACATCGATTTGTATCAGCTGCACAGGCCCGACCCGATCACTCCTGTTGAGGAGACTCTGGACGCGATGTCCGAGCTGGTGACCGAGGGCAAGGTGCTCTACCTCGGATCGTCGAACTTCTCCGCATGGCAGGTGACCGAGGCGGACTGGGTGGCGCGTTCAGGCGGGCGGCAGCGGTTCGTCTCCGCGCAGAACGAGTACTCGATCTACAACCGCTCCGCCGAGGCGGAACTGACGCCTGCGTGCGAGTCCGCAGGCGTGGGGATACTTCCGTACTTCCCGCTCGCGTACGGGCTGCTCACCGGCAAGTATCGCCGCGGGCAGGCCGCGCCCGAGGGCAGCCGCCTTGCCAGCCCCGCCCAGGGCGGACGGCTGGCCGGTGCCAACTGGGAGCTGGTCGAGGCCTTGGAAGCTTACGCGGCGGAGCGTTCGGTGTCGCTGCTGACGCTCGCGATTGGTGGACTTGCTGCGAAGCCCGCCGTGGCCAGCGTCATCGCCGGCGCGACCCGACCCGAGCAGGTTGTTGCAAACGTCGAGGCCGCTCTGTGGGAGCCCAGTGCTGACGATCTTGCTGGTTTGGACGCGATCATACTGCGGCCGGAGTTCTCCTATACGACGTTCGCCTGAGGGCTTTGGTACGTGCGGTCTTAGCGGACGATGCGTCGTCGCATTGAGGCACGGTAGCCGACGGGGGAGACTCAGGCCGGGTTGGTGGAACTACCCATCGACGAATTCAATCTCGTTCCCGATGAAGATCGCAAAGGCTTCCGAGATCCTCGTTTCGTCAGCGCTCAGCAGGCCCTCGCCAACCCCCAGAATCAAACGCACCTCAGGTTCCGACAGGAGGCGCCTGGGGTTCGCAACGAGCGTCTTGAGGCTTGCCTCTGACAACTCATGGAGCACAGCTTCGAACTGTTTGTACTGAACCCCGTAGTCCGCGAGGAGTTCCTCGTGCAACGCTTTTTCGACCTCGTCGTCAAACGAGGATTCCATATCAAATGTCGGCACGGCGCAGTTCCCTCCGATTGTCGCTCGGTATCGATCCAAAGTACCGCACGCGCCACCGCGCTTCAGCGCGTGATAGTCGGGAAGGACAGTGTCGACGCTGTCAGGGCGCAACTCAGGGGGGATTGACGACAAGCCGGGGTGACGGCTGGGTTTTGTCCCGTGAGCGGCCATCGCGGTCACGCAGGAGGCACCGGGCGCCATTAAGCGGACGTGACGGTCACGCAGGATGCATCACGCCCCACCAGCGCTATGGGAACTCGGTCCGGTCCGGATAGATATCGAGCTCGCCGCCCTCGGCGCACGCCCCCGAGACGTAGTCGCTCCGCTGGTTCGGGTAATAGTCCACGTAGTAGCGCCGTTGCAGATCCCTGGCCTGTTCCGGTGTCGCCCCGAGGGCCTCCGCGATGAGGTGATTGAGTTGCACGGCCCGGCATTCGGCGGTGGACTCGCTGCGGATGCCGTTGATGTGCATCGTCTCGTGAGCGACGATGTGCACCGCGATGATCTGTCCCTCAGTGGGGTGCGCCTGGCCGCCGTGGGCGTAGTCCCACAGGTTGTGACACACGGTGCGCCTCAAGTGGGCCACGTTGGAGCCGTCGTAGTAGACATACCCCTGGAACTGACTGACGTTGAAGAGTTCTTCGCTGAAGCGCTCGCAATTGGCGGCGGCTCCCTCGACATCGGACAGAACGTCTAGCGCCTCGGTGGCAAGCTCCTGCCGTTGATGGTGCGCCACCTCGAAGTAAACGGCGGTGAGCGCGATGACGGAGAGCACCGCCGCGACCACCATGCGGAAGCCGTGCCCATCGAATTGATTGCGACCGGCTATGACCCGGTACCAGGCGTGCCACGCCATCGCCACGACGATTGCCGCAACGACGGTCAGCACTCCGATGTCCACGGCTCACCACCCTGCCACACGCGAACGAATCCGTGCGCCCCAGCGTTACGCTAACCAACACCCCGCACGCCCGCTCCTGCGACCACTATCGAGGGAACAGATCCACCGTGGCGAATCGCCTAGCTTCTGAGACCAGTCCCTATCTACTGCAGCACGCGCAGAATCCGGTCGACTGGTACCCGTGGGGGACTGAGGCCTTCGAGGCTGCCCGCGCGCAAGACAAGCCAGTGTTCTTGAGCGTCGGCTATTCGGCCTGTCACTGGTGTCATGTGATGGAGCACGAGAGCTTTGAGAACGAGGTGACCGCGGCGCTCATGAACCGCCACTTCATCTCGATCAAAGTGGACCGCGAGGAACGCCCCGACGTCGACGCCATCTATATGAAGGCCGTCCAGGCGATGACCGAGCATGGGGGATGGCCCATGAGCGTGTTCCTGACGCCTGAGGGCGAGCCGTTCTACGGCGGCACCTACTTTCCGGACAAGGCGCGGCACGGGCTGCCGTCCTTCACGCAACTGCTTGAGCGCATCGCCCAGGCGTGGCAGACGCGGCGCAGTGACCTGGTTGACTCCGGAAGCCGGCTGTCGGGTGTGCTTGCCCAGAGCGTTGGCTCCTCGAGGGCGTCGGCGCTTACGGCGGCCGATGCCTCGGTGCTCGACGCGGCGCTGAACGGGGTGCGGCGCTCCTTTGACTCCGTAAACGGCGGCTGGGGAGGCGCGCCCAAGTTCCCCCAGCCCGCGATCATCGAGTTTGTGTTGCGCAGGCAACTCGCCACGGGCGACGCATCGCTGCTCGGCATGGTGACCTCGACTCTGGATGCGATGGCGCACGGCGGAATCTATGACCAGTTGGGCGGCGGATTCCACCGCTATGCGGTCGACCGCATCTGGCTCGTGCCGCACTTCGAGAAGTTGCTCTACGACAACGCGCAGTTGGCTCGGGTGTACCTGCACGCGTGGCAGGTCACCGGCAAGCCCCTCTACCGACGCATCGTCGAGGAGACGCTCGACTACGCGGCCCGCGAGATGCGCGAGCGTGGCGGCGGCTTCTACTCCGCGCAGGATGCCGATTCCGAGGGTGAAGAGGGCCGCTTCTTTGTGTGGACCCCGGCCCAGATCGCAGCGGTGACCGACGACGCCGCCCTGGTGATGGCAGCCTACGGCGTGACCGAAGGAGGAAACTTCGAGGGCGCCAACATCCTGCACGGGGTGAGGCCAACGGAAGACCTGGCGAGCGAGTTTGGCGTGACGGCAGACGGCGTCACGGCAGCCGAGGTTGATGCCCGTTTGCGCCGAGCCCGTGAGCAGCTGTTGGCCGCGCGAGGCACGCGCGTGCGTCCAAGCACCGACGACAAGGTGCTCACCTCCTGGAACGGCCTGATGCTCACGGCCTTCGCGGAGGCGGCCCGCGCGCTTGACCGCGAGGACTATCTGGCCATCGCCCAGTCAAACGCCGCGTTCGTGCTGTCCCAGTCGAGGGCGTCGGACGGGCGTCTGCTGCGCACCTGGAAGGGTGGGGAGGCGAAACTCAACGGCTATCTCGAGGACTATGCGCTTTATGCCGAGGGCCTCCTCGAGCTCTACCAGGCCACGTTTGACCCGGAATGGTTTGATTCGGCTGTCGAGCTCGCGGACAGGATCTTGGCTCACTTCGCCGACCCCGCATCCGGGTTCTTCGACACGAGCGATGACCACGAGCAGTTGCTGTTCCGCCCCAAGGAGACCCAGGACGGGGCCATGCCCTCGGGAGGGTCGGTGGCTGCGATGGTGCTCGCCAAGCTGGGCGCGTACACCGGCAACACCGGCTACTCCGATGCGGCCGAGTCCGCCCTCGCCTCGATGCGGTCGCAGATGTCGCGCGCACCGCTGGGATTCGCGAGCTGGCTGTCGGCATTGGACTTCGTGCTGTCCGAGCCAAGCGAACTAGCGATCGTGGGTGTGGATCCTCGGCCGATGCTGCGCGTGGTGAGCTCCGCCTACCGACCCAACCTGGTGGTCGCGGCCAAGGTGGGCGATGTTGAAAGCAGCGTGCCCCTGCTGGCCGATAGGGACGCCGTCGATGGTGCGGCAACCGCGTACCTGTGCAGACATTTCGCGTGCGAACTCCCCGTCACCTCGGTCGACGGCCTCGCCGCACTCCTCCACGCGAGATCCCAGTGAACGCCGCGATGTGACGCATCATCACCGTCCTGGGCTGGCGGCGCTTAGAGTCAGGAGATGCCACGACGAGAGCGACGTGTAAGCCACAGTGACCGTGTCACGGCAGTGACATCGGGCCCGAATCCGGATGCGCCCGACGACGGAGCCCCGTTCTCGGTACTCACGATCGGGCGGAGGCCGTGGGCGTCGATTGCGGTCGCCATGGCGGGGCTCGTTGTGACGGCTCTGGCGGTGCTCGGTGGCATCGTCGCGGTAGTGGCCTCGCGTGCGACGGTCATCCGCGACCCCGATGGCGCCGTCGCCGAGTGGGCCCCGCCCCTGTCGTTATGGCAATGGGCGATCGGAGGGGTGATCGAGTTCGTGCTCATAGGCCTCGCAGCCGGTGCCTGGTGGGGCGCGTGGTCGCTCTGGGCGGGCAGGGACTTCCCCGCACTCAAGCTCCCCTCGCCGCGCCCGTTTGCGCTGGGGGCCGGCGTGGCAATGATTGCAGCCACGGCGCTCGCTCTGATCACCCACGTACGCAACTGGAACGAGTGGCACACGCTCATCGCACAGCACCCCGAGTGGCACGAGGGCGCCCAGAGCTGGCAGATCCCCGTGGGTGCGGCGGTAGCCCTGTTGGTCGTCGCCGCAGTGGTCGCGGCGTACGGTTTTGTGAGGCGGAGGCTTCGCCCGCACCGTGCCGAGGACGCGCCGCGACCGGGCCTGCGACCCGAAACTCAGGGAGACCGATGAGTCACATCACGATGTCGCACGAGGAGTTCGAGGGGCTGGTGCGGGACGCCTTGGACGCCCTGCCCGAATGGACGGCACCGATCCTGAGCGAGATGGCGGTCCTGGTGGAGGACGCGCCCGCGCCGGGCAGCACCAAGCCGGGCACCACGTTGCTCGGCCTGTATCTAGGGATCCCCGTGACGGACTACCCGGGCCGGGCCCCAGGGTCCATCCCCGGCACCATCACGCTGTACAGGTTGCCCATCCTGGGGGCATGCGTACGCCGCGAAGACGTCTCCGCACGCGTGTTCAAGGTGCTGGGCCATGAGTTGGGCCACGCGATGGGCATCCCGGAAGCGGAACTGCGCGAGCTCGGCTGGTTCTAGGCGCGCAGCACTAGCCGCGCAGCACTAGGCGCCCTGCGCCACACCTCGCGACCGGGCCCCGAGACAGCATCGGACCCGCCGTCGCGACGCTTTCGCGCGCCGAAAACACCCGGAGTTCTGAGGAACCGGTTCTTACCAGCCACTGCCAACAATTCCTTGGCTTACTCTGCTCGATCTCCCAGATTACGTTCATACGGTGATGAGGACAGGACGTCACGACTGACAGGACGCACAATGCCCAAGAACTCTTCCCGGTGGAACCGCGCTCGATCGTGGGGCATCCCCCTCGTTGCCTTAGCGGCAGGCGCTGGTCTCGGAGCAGGGGCGATGGTGCTCTGGGGCACCGATTCCGAGCCGACGCAGGCGGCCTTTGGCGCGGCCGAGGACAGCAGTCAGCAGACCTTGACGGTGGAGCTTCAGACCCTTGAGGAGTCAGTTTCCGCCACCGGAACGGTCGCCGCAGTCACCTCGGGCTCCCTGGCCTTCGAAGCGTCGGGTAAGGTCATCGCCGTCAACTTCGAGGCAGGCGATGTGGTCGAGGCTGGGGACGTCATCGCCCAGATCGACACCCTGCAGCTGACGGCGTCCTTGCGAGCGGCTGAATCGGATCTTGCGCAGGGCGAGGCCTCGGTGGCCGACCTCGAGGACGCGGACGACGGCTCCGATGCCAGCACCGCGAAGATCGCTTCCGCAGAGGCAAGGGTCGCCGTGCTCCAACAGTCGGTGGACGACGCGACCGACGCGATGAGTGACGCCCAGCTTGTCGCCGATATCTCGGGGCTCGTGACGACTCAGTCGTATGCGCTCGGGGACGTCGTGTCGACTGGCGCGGGTTCCGCCGCGCAGGCGTCCACCGGCACGACTTCCACCGGCGTCAGCATCGTCGGACAAGACGCGTGGACGGTGTCGGTGTCGCTCAGCGAGGACGAGGTGGCCTTGATCGCCGAGGGCGACCAGGTCACCTTCACCGCAGATGATGTCGACGACTTCTACGGCATCGTCACGGATATCTCCAACCTGCCATCCACCACGAGCGGCAGCGCGACGTATGCCGTGGACCTCGACGTCACCGGCACGGTCGCGGGGCTCTTCGACGGCACGTCAGTGACCGCCGACATCGCGTATCTGCGGCAGGTCGACGTGCTCGCCATCCCGACGAACGCGATCACCACCGTCGACGACGTGTCGACCGTGACGGTGGTGGACGACGAAGGCACGGAGACGGAGCGCACGGTCACTCTTGGTGACAGCGTCGGCAGCTACACCCCGATCCTCGACGGGTTGACGGAAGGCGAGCAACTGCTGGTCACCGTCACCATCTCGGCTGGCTCGAGCGGCACCGACGACACACAGTTCCCAGGCGACTTCCCTGCCGGTGGCTTTGGTGACGGCGAGGTGCCCGCCGGCGGCATGGGCGGGCCCCCTGGTAACTAGGCGCAGGCGAGTTCCCCCACCAGACCAGACCAGCCCGACGAGAACAAGGAATCCCATGACCGGCATCACTCACCTTGAACCGGACGCCGATGCCCCGGTGATCCAGTTGAGAGGAGCCCGTAAGACGTACCACACGGGTGACATTGAATTCGAGGCCCTGCGGGGCATCGACTGCAGCATCTATCCCGGCGATTACGTCGCCATCGTCGGGCCATCCGGCTCGGGCAAGTCGACCCTGATGAACGTTCTTGGATGCCTTGACGTGCTGACCACCGGCAGCTACATCCTGGCGGGCGAGGATGTCGCACTGATGGATGAGAACGCGCTCGCCGTGACCCGCAACCGCCGCATCGGCTTCGTGTTCCAACAGTTCAATCTGCTCGCAAGCCTGACCGCGATCGGCAACGTGGAGCTTCCCCTGATCTACGCGGGGGTGCCTGCGGTCGAGCGACACGAACGGGCGCTGCGCGCGCTTGAGCGTGTCGGGTTAGGCGACAAGGGTCGCAATCGTCCTGGCCAACTCTCGGGAGGTCAGCAGCAGCGCGTCGCGATCGCGCGTGCTCTGGTGACGGAGCCCGCCATCGTGCTGGCCGATGAGCCGACAGGCAACCTCGATTCCCACTCCACGAAGGACGTGTTGGGGATGCTTGACGACCTCCACGCAGAGGGCCGCACGATCGTGCTGATCACGCACGAGGCCGACGTGGCTCAGCGCGCAGGCACCGTCTATAACGTCACCGACGGGCAGTTCGTCGGCGCGGCAACGGGGATCGCCAAGTGAGGCCCCTCGATCTTGTCAGCAGTTCGTTGCTCGCCATTCGTTCGCACGTCATGCGCTCGTTGCTCACGATGCTGGGCATCGTGGTGGGCATCGCCTCGGTAGTGCTCACCGTGGGGCTAGGACTCGGAACGCAGCAAGACGTCAGTGCGCAAATCGCCGCACTCGGCTCGGACCTGCTCATCGTTTCCCCCGGGTCGTCCACGGACGATACGGGAATGCGCGGCGGCTTCGGCAGCGGCGATACTCTCACCCGAGCCGATGGCGAGGCGCTCGCGTCGACCATCGCAGTGCCCGATGCGCTCGCTGTCGCGGCCGAAAAGACGTCCAGCCTGTCCCTCGAGTACGGCGAGAGCAACTGGACCACGACGGTCACTGGGACGTCGGTCAGTTGGGCCGAGGTGCGCTCCCGCGAACTCGCATACGGCAGTTTCTTTACCGCCGACGACGAGACTGCGGCCGCGAACGTCATCGTCCTGGGCTCCGAAACTGCCGACGAGTTGTTCGGGACCACGAATGTGGTGGGTCAGGACGTCACGATCGACGACGAGGCGTTCGAGATCATCGGTGTTCTCACCTCGGCAGGGTCCTCGGGTGATACGTCGCTCGACGACCTCGCGGTGGTGCCCATGACCACCATGGTGGAGACGCTCGACGCCTCCAATTCGAGCGAGGCCGTGCAGACGATCTACATCAAGGCCGCCTCATCGGATCTTCTGAGCGCGGCCTCACAGGAGTCCGAGAGCCTGTTGCTCAATCTCCACGGAATCACCAGCGCGGACGATGCCGACTTCACGATCGATGTGCAGGACTCTCTCATTGACGCAGCCACGTCGGTTTACGAGAAGCTCACCGTGCTCCTCACCGGCATCGCGGCTCTCGCTCTTCTCGTCGGAGGCATCGGCGTCATGAACATCATGCTGGTGTCCGTCACCGAGCGAACCCGCGAGATCGGCCTGCGCAAGGCCCTCGGAGCCTCACCGGGGACCATCCGAAACCAGTTCCTCATCGAGGCGATGATTCTCGGGCTGAGCGGTGGGGCGCTCGGCGTGCTGATCGGGGTTGGCCTTGCGCTGATCCTGCCGTCGGTGCTCGGTTCGACGATCGTGATATCCGGTACGGCTGTTCTGGTGTCGGTGTTCGTTGCAGTGGGCATCGGCGCCGTGTTTGGTGTCTATCCCGCCGTCAGAGCCGCCCGACTCGCACCCATTGACGCCCTCCGCGACCAGTGACCACCTCCTTAAAAGAACAGGAACGAAAAATGATGAAGACCAGGATCAACGGGGCCCGGGTGTCAATCGCGGCGACGTGCTGCGGAGTCTTGCTCCTCGCGGGATGCTCCACAGGCGAGTCGGAGGCCAGCGTGACCGCGGCGGCCACCGAGGCCGCCCAGGCCGCCCCGAACCAGGCTGCTGCCGCGACGATGCCGTCGGGCATTACCGGCGAGATCGCGTACGTCGCCGACAGCGTCGCGCAGGTACAGGACGGGTCCTCGCAGACCGCCGTGCGCTATACCTCCGACACCGTCTTCACGCAGGAACTCGAGCTCGCGCTCGCGGACGTCTCTGTGGGGTCCTGCGTGCTCGTCACCCTTGGTGATGATTCCAACGCTTCTACCGTGATGGTGTCCGACGCCGCCGACGACGGCACGTGCAGCGTCGGGCTCGGCGGGGGGCAGGGAGGCGCTGCGGACGGCGGCGCTCCGGGCGGACAGCCCGCCGGCGGTGACGCGCCCGCGCTTCCTGACGACGCCGCGTTGCCGACGGCTTTGCCCGATGGCGTTGACGCACCCACTGGTGGTGGCGCCGGATTCGACTCAGCTCTCATCGTCGCCGGCACCGTGACTGCGGTCGCTTCGGACTCCCTGACGGTCGAAAGCACTGACGGAGAGTCGACGGTGGTGCCCGTGACTTCCGATGCCTCGATCAGCGGCACAGCGGACGCCGATGAAACAGCGGTGGTGGTCGGCATGTGTATGACGGCCATGGGCGAGGCTGACGACGCAGGCGGCTACGACGCGACCAGGATCTCCGTTTTTCACCCCGACGCCGACGACAGCTGCGTGACAGCCTCCGCCGTTGGCGGCCGTGACAGCGGTTCTCGCCCGGCTGGCGGCAACGGCGCAGACGCCACCCGGTCGACGCTCGGGAGTGACCAGTAATGCCATACGCCTTGGGACTTGCGCGGCGCTTGCGATGGCGGCTCGCCGTCGTTCCGATTGTGGTGATCGCCCTCGTCGGAGCGGTGATGCTGAACGGTGAGTCGTCATCAGCGGCGACGTACCGCACCGCCGAGGTCACCACGGGGGACGTTGCTCAGACCCTCACGGCCACCGGTTCGATCGAGTCCGCCACCAGGGAAGACCTGGCGTTCCAGGTCGCGGGCACCGTCGATTCCGTGTCCGTCGCGGTGGGTGACAGCGTCGCGGCCGGCGATGTGCTTGCCACCCTCGACACGAGCGACTTCGAGGACGCGGTGACCACTGCCGAGGAGGCCCTCACGGCCGCCGAGGACGCTCTCGCCGACGACCTCGAGGCGCAGGCCGACGAGACCTCGACCAGTTCGACGTCCACGGTGTCCTACACGTCCTCGGGCGACGCCGCGACCTCGGTGGCAACGGCCGCGTCGGCCGTGTACACCTCCGCCTCATCGACTGCCGCCTTCACTGCGGCGACGGTGAGCCTGGTCGCGAGTGTGGAAGCGACCACGTCGGCCACTCCGGAGGCCACTGCTGAGGCCACTGCTGAGGTCACCGCGGATGCGGTCGTCACCGTCGATGAAGCGCGCACGGCACTCATCGCCGCACAAGAGGCTCTTCTTGCTCAATACGACGAGGCCCAAGCCCTCCTCTTGGTAGCGCAGCAGGCGTCGGTGGACGCCCAAGAGGTATGCGACGCCTTCATCGGCGCGGTCTCGGGTACGGGCGCCGACGCGGACGTCGTGGCCGCTGCGCTCACCGCGTGTCAAGAAGCGACAACGACGGCGCTCACCGCATCACAAGACTCCATCGACGCCCAGGCGCAGCTCATGAGCCTGGCCGCGTCAGTTGACGAGGCGGTCGCCGCACTTCAGCAGGCCTACACGGACGCGGGGACGGACGCCTCGACCGACGACGGAGACGGCGGTCCCGATGCCGGTGCCGGGGGAGACGCAGGCTCCGGTGCCAGCGCTCCCGGCGACGCCACGGACGCCACCGGCGGCGGCGTTGCCCCCTCGGGGAGTGGCACCAGCGCGCCGGACACCGGAGCATCGGGAGCGGACGCCTCTTCTCAGGCGGGCGGTGCCACGGGAGATTCCGGTTCCGAGTCATCGTCCGCGGTGCCGAGCGCGGCAGACATCCTGGCCGACAAGGCCGATATCACCGCGGCGGAGGCGGCTTTGGCAGTGGTGCAGCAGCAGCTGGAATACACCTCGCTCGCGGCGCCGGTTGCGGGTGACGTCGTCGCGGTCGACATCGTGGAAGGCTCCACTGTGAGCGCGGCGGACGCCTCGGCGATGATCACGATTCTCGCCGACAACACCTACCTGGTCGAGCTCGGCGTGAGCCTGACGGAGGCCCAGCTGCTTGCGGTACAGCAGCCGGCCGAACTCACTCTCACGAGCACCGGCGAGGTAGTCGAAGGAGTCGTATCAAGCGTGAGCTCGGTCAACTCGGGCAATTCGTTCTCGCAGTCTTATGCGGTGACGATCGCGATCGCGGATCCGGGATTCGAGATAAGGATCGGCGCCGCGACGCGGATGCAGATTACGGTCGCGGGAGCCACCGGTGTGCTCGTGGTTCCCACCTCGGCGGTCTCGGGTGCGACGGGAGATGCCACCGTCCAGCGGGTAGGCGACGACGGCGAGGCCACCACCACGTCGATCGTCGCCGGGGCTATCGGCTCCACCTACACCGAGGTGGTCTCGGGTCTCGAAGTGGGCGACACCGTGGTTTTGGCGGACCTCAGCATCGGGCTCTCGTCCGAGGACACCGCCCCGGAGAGCTCGGGCGGGCTTCTCTCGGGGCTGAGCGACGAAGAGCAAAGCACCGACACGAGCGGCGTCCCAGCGGGCGGCCCGCAGCAAGGAGGCACGGGGCCTGGCACGCGCCAGGGCTAATCCACGCGCAGTTCTGACGGCCGGGGGCCCCAGTATTCGCTACGCATCGTCAGCGTGGCGGTACTCGGGGCTTCAGCGCCGGTTGCGGATGTCTCGCGCCCGCTCGCCGTGGCTTCACGCCGATTCGGGAGTGCGCACGTAGCCTGGACGGATCATGGCACAACAGTCTCGCCCTTCGGGCTCACGGTCGTCCTCGTCCAAATCGACGGGGCGCGCCCCGTCGCGGTCCAATACTTCCCGCAGCAAGACCACGCGTGGCAAGCAGCAGACCTCCGCGTGGCCGGTGCGCGCCATGAAGGGCGTGGGATCGGGTTCCGCTCGTGTGGTGGGCGGGGGAGTACGCCGCATGGGCCAGGGTGCGCGCGACGTTCCGCATGAGGTGCGCAGGGACGGGCTTGCGCTCGGGCTGATCATCATCGCGATCCTGGTGGCGGCGAGCGAGTGGTTCCAGCTCGACAACTGGTTTGGGCACTTCCTGCACAGAGTCTCTGCGGGCACATTTGGCGTGCTTTCGCTCGTCCTTCCCGTGCTGCTGCTGGCGATGGCCATCCGCCTGTTCCGTGCGCCCCAAGAGGGCGATACGAACTACCGCATCGTCTTTGGCTCGGTGCTGCTCACGCTCGCGGTCACGGGAATCATCCACATCGCGAACGACAGGCCGTCGCCGTCTGATGGCCTCGAGCCCGTGCAAGCGGCAGGAGGCATCCTCGGCTTTATCGTGGGCACTCCGCTCGCGCAGCTCCTCACCCCAGGTCTTGCCGTCACTGTGCTAGTGCTGCTGGGCCTCGCCTTCACGCTCTTCATCATCGGCAAGCCGTTGCGTGAGGTCATCGCGGATGGGGTCTCGCTCGCGCGGCGCGCGTGGTCGCTGAGCACGGGGCACGCCGAGGAGGGCGATGAACTTGACCTTCCCGAGCACGGCACTCTCGAGCCTCGACGCAAGAGCCTTAAGGAGCGCGTGCAGGGCAGGCGCAAGATCGACAGCTACGAGGCCGACGAGGCGTTTGCCAGCCCAGCGCTTCGCGAACGTACCGACTTCGACTCGATCCTCAACCCCTCCGTCTCCCCGTATGACGGTGGAGCACCCACTCAAGAGGACCCGCGGGTTCCCACGCCGATGCGCGGCTCTCCCCGCCACGGCACGCCCTTCGCGGGAGTCCCCACCCCCTACGAACCATCGGACGACCCCGAGCGGGACGCCCTCGATGAGGACGACGCCGCGGCGCTCGCGGGCCGAACCGAGGTGCTTGAGGTACACGGCGAGCGGGCCGCTCCTCCCACCACCCTGGTGCCTTCGGGCGAGCAGGGGCAGCTTGAGAACTCAAACCCTTACGTCTTGCCTAGCCCCGCGCTGCTGAAGCCAGGGATTCCCCATAAGACCCGGTCGGCAGCGAACGACCGTGTGGTCGCGTCGCTCACGAGCGTGCTCGAGCAGTTCCAGGTCGACGCGCACGTCACCGGATTCACGCGTGGGCCCACGGTCACGCGCTATGAGGTCGAACTGGGTCAGGGCGTCAAGGTCGAAAAGATCACGCAGCTATCCAAAAACATCGCGTATGCGGTCGCGAGCCCCGATATCCGCATCCTCTCGCCCATCCCTGGCAAGATGGCGATCGGCATCGAGATCCCCAACACTGACCGCGAGACCGTCTCGCTTGGCGACGTGTTGCGCTCACAGGTTGCTATCAAGAACGACCACCCCATGGCCATCGGCATCGGCAAGGATGTTGAGGGTGGCTACGTCATGGCCAACCTCGCCAAGATGCCTCACCTTTTGGTGGCCGGTGCGACCGGTGCGGGTAAGTCGAGCTTTGTGAACTCGATGATCACCTCGATCCTGATGCGGGCCACGCCTCAAGAGGTGCGCATGGTGCTTGTCGACCCCAAGCGCGTCGAGCTCACGGTGTACGAGGGTATCCCGCACCTCATCACGCCCATCATCACAGACCCCAAGAAGGCGGCTCAGGCGCTTGAATGGGTGGTGAAGGAGATGGATACCAGGTACGACGATCTGGCGATGTTCGGATACAAGCACATCGACGACTTCAACAAGGCCGTGCGCGCGGGCAAGGTCAAGCCGCTTCCGGGCTCGGAGCGCCGCATCACCACGTACCCGTATCTGCTCGTGATCGTTGACGAGTTGGCCGACCTCATGATGGTCGCGCCGCGGGACGTCGAGGACTCTATTCAGCGCATTACCCAGCTCGCACGCGCGGCGGGTATCCACCTGGTGCTCGCGACGCAGCGGCCGTCGGTCGACATCGTCACCGGAACGATTAAGGCCAATGTGCCGTCGCGGCTCGCTTTCGCCACGTCCTCGCTCGCAGACAGCCGCGTCGTGCTCGACACGCCAGGCGCGGAAAAGCTCATCGGCCAGGGCGACGCGCTCTTCCTGCCCATGGGGGAGTCGAAGCCGATGCGTGTTCAGGGTGCGTGGGTCACCGAGACGGAGATTCACGCGGCCGTCGAGCACGTCAAGAAGCAGGCTCAGCCAAACTTCAGGGACGACGTCATTTCGGTGAGCAATCATACGAAGGTTGCCGAGGATATCGGGGGCGACCTTGACGAGCTTCTCGCGGCCGCCGAACTGGTCATTACGACCCAGCTCGGGTCGACCTCGATGCTGCAACGCAAGCTGCGCGTCGGATTTGCCAAGGCTGGGCGGCTCATGGATCTGCTCGAAAGTCGCGAAATTGTTGGCCCCTCGCAGGGATCCAAGGCTCGTGAGGTATTCGTCACTCCAGACGAATTAGTATCCACACTTGCTCTTCTGCGGGGCGCATCCTCGGATACGGTGGGTGAACCGTACGCCAGAGATGCCGAGGATGGAACATGGGAGGACTCGTAGAGCTGCTCCAGAAGCCCACTGTGGCTACTGCCGTAGCGGTACTGATGCTCGTCGGGTTCGCCCTCGTATTCGTGTCTTTCGTCCGTTCGGGTCGTGTTCGTCGCGCCAGGGACGAGGCTCTTGCAAAAGAGCGAAGCACCCGCAAGCAGTTTGAGGCGATCCTGTCTTCCGCGCGGGATGGGGTGCTGATCGTTTCTCGCATGAGCGAGATCGTGGTGATCACCGAGACGGCCGCCCACATGTTGGGTGTCGACCGCACCGCTGTCCTGGGAACAGGGCTGGGGCGACTGCCGTTCAAGGCCTTTGACGAACGCATGCGGCCACTGCTTGCTCACGAGGTGTTCACGCCAGGCAGGGACGACGACCGGCCCCGTGTCGTGGGAGTCCCCGGACGCAGGGGAAGCGACGATATTCGTTGGCTTCAGGTGAAGTCGTGCACCGTGCAGGGTGCCGTCGACGGCGATGACGCCACGGTGACAACTCTGATGGATACCACGGGGCTTCAAGAGGCCGCCGAGGCTCTCAGCAGGTCGGACGCGCAGTTCCGCCGTGCCATGGAAAACGCGCCGATCGGCATGGCGCTTGTCGACCTCGAGTGGCGACTCATGTCCGTCAATAGAGCGTTCGCGGAGATGATGGGCTCGACCGTGGCCGCGCTTAAGGGCACGCCGTTCAGCGCCCTGTCGCACCCGCACGACCTCCAGGCGGAGCGTGATCAGCTTCAGCGTCTGTACGACGGGCTCCAGAACCACTTTTCGCTCGAGAAGCGATATGTGCGCGCGGACGGGAACGTCGTGTGGGCGGTGCTCGATGTGGCGCTCGTGCGATACGCGGGCGGGGCGCCGGATCACTACGTGGTCCAAGTGCGGGATTCCACCGACGACCGCCTCCACTCCGAGCTCATGGCCCATAGGGCCATGCATGACCCGCTCACAGGCCTTGCGAATCGACTGCTGATGCAGGAGGTGCTTCAAGGAGTGCTCGACCAGCCCGACGCTGCCGACAGGGTGGGCGTGATCGCGGTCGACCTTGATGGGTTCAAGGGGCTCAACGATCGATTCGGCCACGCCACAGGAGACAACGCCCTGGTGCATGTCGCTGGCGTGCTGAGAGCGGCCACCGCCGGTCGAGGCACCGTCGCGCGCATCGGTGGCGACGAGTTCGTGATTGTGGTGCAGGATGCTGACTGCTCGAAGGCTCTTCACGAGATCGCGGGGGCCATCCATTCCGGCCTCAAGCGGCCGCTGCAGGTCAAGAGACACCAGATCAATATCCACTGTTCTCTCGGCATCGCCATGGCCGACGAAGACACGATCTCAGGCGGTGCGCCCAGCCTTCTGAGCGCCGCCGACTCGGCGATGTATCGCGCCAAGGCGCTGGGAAAGTCCCGCACCGAGGTCTATGACCCGTCGATGCGCGCGACCACCGAACATCAGTCGGAGCTGGCAGAGGAACTCGCCCAGGCAATCGAGCGAGGCGACCTTATCCTGCATTATCAGCCCGTCATCGAGCTTGCCACTCGGACCGTGGTTGGTTACGAGGCGCTCGTGAGGTGGCAACACCCCACTCGGGGACTGCTGCTTCCTGGAGCGTTCCTCGGCGTCTTGGATGACCGCAATGTGGCGACCGACTTGGGCACGGCCTTGGTCGAGCAGGCCGCAGTCTTTCTCACCAAATGCCCAGCGCCTGGGGCATGGGTGTCGCTCAACGTCTCCGCGGACCAGCTGGGCGACAGCGAGTTCGCCAATTCCGTATTGTCTGCGATCTCGCGGCACCGCCTGAGCCCGCAGCGTCTTGTGGTGGAGCTCACCGAAGCCTCGCTTGTCGCGCCGAACACGCGCATCCGGCATGAGCTCACCGAGCTTCGGAATGCGGGAGTCCCCATCCTCCTCGACGACTTCGGCACGGGCGTGTCTCCGCTGTCCTACCTGAGGGACCTTCCGGTGTCTGGGGTCAAACTTGATATGTCCTTTGTCGCGGGCATCCCCGAAGACCCCTCGGGCGCCCGTGTGTCACGCGCCCTGGGCGCTCTTGCGCGAGAACTAGGGCTGGCAACGATTGCCGAGGGAATTGAAACCGAATCTCAGGCGGATTTCCTCTCACGATGCGGGTGGAAATATGGTCAGGGTTGGCTGTTTGGCGTGGCACAACCCGCGTCGGCGGTGTTCTTGAGCGGTATGCCCTATACGGAAAGCCTGATCGAGGCGCGGCCACAGGAGCGCGACAATCCCCTCGAGGCTCTGCCTAGCCGCAACCTCTACTAGGTTTTGCGCACGGGAAGGTGGCAAACCATCGCCGCGCTATCCCGTGCGGAAGCGCACGAGACCAGGCATCGCTTCAGTAGTTCGAGGTGACGCTGCGCGCCGCGTGGGACGCGCGTGCCGGCGAGACGCCGCTAAGGTGAGGGCGTGTTGAGGACAGTCCCGAATCTGCTGACAGTGTTGCGGCTTATCGCCGTGCCGGTCATGGTGCTGTGCCTATTTGAGGATCACGAGGCGCAGGGCCAATGGCGGTGGATTGCGTGGGTCGTGTTCGTGGTCGCGGCCGCTACCGACGCGCTAGATGGCTACCTCGCGCGGCGATGGGAAGTGGTTTCGTCCTTCGGCAAACTTGCCGACCCCCTAGCCGACAAGGCGCTCGTGTTGGGGGCGCTCGTCGTGCTCGCCCTCCAATCCGAGACGCCGTGGTGGCCCGTGATCGTGATCGCCGTGCGCGAGGCCGGCGTGACCATCGGCCGTCTGGCCGTCGCGCGCGATGTGGTGATTGCCGCGTCGACGGGAGGCAAACTCAAGACCGCGCTCCAGGTTCTCGCCATCTTCCTGCTGCTTTTGCCCACGCACGCCGACTGGGTTGACGTCGTCGGCTGGTGGGTGCTGGTCGCTTCCGTCGTGGTCGCGGTCGCCACGGGGGTCGACTACGCGTGGCGGATCGGACGTGTCGTCATGGCCCATCGTTCCGCGAGGCTGCGAAGCGGCAGGGCCTACGAGGCCGCCGCGGATGCGAACGCCGCCGGTATGAATCCCGCCGAGGCAAACTCCACCGACTCGGCCGACGCAATGGAGCAGGGCTGACATGTCCTCCGCAGCCGCCTCGGTGATCGAACTTGCGAAGCGCGCCGGAATGTCGATTGCCACCGCAGAATCGCTGACAGGAGGCTTGGTGTGTGGGGCCCTCGTCGCGGTGCCAGGAGCCTCCGCCGTCGTGAGAGGCGGCATCGTCGCGTATGACACGTACGCAAAGGTCAGGGCGCTAGGCGTCGGCGCACAGGTGCTCGAGCGCGAGGGGCCCGTGAGCCACGCCGTCGCCATGGCGATGGCGACGGGTGCTCGCGCAGCCCTCGGCTCGGACATCGCCGTGGCGACCACCGGGGCGGCAGGCCCCGAAGCCCACGGAGGCCAACCGCCTGGGACCGTGGTGGTCGCGGTCGTGGGGCCGGATGGCGACCGGGTGACGACTGTTCACATTGCCGGCGGTCGTGCCGATGTCATCAGTGGGGCGGTTCAGTCCGCCCTTGACCAGTTAGCGCTTGTCCTTGCCACTTCCACCCCGTCGTAGAATTTGGCTTCCTGATCGGGAACATGCCTGGGGTAGTCTGCGTTGGAAGAGACATGTACGGTGAAAATCACTTGAAGGGAGCACGAATGCCGATTCTGCGCAACGAACTTGGCGATGTGCTTCGCGATGCTCGCCTTGGTCAGGGAAAGACGCTGCGGGACATCTCGTCCGAGGCACGCGTTTCTCTGGGATATCTGAGCGAGGTCGAACGAGGCCAGAAGGAAGCGTCGAGCGAACTGCTTGCCTCCATCTGTGTGGCGCTTAACGCCCCTATGTCAGCGATCCTCCGAGAGGTCTCGGTCCGATTCGAAATGGCCGAGGGTCTCATCGACACGCGTTCGCTCCGGCGGATGCCCGTCTTGCCCGACATCCCTGACACCGTTCCGGAACTTCTGCGGTCTATTAAGTAGCAACTAGTCATGCGGTTGTCGGATTTCAGGTCGGCCACGGCCGAGGCCTTCGGTGACTATTACGCGCCAAGTCTGTGCAAACAGCTCGCTTTGACGCGTCTTGACTCACGCACGGCCAACGAAGCCCTTGAGCAAGGCGTAGCCCCGCGCGACGTGTGGCACGCACTGTGCGACCAGATGGATGTCGACCCCGTGATCAGGGCGGGCGCAGACATCAAGCGCATCATTCCGCCTCGCCGATAACCCCCTCGGCGGATGCACGGCGTGTCGCTTCCATTCGAACACGCGTTCGATTACAGTCGTGCCCAAGACGGAACGCGGCCGGTTCTCCTCATCACGAGGCGGCGGGCGGCGCAGATGTCAGAGGCGCGTCATAGCGTCGTGCTGTACGACATGGCACCGCATCGGTGTCTAGGAGCCAGCGCAAGCCGGCACGAGCGACGAAGGACAAGCAC
>Ga0209724_1000167_pt1 | contig 73803 bp, 50 predicted proteins | sample grotaG_FD_184143 | JGI IMG/M metagenome (GOLD analysis project Ga0209724, IMG submission 184143) | Glacier valley bacterial and archeal communities from Borup Fiord, Nunavut, Canada, to study Microbial Dark Matter (Phase II) -... | ecosystem: Environmental > Aquatic > Freshwater > Ice > Glacier ...
TAGATACAGCCTTTCGCCACGTACGGGGCTTTACCATGCTGATTATTGCGGGTTGTGTGTTGATCTGCTGCTTTGCCCTGTACAAAAGCTTCAACCTGGTATCACAAATGCAGGGGAAAGTATATATCCTGGCAAACGGAAAGGCGCTGGAAGCGTATGCCTCGGACCGGAAAGACAACATCCCCATAGAAGCAAGGGATCATGTAAAAATATTTCACCAGTTGTTCTTTACCCTTGATCCGGACGATAAGGTCATTAAAACGAACCTGACCAAAGCACTTTACCTTGGTGATGCAAGCGCTAAACGTGAATACGATAACCTGAAAGAAAACGGGTACTATTCGGGCATCATATCCGGTAATATCAGCCAGACCATTAAAGTGGACAGTATCAGCATTGATATTAACCAGTACCCTTACCGGTTCCGTTGCTACGCTACACAAAGCATTATCCGCACAACCAGCATTGTTTTGCGCAGCCTGATTACGGAAGGGGCCCTTCGCAATGTTTCCCGCAGCGACAATAATCCGCATGGCTTTTTGATTGAACGCTGGAATACTATTGAAAACAGGGATATCAAAACGGAGAACCGCCGGTAACACATTTATATAAAAGACTATAAAACGATAAAAAATCATGGCATTCTTATTCAGAAAAAAGAACAAAACGGAAGCTTCCGGACCGGATCAAATCCATGACAGGGTACTTAGGCAAATGGTAAATGCCTGTCTCCGGCTACAAACCGGGTGGGCACTTTGGATGGGCAGAAGGACGGAGCGCCTGTCCCGCAGAAAATTGCTTCTCTTGTTGCTGGCTTTCATTGCCCTTGCCGGCGGCTACAGCATCTGTCTGATCGGGCAAAGTTTCTCGGGCAATCAAGCTAATGCTTTTTCAGTGACACCGATCAAAAGGCCGGAGCACGTACTGAAGATGGTTGATGCTACATCACAAAAGGAAATGATTGTCAGTAAAACTGACTACCAACGAATCATCCGGTTCAGGGGATATATGGACAGCCTTACCCGAAGCCCCGCAGGGAAAGCAGTATACGACAGCATCGTTCTTAGCCGGCCGGGCTTGCCGGACAGCATCCGGCTGATCGAAAAGATTTACCAGTCACAAATTAAAAAATAAAATCGTATGGAACAGAAAACACAATCCCTGAAAATGCTAAGGCAGCGAAAATTTCTGATGGTACTGCCTCTGCTGGTACTGCCTTTTATGACCCTGATGTTCTGGTCGCTCGGCGGCGGTAAGGTAGAGAATACTGAGGCGCAGCCACTGACAAACAAAGGATTCAATATGAAACTGCCGGATGCCTACCTAAAAGATGATAAGCCATTGGATAAAATGAGTTACTATGACAAGGCTGCCTCCGATTCTGCCAAACTGGAAGAATTAATGAAGAACGACCCGAATTACAGAGGGCGTACTTCAATGAACCACGAGACGGATGGAATGCAACACGAAAATACATCTCAATCTAAATATAATAACGAAAGCGGATCATTAATTACCTCGCCGTATGGTAGCGGTTTGTCTCGTGACTCAAATGAGGCAAAGGTATATCGAAAACTAGCAGAACTGGATGAGGTGATGAACAGGGTTAACACCCCCACTATGGAACAGAAAGATGATGCCCCTCACAACCGAAGCGAAAATACTCAGGTAAGTACATCTGATATTGACCGTCTGGAGCAAATGATGCAGTCCATGAATCAGCCGCAGGGTGAAGATCCCGAATTACATCAACTCAACGGGATGCTGGAGAAAATACTGGATATCCAGCATCCTGACCGTGTGCAGGAAAAGATCATGCAGACATCTGAAACACGAAAGGGACAGGTATTTGCGGTGTCCGCCACCGGGAAAGAAACACCTGTATCGCTACTGGATAATACGCCTGACGGCAGGGTTGCTATTAACAGCACATCAATAAATCAGTCACAACAAAATGGCTTTTATTCATTGGATGAACCAGTTCTGGCTGATGGGGCGCAAAATGCCATACAAGCGGTCATCCACGAAACGCAAACCCTTGTTGCAGGGTCAACCGTAAAACTGCGCCTGATAAATGATATCTATATCAACGGGATGCTGATACCAAAAGACAATTTTCTCTTTGGAGAAGCTACGCTAAACGGTGAAAGGCTTAGTATTAAAATTGGCAGCATACGCTATCAAAATTCCCTTTTTCCGGTGGAACTATCTGTATACGACATGGACGGTATGAATGGTATCTACATTCCGGGGGCCATTACAAGGGATGTGGCCAAACAGTCAGCAGACCGCACCATTCAGGGTATTGGACTGACAACCCTTGATCCGTCATTGGGTGCACAGGCTGCCAGTGCGGGAATAGAAGCCGCCCGGGACATGATCAGCAAAAAGGTAAAATTGATCAAAGTCACCGTGAAAGCAGGCTACCAGGTCCTGTTAAGGGATGAAAAGCAAAAACAAAATAACTGACATATAACAGGCAAGAATTTCAAATCAGATTATTTAATAAATAAAATTTCAAAAGATGAAAAAGATCAGTACAGTATTGATAACAGGAATATTCCTTTTTCTATCAGGTATTACCGCATTTTCACAAAATGCAAATCCGGTAAACGCAACATCCATTGAGCCGTACCCTCTGGCCATTGCGTTTGACAAGACAACAAGTCTGGTATTTCCCTATGCCATTAAAAGTGTGGACAGGGGTAGCCAAAGCATACTGGCCCAAAAAGCCAGGGGTGTAGAAAATATCCTTCAGATAAAGGCAGGCAGGAAAGGGTTTGAAGAAACCAACCTGACCGTTATCACAGCAGAAGGAAAGCTCTACTGCTTTCTGTTGAACTATGCCCCCCAACCCTCCGTGCTGAACCTTATTTTCGGAACCCCGGAATCGTCAGTACAGGATGCTTTCTTTTCATCAGAAGATCACAACGAAGGGGAAATACAGGCTTATTCAAATGCAGTAGCCGTTGAAAAGAAAAAAGTGCATGGCATAAAAGATAAAAAGTATGGTATGAGATTCCGGCTGGACGGCCTTTTTATCCATGATAATGTGATGTATTACCGCATAAAAATGGAGAACCATTCCAATATCAATTATGATATTGACCAGTTACGTTTCTTTATCCGTGACCGGAAGAAAGCCAAACGTACCGCTACGCAGGAAATCGAAATAAAACCGCTGTATGTTCAGAATAATACCTCAATCGTAAAGGGACAATCGGAAGACATCTTTGTATTCGCCCTGCCCAAATTCACCATACCGGATCAGAAATACCTTGCCATACAGCTCATGGAAAAGAACGGCGGCAGGCACCTGGAACTCGATGTCCATAACAAGGCGCTTGTGCGGTCAAAGGTACTTCCCTCTCTATGATAAATTCTCAAATAATTCATTTTTATTCATTTATTAAAACAAACATCATGAACCAGAAAAATTTTGAATACCTGCGTGACCAGGTAAAGTACACCGGCTTCGGTGAAGGATTAGAAAACGATTTAAAGGAAAAGTTAAGCAAGCAACCACAAGATTTCACTCTGAAACACAATGTCCAGTATGGCAATGACATGGCCGCTATGGAACTGCATTTCAGCAAGTCAAAACAGAGCGATATGTATTTTTTCAACTCGTACAAGGTGAGTTTGAAAAAGGAGAATGTTCCTGACACTATGGAGCAGACCTTTTACATCAACAAGGGCAATAATATTACTCTGAAGGAGGCCTACAACCTGATGAGCGGCAGAGCGGTCAATAAAGACCTGACCAACAAGGACAATCAAATGTACAATGCCTGGGTACAGATGGATTTCAAACGGGCAGACAGTAACGGCAATTACAAGCTGAAGCAATACCACCAGAATTACGGTTTTGACCTTGATCAGGTACTGGCCAAACATCCGATAAAGGAGTTGGAGAATGATGAACACCAGTCCAACCTGCTGGATTCCCTGAAAAAAGGCAACCGGCAATCCGTCACTTTCATCCGGGATGGGGCAGAACAGAAAAATTACATCGAAGCCAATCCGCAGTTTAAAACCATTACTATCTATGACAGTAACATGCAGCGGTTGGGCAACAGGCAGTCCAAAGCGGAAAAACAGACTGAAGGTGAAAGCAGTTCTGTAAAACAGGATAACAAAAAGGAAACTCAACGTAACGATGACGATGGCTCCGCAATACCTCCGGGGACGAAAAAAAAGCAGAAAAAGCAATCGATCAGTTAAAGTGATAAGCAATGGAAACACTGAACCCTTTGTCCGATTTCTTTTCTGCCATTGAAAAGGATTACCGGATCAGTATCACACATATCGGCATCTATGCAGCATTGCTGCAATACAGGCAGGAACAGGGGTTTATCAATCCGGTAACGGCATTCAGCTATGACATTATGCGCATAGCAAAGATTTCAGCACCGGCCACTTACCACAAATGTGTTAGGGAATTGAGCGAATACGGATATATCCGGTATGTGCCATCTTTTAAACGCAACCAGGGAAGCCGGATTTATTTTCCTGAAAACGGATGAACGATTAAACAGTGATTCTACAAACATAGTAAAAGCCCGGGAACGGGCTTTTACTGTCATCACAGGAGGTGAGAGATGGGTAATAATGAAATGGAGAAAATACCACCTGAACAAGCGATGGAGATATTAAGGAAAGGAGGTCTGGAGGTAGATATACACCAAACCAGACAGATTCTTGATTTTTTGTATAAGCTGACAAACATTGTCCTCGCCCAATGTTTGCAAGAGCCGCCCTAATTTATTACCTTTACCAGGGTTATACTTACAAAAAGATAAAATCTAATTAGCTGATCATGAAGATAGCAGATCTATATATTAGGGTAAGTACCGATGAGCAGGCGGTCAAAGGATATTCACAAAGGGACCAGGAAGAAAGGTTGCGTAAATATTGCGAAATTAATTCCATGCATGTAAGAAAGGTTGTTTTTGAGGATCACTCTGCAAAAACTTTTAATAGGCCGGAATGGACAAAATTATTGGCAGAATTAAAAAAGCGGAATACAAAGACCGATTTGGTACTTTTTACTAAATGGGACAGGTTCAGTAGGAATGCTGGGGATGCCTACCAAATGATAAGTACTTTGCGAGGATTTGGCGTAGAACCGCAAGCAATAGAACAACCACTGGATCTGTCTGTACCAGAAAACAAGATGATGTTGGCCTTTTACCTTGCAGCACCCGAAGTCGAAAATGACAGAAGGGCTTTGAATATAATTCGCGGAATGCGCCGTGCAAGGAGGGAAGGAAGGTGGATGGGAAGTGCCCCTTTAGGATATATGAACAAAATAACGGAAGCCGGAAAGAAATATATTGCTCCTCAAGCAAAGCAAGCCGAAATAATGAAATGGGTATTTCATGAACTGGTTAATGGCCCATTGGCTGCAGATCAGGTGAGGAAGGAAGCAAACAAGAGAGGACTAAAATGTGGCAGAACTAATTTCTGGTCAACCATACGAAATCCTGTGTATTGTGGGAAGATATTCATTCATAAATATAAAGATGAAGAAGCGTGTTTAGTGCAAGGACAGCATGATCCGATAATCTCAGAGGCCCTTTTTTATGAAGTACAGGATGTGTTGAATGGTAACAAAAGGAAAGAAAGGCCAAATACGAAAGTGGTCTCTAATGAGAACCTACCTTTAAGAGGTTATCTGGCATGTCCGAAATGTGGGCGTGCATTAACTGGTAGTGCATCAAAAGGAAGATATAACCTTTACTATTATTATCATTGTGTTTCCTCATGCGGATTCCGCCAACGGGCAGATAATGCAAATGACCTTTTCATTGAAGAACTCAAAAAGTTTGTGCCACATCCAGCCATTGTGGATTTATCAAAAGTAATTATCAAGCAAGTGTACCAGACACAGTTTAAACAGCGAAGAATAGATCGCGAGCAAATTACAAACGAGATTGATAAACTAAATGCAAAATTGTCCAAAGCACGAGAATTGTTATTAACAGATGCTATTGATGCCGGAGATTATAAAGAAATTAAAATTGAGTGTGAATCTAAATTAGCCAGGCTTGAAGCGCAATTGACAGAACAACCTAATAATACAGCTGAATCTGCCAATATCGATAAACTTTTGGATAAAGCTATTAATACGCTTATTAGGATTGATATCATTTATAAAAATGGAACTGTTTCAGATAAACGCGAAATTATCGGTTCGATATATCCTGAAAAAATCTGTTTTGACGGATCGCAATATCGAACCACTCGAATCAATACAATTGCGAGTTGTATTTTCCAGATAAACAACAACTTATATGAAATGAAAAACCGGAAAAGTGAAGACATTTTTCACCTTTCCGGTCAGGTGGAGAATATCGGAATCGAACCGATGACCTTTTGACTGCCAGTCAAACGCTCTAGCCAACTGAGCTAATCCCCCTGATGTTTCAATTCAACTTGTAATTTCCCGTATTTGAGATTGCAAAAATACGATTTTTTATGAATCACCAACCAAATTTCAACTTAAAACAAGAAAGGGATTGGTAAATAATGCAATGTTAAGGTTCAGCCAATTAGCCTTTTCGAGAGATACTTTTTCGTGTTTAATTCGTATAATTATACCAATCCGAATAACTTTTGGGATTAATGGCTACCTTTATAGCGGTTAAGAGAAATGTAAAAACAGCTCGAAAATATCTTTTTTATGGAACTCAAGAAGTCGAAAAAAGTAGATATGGGAAACAAAAGAAGATTTTTGCTTCAGATTGGGATGTTCGTTTCCCTTGTAATCGTTCTGTATGCTTTCAGCTATGCAGTGAACGTTACAAAGACAGATTCACCTGAGCCGGTAGCTGCTACTGAAATTAGCGAGGAAATGATTCCGATTACCCGTCAGGAAGAAGCGAAACCAACAACACCTCCTCCACCTCCGGTAGCTGTTGAAATTTTAAGTATCGTTACTGATGATGTAAAAATAACTGAGGATCTTGAAATTGTGGATTCGGAGACTCCAAAAGAAACAAAAGTTGAGGTTGCACAAATTGTGACTGAAAAAAAGGAAAAAGTAGAGGATGAGATTTTCGTTGTGGTCGAAAATATGCCTGAATATCCGGGAGGCGGTTTGGCTTTGCGTAAATTTATTGCCACGTCTATAAAATATCCTTCCATCGCTCAGGAAAATGGTATTCAAGGTAAGGTAATTGTGAATTTTATGGTTGATAGAGACGGACGCATTTTGAACGCTAAAATCGCTCGTGGAGTCGACCCTTCAATTGATAAGGAAGCGCTTCGGGTTGTAATGACCCTTCCAAAATGGAAACCAGGTATGCAGCGTGGTAAAACAGTTCGTGTATCGTACTCGTTACCAATTAGTTTTCAGCTCCAATAGTCTGTTTCTTATTTAGATTGTATTCCCGGTTTGTCTGCTGACGAATCGGGATTTTTTTTAGTCAAATTGTATTAATTTTGCACCATGGCAAAAATGCATGATACTTCAGAACAGAAAGAAAAAATAGTCATAGTTGGATTAGTAACCAGCCGGCAAAATGAGAAAAAGGTAAAAGAATACCTTGACGAACTTGAATTCCTTGTTGATACTGCGGGTGCAGAGGTTTGGGAACGGTTTATTCAAAAGTTGGAAAGTCCTCATCCTGCAACTTTTGTGGGTTCCGGTAAACTTCAGGAAATCGCTGATTTTGTCAAAGTACATGATATCGATACTGTTATTTTTGATGATGAACTATCCCCGACTCATCTTCGAAATATTGAACCGGTCTTAAACTGCAAAGTGATCGATCGTACCAATCTAATCCTCGATATATTTGCAAAAAGAGCGCAGACGGCTCACTCAAAAACTCAGGTGGAGTTGGCTCAATGCCAGTATTTACTTCCCCGGTTAACCCGGTTTTGGTCGCATCTTGAGCGTCAGCAGGGTGGGGTAGGTTCTCGTGGACCCGGAGAATCACAAATTGAAACTGACCGACGAATTGTTCTTGACAGGATTTCGTTTCTAAAGGAAAATCTGGAGAAGATCGATCGGCAAATGAGTGTTCAAAGGCGTAACCGCGGCAATATGATCCGGGTTGCGTTGGTAGGGTATACCAATGTTGGGAAATCGACCATTATGAACCTGATAAGTAAGTCTGAAGTTTTTGCTGAAAATAAGTTGTTTGCAACCCTGGACACGACCGTGCGCAAAGTTGTGATCGCGAATTTGCCGTTTCTCTTAACCGACACGGTAGGTTTTATACGAAAATTACCCGTTCACCTGGTCGAATCGTTTAAATCGACACTTGATGAAACCCGCGAAGCTGATTTATTGATTCATGTGGTTGATATATCGCATGCCGGATTTGAATCGCAGGTTGAGGTTGTCAACAAAACACTCGGAGAAATTGGCGCTGGCGACAAACCTATGATCTACCTCTTTAATAAAATAGATGCCTTTACATTTGTCGAAAAGGAAGAAGACGATTTGCTGCCATCCACACAAGATAATATGAGCCTTGAAGATTGGAAACAATCCTGGATGGGAAAGCATCAAAACATTACACTCTTTATCTCTGCAAAGGAAAGGACAAATATCGAAGAGTTTAAAAAGGTTTTATACGATGAAGTGAAGACGCTTCATATCAAGCGCTTTCCTTTCAATGATTTCCTTTATCAGGTTTATGATGAAAGCTAATCCGGCTTTTTGAAGGACAAAAACTACAATAAAAAAGCTGCCTGAAATGGCAGCTTTTTTATTGTTTATAGATTTCGTCATTTCTATCTTTATTTTACAACACCTTCTTTTATAAGATATTCTGCAATTTGCACGGCATTTAAGGCGGCACCTTTCTTAATCTGATCCGAAACAGTCCAGAAAGTTAATCCTTTGGGATTCGATAGGTCCTTACGAATTCTGCCAACAAATACCTCATCGCGTCCGGCCAATTGTAATGGCATAGGATACTGTTTTTCAGCTGGATTATCAATTACAATCACACCTTCCGCATTTTGAAAGGCTGTCTTAGCCTTGTCTAATGAGATTTCCTGTTCCGTTTCGACCCATACGGCTTCAGAATGTGCGCGGAGAACCGGAACGCGAACAGCGGTAGCACTGACCATGATATCAGAATGCATAATTTTCCGTGTTTCGTGGAACATCTTCATCTCCTCTTTGGTGTAGTCGTTTTCTGTAAATACATCAATATGCGGAATCACATTTTGCACAAGCTGGTAGGCGAATTTCGCGATGGTCGGTTTTTCACCACCTGCAACCTGTTTGGTCTGCATTAGCAATTCGTCCATTCCCGAAGCACCGGCACCGCTTGCACTCTGATAGGTAGCAATGTGAACCCTGGTGATGTGCGAAAGATCTTCAATTGGCTTCAAAGCGACAACCATTTGAATCGTCGTACAGTTGGGATTGGCAATAATATTACGGGGCATATTTTTAGCATCTGCCGCATTTACTTCAGGAACCACCAGCGGAATATCCTTTTCCATTCTGAAAGCACTGGAGTTATCTATCATGATCGTCCCAAATTTTGTAATGGTATCAGCAAATTCCTTCGAAATACCGGCACCGGCTGATACTAAAGCGATGTCTATACCTTTGAAATCGTCGTTGTGTTGAAGCTCTTTGACGATCAGTTTTTTACCTTTAAATGTATATTCTTTTCCTGTGCTTCGTGCCGAACCAAATAGAATCAGTTCGTCAAGCGGAAAATTACGTTCATCCAAAACGCGCAGGAACTCTTGTCCGACAGCGCCACTAACACCTACAATTGCTATTTTCATTTGTGCTTCAGATTTGTTAACTTTAACTGTGTAAACACCGACAGAAACTATTGCCGGAGATTGATAAAGCAAAAATATTGAATATTCTTAATATTTCATGAAAAATGGGCAGGAATATTTACAAATTTATCTTTTACTTGTTGTTTTTTACCTCATTTGAAAGTAAAGGACAAGTTATGTTCATTGATAATTTCGAAAACGGACAGTTTGGAGACTGGGAAAACACGGTGCAATGGAGCATCAGTAACCAATTTCCGGTCGCCGGGAAATATTCTCTGCGTCATGCCGTTACAGGTATTCGTAGTTTAAGTTATATCAATCGGAAAATACCTGCTACAGGTTTTAATACTGGATTAATTACCTGGAATTTTAAGTTGAAAAATGGCAATTGGATTTTTGGTGCCACCGAGCAGTTTTACTTTTCCCTTATCGCTGACAAATCAGATGTTACAACCTCCAATGGATATGCTATCGGAATAAATCTGTCTGGTGGTGATAATCTATTGAAAATATGCCGAATGCAAGGAGGGAAAGCGGTGCAGGACATTATTCAGACAAATTTGGTTTGGAAGGCCGGTATGCTGTTAGAGGTCGAAGTTACGCATGAATACGGTATCTGGAAAGTTCGGTACAAGGATGGAACATCGAATGTATGGTCGCAACCGAAAGCAGGAAATGAGAAATTATTGAACTTTTCATTCGGCAGCATTGGCTTATTCTATAAATTTAATACTTCACATGGCGGACAGATCTGGATTGATGATGTTTCGATGAGTTATAAAAATAGTATGCCCTCAATTCACGAAGTCCGATCAATCGGGCGCAGTCAAATGCTCGTTTTATTTTCGGAACCTGTTTCGCAATCTTCACTCTTACAGATTGATAATTATAAAGTTAAAACGGCGGGCGGTAGTAATGTCAATGTGATGTCAGTCCGAAAAGCGGCCGGTGATACAGCAGGTGTTTATTTGCAACTTGGAAACTTCAACCAAATGAGTTTGCATTTGACAATTGATAATTTGGTTGACCTTGGTGGAATGGCTTTGTCTGAAAAGGAATTTGATTTTACCTTTATTCCAACGGCACAATCGGGTGATGTCGTTTTTAATGAGATCATGGCTGACCCCACACCTGTCGTTAAACTTCCGAATGCTGAATATTTGGAGCTTAAAAACACTTCCTATTTTCCGGTGAATTTAAAGAATTGGATACTGGAAGTGAACGGGAAGAAAAAAATTCTGCCTGACAAGACGATTGAGTCCGGAAGTTATTTAATTCTTGGTGGAACTGGCAGTAGTCTAATTTTTGATAGTTTTGGCGCATGTCTTGAAGTCTCAGGTTTGTCTCTTGCCAATGAAGGTGTTAACCTTCAGCTATTTTCTGCCACGACTGAATTGATCGACTCTTTCAATTATAAACCAGCCATGCATCGTGAAGGGCTTTCGGGTGGCGGACATTCACTGGAGCGGATTGATCCAATGAGAACATGTGGTGGTGAATCTAACTGGGAAACCTCTATATCAACGAATGGCGGTACACCAGGAATTGAAAATTCGGTATTCCGGGACAATAAGGATTCGGTCTTCCCGACCATCAGTTCAGTAGTCGTTGCAAATCCGGGTCTGCTCGAAGTCATTGTTTCTGAAATGCCTGACGGAAAGTCAATAGCAGGCAACCTTTTTTCTTATCGTCCATCACTTCCGGTACCCGACAGCACCTTGTTTGACCGTAAGAGTCTGAAATATTCAATTTATTTCCCGAAGGGCGCAATAAGTAACGGGGTTATTTATGATTTGACAATTAGTGGATTAGCTGATGAATGTGGCAATAAATCGCCGGTTGAACATCGTGAATTCTGGTATTATCTACCTACTTCTGGTGATATTCTGATTAACGAGGTGCTTTTCAACCCGTTTCCTGGCGGTGTCGATTTCGTGGAGGTTTATAATCATTCCGGGAAGAAGATTAAATTGGAAGAGGTATACCTTGGTTCGTGGGATAATGATCAGAAAATTAAATCGATATATCCGCTCTCGGTTAAGTCTGAAATAATGTTCGATGGCCAATATGCAGCGTTTACCTCAGATTCCACCGCATTGTTAAAAAACTATTATTCTGCATGTCCACCCTGTATCTTCCAGATGCCGAAGTTTCCGGCTTATAGCCTCGATGAAGGATGGGTCGTACTATTGAATAAAGAGATGGATGTAATTGATGAATTTCATTATCTCGAAAGTATGCACCATCCAATGATCACCGATGTGAAAGGAATATCGCTTGAGCGGAATAGCTTTTCGAAACCATCAAATGATCCGTTGAATTGGCACTCGGCCTCAGCATCTGTCGGATTTGCTACTCCCGGATATCAGAATTCAGCGTTTGAATCTGTTTCAAAAACGTCAGAGATTGTCACTTTTGAACCGAAGATCTTCTCGCCAAATGATGATGGTTTCAATGATCGTTACCTGATAAAACTGGCTCCCGGGGAATCCGGATTGATCGTAAATATTCGGATTTATAATGAGAATGGTCTGGAAATACGACGATTGGCAAACAACTTAATGATTGGTGCGCAGGATGTTGTAGAATGGGATGGGACAACCGATAATCATGTGAAAGCAACGCTCGGAATCTATATTGTTCAGGTAGAACTATTTGGATTGCAAAGTAGGAAACGGCAGTTTAAATCGGCTTGTGTCCTTACCGACCGACTGGAATAGTTGCCGGATTATTCAATTCTGCTTTTAGCATTCGCTCTTTGCCATTGATATCCTTTTTTAAAATGATATTTTCGAATCCTTTCAATGATAGTAAATCAGCAGTTTCATTTCCAAACTGTTCGTTGATTTCGTAGTAAAGCTTTCCACCTTGTTTTAGCTGATTGATTGCTACATCGGCAATAGCGCGATAAAAGAGCAAAGGATCATTATCTGGTACAAAAAGTGCTATATGTGGTTCGTAATCAATTACATTTTTAAACATTGATAGTTGCTCTGATACAGTTACGTAAGGTGGATTGCTAACAATGATATCGTACTTTTGCGGTTGAGCTGGATAACTCTGGTTAAGAACATTGGCATAACTGAAATTAACCTTCACCTGATTAAGTTCAGCGTTTTCACTTGCAACCATTAGAGCTTCATTTGAAATATCCCAGCCATCAACTGATGCCCCCGGTAGTTTTTTTGACAAAGCGATTGGTATACAACCGCTTCCTGTTCCAATATCCAGGATAATGGGGTTTACAGGCGGGTTATTGTTTATGATCCAGTCTATAAGTTCTTCTGTTTCGGGTCGCGGGATAAGGACTGCTGCATTGACTTTTAATGGCAGTCTGTAAAATTCAGTTTCACCTAAAATATATTGTATTGGTTCAAATTGAATTAAACGGTTTACAATCTCTGTTATTTGAGCTAAATTCGCCGGTGAAATTGTTTCATGCTGGTTAAGGTATACCTGAAGTCTTGAAAGTCCAAGGACTTTTTCAAAGATCAGTTTACTAATACTTTCAATTTCTTGCCGGGGATATTTTGAGGATAGTTGATCGTAGATGAATTTCTTTGCAACCTGCATTTTTTTTACAAAGATAAACAAAGCGGATGAAGAGACGACTTTTTGATGTCGATGAAAAGTATATGGTACGCGCAATCGAGGTAGCGCGTCTCGGTATGGGAAATGTCGCACCGAACCCGATGGTTGGTTGTGTGATTGAACATGAAGGTGTTATCATAGGTGAAGGGTACCATTGTGAGTATGGGAAATCACATGCAGAGGTTAATGCGATTAATAGCGTTAAAGATAAATCGTTGCTAAAGGCATCGACATTGTACGTAACTTTAGAACCATGTTCTCACTTTGGTAAAACGCCTCCTTGTTCAGATCTGATTCTACAGTATGGCATTCCCAATGTCGTAGTTGGAACAGTCGATCCTTTCGCTCAGGTGGCAGGGAAAGGGCTTGAGAAACTCAGAAATGGCGGGTGCAAAGTTTTGCAGGGTTATCTCGAAGATAAGTGTATTGAACTGAATCGAAGGTTTTTCACCTTTCATAAAATGAATCGGCCATATATCATTTTGAAATGGGCGCAAACTGCCGATGGTTTTATTGATGCTGACCGTTCGTATGAGCAGTATGGACAATCTACATGGATAACAAACGATTTATCAAGAATTGCCGTGCATAAAATGAGGGCAGACGAATCGGCTATTCTTGTTGGCACAAATACTGCAAATAAAGATAATCCATCGTTAACGGTTCGCGAATGGAGTGGCAATCCCCCTTTAAGATTGGTGATTGATCGAAATATGAAGTTGTCTCCAGAACTTGCCTTGTTTGACAAAAGCGTTCCGACAGTTGTGTATACCTCAAAAGAAGTTCCTGCTAAGGATAATGTTGAGTTTAAAAGAATTTTGTTCAATGGAAGTGAATTGGATCAAATACTCAGCGATTTGCATGAAAGAGGTATTCTGTCGCTGATTGTAGAAGGCGGACAGATTTTGCTTGCCTCTTTTATTTGCGCTAATATTTGGGATGAGGCAAGGGTATATATTGGGAAGTGCAACTTTCAACATGGCGTAAAAGCACCTGCTTTTGACGCATTGATGGTTAAATCGGAGGAGTTAGACGATAGTTGGATGTTTGTGTTTCACAAGGTATAAAACCTCGATTCGATTTTTAAAAGATGTTGTCAGGTTGATTCCTATGTCTCTTGAATTCATCTTATTCTTGGTGGTACGATTGAAAATTTGGTACAGCAGTATTTTCATTTTGTTGCTGTTAGCTGTCCGGCGGGAGTTTCGAGTTGGATCGATCGTAATCAATATGTAAGAAAATTATTATCTCATTAGATAGTTAATGCTGTTATTGTAAAATAATTAATGTTTAAAATTTTACAGGCTCGCTTATTTTAGAATCAGGAAGCTTTTCCTGTCATGATCGTATAATGTTGAATTGTCTGTGAAATGGAATATCTGACAACTAATTCAAATTTTTTTGATTTCGTTTATTGGCTTTGTATGAATCGAATAGGACATTTTTATCTTATTCCTTTTCAATAGGAAATACTTGCACCTAACATAAATTCATTTTTTAGTTTTTATGATAAAAAATCCTTGGCGTCTATTGAATATAGTGAAGTAATAATTTGTTATACAGTTGATTAATATGAATGAGTAAAGGATTATTTTTTACTTTCCGTTTCAGTGAAAATCTATACAAATAAAATTGTTGATAACTTTGTTTATAAAAAAAAAGTTGTGATAAATGTAACACATTCAGACCATGTATTTTATATTTATTATTGTCATTAATTGATAGAGAAGGAAAAAAAACAAACAGATTACGGATTGTATTCTGTTTATACGATCCGAAATAATTAAAGTTTCAGTTTTTTCATTTTTTTTTCATTCTTTTTTTTATTGCTTTTAGTAAGTCATATAATGCGAATTTATCCTGCACTGTTGGTGTTTTTTAGAATTAGTCAAAACCATAATTTTGATAGTAAAATGTGGTTCGCTTCAAGTCTGTTTAATCGAACAGGAAATCTTTATTTTCCGTATATTAATTATTTAAAATCAAATTGTTTTAATTAAAAAATGACAGATCGATAATGAAAATGAAAGTAAGTGAAGCCAGCAACCTGATTAGTATACTTAAGATAAGATTATTTGAATTTTTCATATCTATGTTGATTGTATTTTCAATAATATTCATATTGAGCGAAAATATTCAAGGTCAGGGCTGCTCAGTCGTTTTGAAAATTAAAGATCCTATGCCGGTTTGTGCTCCTTCCACTGTAGATTTGACCCTTGATGCAATTACAGATGGATCGACCAACGGATTGACATATACCTATTATTCGAATCCTGAATTGACAATTTTAGTTCCGTCTCCCAAAAAAGTAAAGGCAGGAATCTATTTTATAAAGGGGGTGTTATCGGGATCCTGCAATGGATTTGTTGTAGCATCGGTTGAAGTAAAAGTGAACGACAAACCGAACGTGATTGTTCCGAACCCAGTAGTTAAAAGCGTAAACGGAAGTGCGGATTTGACTTCTGCGCTGATCACATCGGGATCGGATACCGGACTTATTTTTAGTTATTGGTATGATGCGGAATCTACAAAATCGCTGTCTGCCCCTCAATCAACTGTTAATGGTGTATATTATATAAAAGGAACATCTGGTAACGGATGTGCTGACATTAAGACAATTACTATAAATGATTAAGAGAATGTCATTGAGCAGGTCGTGGTGTAATATTTCGCATGAAATGCTTTTTGTTCTTTTCTTAATAGATTTTGAAACTAAATTCATTGAAAAATCTACCTGATCATGAATGCAAACTTACTCGTCAGATTAGAGTCTGCTCTTAATAGGATAAATCGAAAAGGTGTTTATCTGTTTGTAGCATTCTTTTTTTCCTTTTTGACATTTGGGCTTCAAGCTTATGCTGATGATCAGGTTATCCTGATAATTCATGATCCTGCACCGGTCTGCGGTATCGGAGTTACAGTTGATCTGACACTTCCTGCCGTTACTGCAGGATCTACGCCAGGTCTTACCTATAAGTATTTTTCAGATCCTGGTTTGAAAAGTGAAATTCCAGACCCTACCAAGGTTGTGGAGGGTACCTACTATATTATGGGTAATCGCGTTTCACCCGTAGGAATAGTCGTGTTACCTATTCATGTTGTGATTTCCCCCCCCTCTATAGGTGGAAAAATTCTGGGTGCTTCAGAAGTTTGCTTAGGCAGTACCAGTGGCTTACTCACGCTTACAGGACAGACAGGAATGGTGGTGAAATGGCAGAGTTCTGTTTCGCCTTTCAGTTCATGGACAGATATTTCAAATACAGCAACTACTTATACTTCAGGGTTCTTAACTCAAGCCACACAATTTAGGGTCGTGGTTAAAAGTGGCATATGTGCAGAAGCAATCTCCGACATTGCAACGATATCTATTTCTCCTCTTTCCGTCAGTGGAACAATTTCTGGTGGTTTAGAAATCTGCGCCGGAAGCGCCGGTGGAGTGCTCACCCTTTCCGGGCATACCGGGAATGTAGTGAAATGGCAGAGTTCGGTATCACCATTTAGCACCTGGACAGACATTGCAAACACTACAGCAACCTATACATCGGGATTCCTGGCTAAAACTACACACTTCAGAGCAGTTGTACAAAGCGGAAGTTGTCCGGCAGTTAATTCAGCATCAGCAATTGTTACCGTTGATCCCGCCTCTGTAGGGGGAAATGTTACAGGCGGTTCAACGATTTGCACAGGTAGTGTAAGCGGCGTACTCACCCTATCGGGCCATACAGGAGCTGTGATTAAATGGCAAAGTTCTGTTGACCCTTTTAGTTCATGGACAGATATTTCAAATACTGCAACTACCTATACTTCTGGAGTATTGACTCAGACGACCAAATATAGAGCTGTTGTTCAGAGCGGAAGCTGTCCATCAGTAAATTCGGGCATTACAACTGTATCTGTTTCACCGGCAACGATTGGTGGTACGGTATCGGGGAGCAATATCCTATGTACAGGCAGTACGAGCGGGGTGCTTACTTTATCTGGACAAACTGGTACTGTTGTTAAATGGCAGAGTTCTGTATCACCATTCACTACCTGGACAGATATTTTGAACACTACAGTTACCTATACTTCTGGTAATCTGACTCAGACGACACAATTCAGGGCTGTAGTTCAAAGCGGTAATTGCATACCTGTGAATTCTCTGCCTGCAACGGTAACGATTTCTCCAAAAACTGTTGGTGGCAGCGTCACCGGTGGAGCATCGATTTGCACAGGAAGCCCAAGTGGCTTACTTACACTTTCGGGACAAACCGGAACTGTTGTTAAATGGCAAAGTTCGGTTTCACCATTCAATGCATGGACTGATATTTCGAATACGGGGACTACCTATACATCGGGATTCCTGACTCAAACCACACAATTCAGAGCGGTTGTTCAAAGCGGCAATTGTGCAGAAGCAAATTCGTCACCGGCAACGGTAACTGTTTCACCGGCAACTGTTGGTGGTAGTGTTTCTGGTGGAGCCAGCATCTGTATTGGCAGCAAAAGTGGGGTGCTCACCCTTTCCGGTCATATAGGAACAGTCATTAAATGGCAGAGTTCTGTATTACCTTTCAGTACCTGGACTGATATAGCAAACACCGCAACAACTTATACTTCTGGTGTCTTAACACAAACCACTCAATTTAGGGCTGTTGTTCAAAGTGGTAGTTGTACAATTGTCAATTCTGACTTTTCAACGATAACTATTCTACCGGCAACCGTTGGTGGTGCCGTATCGGGAGGCACAACCATCTGTTCAGGCAGTACAAGCGCATTGCTCACGCTGTCAGGACAAACTGGTAATGTGGTTAAATGGCAAAGTTCAGTTGCGCCTTTTAGTATTTGGAGTGATATTGCAAATACTACGAATACTTATACTTCTGGCACACTGACTCAAACCACTCAATTCAGGGCTGTAGTTCAAAGCGGCAGTTGTCCGGCAGTTAATTCTGTACCTGCAACAGTGACTGTAGATCCCACTTCTGTCGGAGGAAACATCACCGGCGGAACAACGATTTGCACAGGTAGTGTGAGTGGCGTACTTACCCTATCGGGCCATACAGGATCTGTCGTTAAATGGCAAAGTTCAGTTGCGCCTTTTACTTCATGGACTGATATTTTAAATACTGCAACTACCTATACTTCTGGAGTCTTAACAGAGACTACCCAATATAGAGCTGTTATTCAAAGCGGAAGCTGTCCAGTTATATATTCGGATAGTACAACCGTAACGATATCACCGGTTACAGTTGGGGGTACAGTATCGGGCGGAACTACGATTTGTTCCGGTGGTACAAGTGACATACTCACACTTTCCGGTCAAACTGGTACTGTTGTTAAATGGCAGAGTTCTGTATCACCATTCACTACCTGGACAGATATTTTGAACACTACAGTTACCTATACTTCTGGTAATCTGACTCAGACGACACAATTCAGGGCTGTAGTTCAGAGTGGAGGTTGTCCTGCGGATAATTCTTCCATTACAACGGTTACGGTGGATCCTGCTTCTATTGGGGGAAATATAGCAGGAGGAAAGACGATCTGTACAGGAAGCGCAAGTGGTATACTTACGCTTTCCGGTCAAACTGGAAATGTTGTTAAATGGCAAAGTTCAGTAACACCATTTAATACATGGATCGATATTGCAAATACTTTAACTACTTATACTTCTGGAATTATAACAGAGACTACACAATTTAGAGCTGTTGTTCAAAGCGGAAACTGTTCAACTGAAAATTCATTGCCCGCAACGGTAACAGTTTCACCGGTAACGGTTGGAGGTGCTGTATCAGGAGGTACCAAGGTCTGTTCTGCTGGTACAAGCGGATTGCTCACACTTTCTGGTCATACAGGATCAGTCGTAAAGTGGCAAAGTTCGGTTGCGCCATTTAATACATGGACTGATATTTTGAATGCTACAGCAACTTATACAAGTGGAGCACTAACACAGGAAACGCAATTCAGAGCGGTTGTTCAAAGCGGAAACTGCCCAATTGCTTATTCCAATTTTACAACGGTAACCATTTCACCTGTAAGTATTGGTGGTACAGTATCGGGAGGTACCACGATTTGCGCAAGCAGCACGAGCAGTCTGCTTACGCTGTCAGGACAAACTGGTAATGTGGTTAAATGGCAAAGTTCAGTTGCGCCATTTAGTTCATGGACAGATATTGTTAATACTACAACTGCTTATACATCCGGTGTATTGACTCAAACTACTCAATTCAGGGCGGTTATTCAAAGCGGCAGTTGTCCGGCAGTTAATTCTGTACCTGCAACAGTGACTGTAGATCCCACTTCTGTCGGAGGAAACATCACCGGCGGAACAACGATTTGCACAGGCAGTGTGAGTGGCGTACTTACCCTATCGGGCCATACAGGAGCTGTCGTTAAATGGCAAAGTTCAGTTGCGCCTTTTACTTCATGGAACGATATATCAAACGCTTCAACTACTTATACTTCGGGAGTCTTAACAGAGACTACCCAATATAGAGCTGTTATTCAAAGCGGAAGCTGTCCAGTTATATATTCGGATAGTGCAACGATAACTATATCCCCTTTAACAGTTGGGGGAACCGTATCGGGAGGCACTACGATTTGTTCCGGTGGTACAAGTGACATACTCACCCTTTCTGGTCAAACTGGTACAGTTGTTAAGTGGCAAAGTTCTGTTGCTCCATTTACTACCTGGATAGATATAATTAACACAGCAACTAACTATACTTCAGCGGCTTTAACTCAAACGACTCAATTCCGGGCTGTTGTTCAGAGTGGAGGTTGTCCAGCTGTTAATTCCACATCAACATTGGTTACAGTAGTTCCCACTTCTGCGGGGGGAAATATCACGGGCGGAACGACGATTTGCACAGGAAGCGCAAGTGGTATACTTACGCTTTCCGGTCAAACTGGAAATGTTGTTAAATGGCAAAGTTCAGTATCACCATTTAATACATGGATCGATATTGCAAACGCTTTAACTACTTATACTTCTGGAATCTTAACCGAGACGACGCAATATAGAGCTGTTGTTCAAAGCGGAAGCTGTCCAACAGAAAATTCATTACCTGGAACGGTAACTGTCTCACCCGCAACTGTAGGAGGTACAGTATCCGGAAGTACGACAATCTGCACCGGCAGTACGAGTGACGTCCTTACGCTTTCTGGTCATACGGGATCGGTAGTGAAATGGCAGAGCTCTGTTGCCCCATTTAGTGTATGGACTGATATTGCGAATACCGAAGTGACTTATACTTCTGGCGTTTTGACACAGGACACACAATTCAGATGTGTTGTTCAAAGCGGGAATTGCCTAGTAGAGAATTCGTTATTTGCAACGGTGACAGTTTTACCTGCAAGCGTTGGCGGAATCGTTTCGGGAGGTACCACGATTTGTTCAGGAAGTGTAAGCGGATTGCTCACATTATCAGGACAAACGGGAAATGTGGTTAAATGGCAAAGTTCAGTATCCCCATTTAGTACATGGACAGATATATCAAATACTACAACTGCTTATACTTCTGGAGCACTAACAGATACCACCCAATTTAGAGTGGTTGTTCAAAGTGGAAATTGTGCAGCTGTTAATTCCGCATCAACTTTGGTTACTGTAACACCGACTGTGAGTGTGCCTGAATTTAGTTTAGGTGCAACATCAACGAGGTGTCAGGGTGCTGGTTCTGTAACTTATACTGCCACTGCAACCAACACAACCGGATTAACATACAGTCTTGATGCCGCATCCTTAAATGGTGGAAATACCGTTGATGCAGTTTCCGGGCAGGTGACCTATGTTGCAGGCTGGAATGGTACGAGCATCATTACAGTTAATGCTACAGGTTGCAACGGACCTGCCATTGCAGCACATAGCGCAACGGTTACTTCGACACCGTTAGCAACAATAAGCTATCAAGGTCCTGTCTGTAATGCTGATTTGACACCACTTCCTGTTGTGTTAACTGGCTCAACAGATGGTGTATTCAGTGCTCCTGAAGGGCTGAAAATAGATGCTTCAAATGGATCGATAATACCCGGATTAAGTGCCTCAGGGACATATACAGTTTCGTATTCAATTGCTGCTTCCGGAGGTTGCAGTGCTTACTCCAATTCCACTCAGGTTCAGATTTTTGGTATTCCGGTTTTGGAAAGTATTGAGGTCAGAAACGTTACATGTACCGGATCTGCTGATGGGTCATTCGTTGCCAAGGCAGCAGGAACCGAAACCTTTATATATGAATGGACTGGTCCAACATCTTATACCAATACCGGATCAGGTATTAATGGATTAGCACCGGGAATTTATACATTAAAGGTCACAAATACTAATGGTTGTTTCATATTAACCAAAGACACGATTCGTGAGTCTGCCATTCCTTTATCATTGGCTTTGGTTGGTGCAAATCCCTCAAAATCAAACGTGTCGGATGGAAAGATTGGTGTAGATATTACTGGAGGAACTCAGCCATCCAATTATTTGTGGACTGGACCAGATGCTTTCACTTCGATGAGCCAAAATTTAGTAGGGCTAAAGTATGGAACTTATAATCTTCAAGTTACTGATAGGTACGGTTGTGTAAAAAGCGGTGCACAGATTCTTATTGATCCTCCAACAGCAGTTGATGACACCATCAGTACCATCGAAGATTTACCCCTAACTTTCGATATCGTCTCTAATGATACCGATAATGATGGTACGATCGTTCCCTCAACAATCGATCTTGATCCTTCAACTTTGAATCAGCAGACAACTTTTGAGGTTCCCGGTAAAGGTGCTTTTACAGTATCAGCTACAGGTGAAGTTACTTTTACTCCGTTTGCACATTTTATGGGGCTTGCTACCATTCAGTATGTTGTGATGGATAATAAAGATGTTTTCTCAAATCTCGGTAAAATAACGGTCACTGTTAAATCGAATAATAAACAGCCAATAGCTATTGATGATAATTTCACTGTAGCTGAACACAATACTGGATCTGGGAATGTAAAAGCAAATGATTCGGATCCGGAAGGAGAACCATTAACACTTGGGTCTTTTACAATTGGTTCGAATTCCTACCTGCCGGGTGAAACCGCAACTATTGCCGAAGTTGGAACCATTGTCATTATTCTGGACGGTACATTCACATTTATTCCTTTTCAGCATTATAATGGAAGTGTTCCTCAAGTTACCTATATAGTTATTGATAGTGAAGGTTTAAGTGCATCGGCAAATCTTTATATCACAGTGTCGCCGGTGAATGATACACCAATGGCCGTTGATGATAATATTACTACAATGGAAAATGAAAAGGTAGAGGGAAATATTCTTAACAACGACTATGATATTGAAAGTGATGCCATCGTTTTAAACACACAACCCATAGTGGCTCCTGAGCATGGTAAATTAGTTCTCTCTGCCAATGGTGATTTCATCTATCAACCAATAATGGATTTTATTGGTAATGATAAATTTACATATCAGATATGCGATAATGTCACTCCATCGCTGTGCTCGATTGCAACCGTAACAATTGTAATAACAAAGAATGACAGCTGCGAGATATTTGTACCTAATGTGTTTACGCCAAACGCCGACGGTGTTCATGATTATTTAAAGATCAGGTGTTTGTATCTTTATGATAATCCAGAAATGCAGATATTCAATCGCAACGGAAATTTGATATTCAAAAAAGACCATTATGGTAATTTGGACTTTTGGGGAAGCGAAGATGAGGCGTTCTGGAATGGACGGTCGGAGAATAAATGGAATTTGATGAATGATGTACTGCCTGTCGGAACCTATTATTACATCCTTAAACTGGGTGATGGGAAGGTTCTTACCGGCTTTATATTCCTCGGAAAATAGTTAACCCATTTATTCAGTAATGCTTCAATTATTAGGTGAAATACAAGTAAAGAACCAATATGAAAATTGTGGATAAATTAAGAAAAGCTGTACTGGCATTGCTTATACTAAGCGGTCCTTTATATTCTATTGGTCAGCAGGATCCAATGTATACTCAATATATTTTCAACCTTCAAACAATCAATCCGGCTTATGTTGGAAGTTGGCAAACAATGGGGTTTTTAGCGTTGAGCCGTCATCAGTGGGTAGGTTTTACAGGTCATCCCACCACTCAGACTTTTTCGTTTCAAACACCTTTGCGAACTCAAAATGTAGGAATCGGATTTGATGTTGTGAATGACAAATCAGGACCTGTACGTCGAATAATGGTCAATTTGGATTATTCTTATCGGGTTTTGCTTAACACCAATACTTCATTACGATTTGGGATAAAGGGTGGATTTTCTAATTACAATAATGATCTAAATAGTTTAGAGCCATATCCGGACGGAACTCCCGACCAGGTGTTGTTGGGTGAAGTTGTGAATGAGTTTATGCCAAATTTTGGGTTTGGAGTATTTTTATCTTCACCAAGCTATTACTTAAGCATATCGTTGCCGCGCCTTCTTCAGGAGAGTAAAGGCAATTTTTCTACAATGTCTGATATCCGACAGTTATATTTTGCAGGAGGAGTTTTGTTTAATATTTCTGATAATGTGAAATTTAAGCCAACATTTATGACGAAAGCGGTCGTAGGATTTCCATTTCAGTACGATATTTCAGGCAATTTTTTACTTGCTGAAAAGTTTTGGATTGGTGGAATGTATCGTTCGGGAGATTCATTTGGCGCAATTGCCCAATGGATAATAAATAGCAGATTCAGAATAGGATATGCTGCAGATTTTCCATTTACCGATATGAAAAAATATCAACAGGGCGTACACGAAATAATGGTTTCCTATGAGATCGCATTTACGAAACGGAGATATGTGTCTCCGCGTTATTTCTAATTTGTATTTAACAGAAAATATTTTGGTTGCCAGTTTTTCAGAAATTAACGCCGAAGTTTTATCATTCGGATATCATTTTGGAGATTTTTAACCTTATAAAAAACGGAATCTATGAAACGTACATTTATTCTTATTTCAATAATGATGACATTCTTTTATGCTAATTCTCAATCAACCAAATCAGGGTTGTTTGATTTATCAACCGTAAAGATGTCCGAAATTTTGTCAAATACTATTCGGAGCGATTTTGGTCCTGCAGTTATTGGCGATTCCATCTATTTTTCCTCATTCCGTGACGAAGTAATTGAGAAGTCAGATAAAGAATTGAAAGCTAAGGAGTTTTATGACCTTTATAAGGCCTCCATTGATATTTATGGAAATGTAGTGAGTGCGCGTCAGCCACTGGAGGAGTTTATTACCCGTTTTCATGATGGTCCTGTATCGTGGTGTGCCAAAACCGGTGAATTGTTTGTGACACAGTCAAACTACGTTAATCCCTTGGTGAAATATCAGCCATTTAGAAATGAGGAAATTAAATTAAGGATCGTCGTTGCGAAGAAGGTTAAAGGTGTATGGACTGTAGTAGAGGATTTTCCTTTTAATAACGCTGCTTATTCAGTCGGTCAACCGGCAATAAATGTTTCAGGAGATACACTTGTGTTTGCCAGCGATATGCCTGGTGGTTTTGGGGAAACCGATCTATATCTGTCGATTCGGAAAAACGGCAAATGGGGAAATCCGGTAAATCTTGGATCGGATGTCAATACAAGCGGAAAAGATGAATTTCCTTTTATTACAGGGAATAGTTTCCCTCAGCGATTTTTGATTTTTGCATCGACTGGTCATAATAGTAAAGGGGGCTTTGATTTATTCTTTAAAAAATTGAATGATTCAAAAGGAGAGGTTACTCAATTCCAAGAGCCAATAAATAGTACATATGACGATTTTGCAATGACGCTTCCTGAAAAAGTAGAATTCGGCTATTTAACTTCCAATCGTCCGGGCACAGGAAATGATGATATTTACAAGGTGACTTTTGATAAAGACATTGATTATGAACAGGAAATTGTCGTTGTTAATAGTAAAACCAGGAAACCGATACCGGGAGCTATGGTCAATTTTTGTGGCAGAAAAACAAGTATGACTGGAACCGATGGTAAAACTTCTTTTTTATTTAAGAAAAATTCAGTGTGTAATACGACCGCATCAGCCCTTGGATATAAAGAAAGTATAATTGTAATTTCAATAGGAATTCCCAAGCCTGGTGTTATTCTTAAAGATACAATTCCGCTTGATATGATTGTAAATGAAAAGATTGTATTGAAAAATATATATTACGATTTTGATAGATGGGATATCTTGCCTGAATCGGCCATCGAACTCGATCGGCTTGTATCGTTCACAAAAGAAAACCCTGCAATGAAAGTTGAACTGAGTTCCCATACTGATGCACGTGGCTCGCAACAATATAACCTGAAATTATCGCAGTTACGTGCGAAGGCTGCAATTGATTACATCGTTTCAAAGGGAATCGATAATTCGAATGTCATAGGTACCGGCTATGGTGAATCGCAATTGATTAATAAAAGTATTGCGGGACAGATTGTGACACCTGCACAACATCGCGAAAACAGAAGGACAGAACTTTATATTCCCGGGTTTTTAAGTAGTGAACCAGTTAAACAAGTAATTGGAGATTATTCAGATGGAAAATCTGACCATACAAGATCGTACAGTTCCTATAAACAAAATGGGTCAATATTTGCAAACAATGTTCATACAGTGACAAATGGTGTTGAATTTAGCCTTATTATGGGCTCTTTCAAAGATACATTTAATGCGAATAAATTTGTTCAGCAGCTTAAAGCTGATGGTATTGACGCAACCGTTCTTAACGATTTTGAACCTGTCAGGGTTGGAAATAAATACAATTCCTATAGTCAGGCATTGAAAGCACTCGAAAATTTAAAGAGCAAATCTTATATTGGCTGGATAATTCAGGGAAATTGATTATCTGTTTTTGAATTCCTTTTTTGATCGATGGTATAAGGTTAAAATAGGAAATTTTGCAACGGGCTTAAGAAACGATTCATTTCTTAAGCCCGTTTTTGCGTATGGAAAACTTTCAAAACTCATTGGTCGCTCTGATTGTGAGGAGGTTTACAACGTCGTCGAATTTTCTCATTTTAGGAAAATTATTACAAATAAAAATTTTAATGTGATTATTAAGCAATATTCAGACATTGGTTTATCTTTAATTTTATTGTAGATCAGTATGTTGTAATTGTTTAATTTATTTGGGGCTAAGAGTGACGTGAATAACCAGAAATTCTTATCTCAATTGACTTTCCTAAATTATCCGTTTAAATATTTTCTTAATTAGCTATTTTTATTATGATGAAAATGAAACTTTCCTGATTTTGTTTCGTTCAATTTGAATCATAAGCATAAAAAGAATTACCAATAACCAAATTTTACTAAGTTATGAAACTGCTTAACTCGACCTCCAAAATAAGACGATTGTTATTCCTGGTTTTAACGTGTATGTCTTTTGTAAGCCATGCTCAATTCGTCATTCAGTATCCAACTTCCGCTCAAGGAATAACCATTTGCCTCGATTCCACTTTGCTAACGGTGCACGTGAATGTTGGAGCAATGACAACAAGCAACGATAGTGTATTCATCAGTTTCCCGCAGGGTATCAGTTACGTCTCCGGCACTGTAACCAAAACAGGAGGAACACCTTCACTAAGTATTGCAGATGCAGGAGGCACACCCGACGCCCCCATTTTTGTAATTACCCCAGCTGTGCTCTCAGTCGGACAGAATATCACATTTACTTTAAAACGGCATGCATCTTGCTCAGCACGGACTTTTCTATTAGGTGGAGGCATTTTCAAAGATGCAGTAGCAGTTAAGGGTTCTGCTGGTACCACCAGGGAAAGTGATCCTGCAGTAAATCCTTATAATATCAAGTATCCTTCTTTGTCATTTGCTCAACCTTTAGCTGTAAATAATACAGTTCCTGGCGGTATTTACACGCGTAATTTTTCCATTACCAATGGCGCTGATGGCTGTGCCGATAAAGTGCATTTTTACGTGGCGTATCCTAAATCAGGAATTGAGTTTAAATCGCTTATGCTCGGAGGTAAACTGATTACACCCAAATCTGTCCGTGGTGATACATTGTTCTATACAATTAGCGGAACCGAACTTATTAACGATGGTTTATTGTGCAATGGCGAAAGCCTTGTATTTTCCGAAACATTTAGGGTCAAGCAGTGCAATTCTGCATCTGTTTCTTATTTAGCTGGTTGGGGTTGCAGTGCCATACCCGGTGAATGGTGTCAAACGGCTGGTGGGCAAAGTACAATTTCTTCTGCTAATGGTGTACCTGCCTTTACAAATATTTCAAGGGAGAATATTGGGTTTGTGGATAAATGCACTCCTTTTGATTATGCGCTTAAGCTTACAAATGGTGGAAATGGCGATGTAAAAGCCGCTACGATGTATGATGTCTCTATACTTCAAGGGCAAAACGGAGGCGGAGCAAATCTTACTGTAATGGATACCACACTTTATTCCCTTTCTAATGTACGTATTGGGTCTCTATCAGTGCCTTTTACAATTTTAAATGGTATTCTGACCATTCATCTTTCGAATTTGTTTACTTCCGATCCTGATGGTCAGGGGGGATTAGCAGACATAGATGGAGATGGTTATTTTGATGATCTGCCAAATGGGCAATCAATAAAATATACTGTTACACTAAAATTTAAATGTGAACTGGCTTGCAATACAAATAAAAAAATTAACGGATTGTCAGCCACACTTCAATACCATACCATGTGTGACGCCGCTTTGATTACAGCAGATCGAATAAATTCCAATATACCACTACTTGGTTCTCTTGAAATGGACGAGGAACAATTTTCAGGAACTGCTTATGTACCGGCCAATATTCTGAGTGGTATTCCATTTAGAATAAATCTGGATGCAGGTTATCTCTTTAATAGTTCTTATTATGATGGTGTTAATACCCGCTATCGTTGGAAATTAATGCTTCCGGCCGGCGTTACTGTTGCAGGTTCGGGGAACCCCACTTACGGTGTATTGCCGGTCGATTACACGATGGTAGGCGACACCATTATTTTCACTTCTTCAACCAACTTATTTAATAAGTTTAATATCGATCTGGTTTATAATTGTGGATCTGGCGGGGGAGTTAAAACTTTTAAGTATACACTCGAGAAAATACAAGATATCACTACGCCCTGTAAATGCCAGGGGGATCTTGTTTGTGCCTCGGTTTCAACCATGGCATATTGTCCAAATTCAGGTGTTACGGGTTCCACAACTTATTTACCTGTTGTAAGAAGAACTGATGGATCTTTGGGCTGGACAGATGTAACCCTTAATACCAGGCAAAAAGCAGCGACAATTAGCGCTTACGATTTGTCGAAGGCCCTTTATTTGGATACGATACAGATAGCTGGATCGTCAAGACAGAACAACCCATCATCCAACCTTCATCTTGAGTTAAAATTAAATAAAACGACACTTAACCCTTCAGGACTTAACAAACTTGCCCCGTTTACAGCGACCATTAATATTTACAGACAGGGAGTTTTATTGAGTTCTGGCACCCTGAATAAAACCACTCAGAATGGCTCTACTAGTCTCATTCAGAGTATCGACTGGGATATTACGCCCTTACTTCCTGTTGGGGGACTACTGTCCGGAGACAGTATTTCTACTGTATCAAAATACATGGTTTTAACCAACGACGGTTTGCCTTTAAATGATATTCAATCTGGCAATAGCTGGACTTTTTACAATGTCAATAGCACCGGAGGCAGAGAAGAGTATAATTTTATGGTTCCGGAAATGTACCTGGTTGGTACTAAAATCGAGAATCGAACTAATACATTCGAGTCTAACGGTTGTAATTCAGTTGCATTGGGGGGTTCGACTTATTATTTGGCCAGAAGATTTAATACTGCAGGTGAGCTTTTTCAAAACGAATACCGTCCAGCAATGTACATTGATTCTGTTGTATTGGATGTTCCGGTTGGGTATGAATTTATTTCTGCAGCATTCCGGGCCAGTCAGTTCCCTGGTTCAAGTCCTATGAACCCTAATCGAATAAACGGTCACGTTTACACTTTTATTAATCCCGGTACCTGGAAGAATTTACCAATAACCGTTGCAAATGCATATGGCGGTTACTTGACTGTGCAAGTCAGACCAACCTGTGCAACGCAACCTGTTGAAAACATAAATGTTAAAACTTTTATTAAAGATTTCTATTATGCCTATGCCGGTAGTTCTACTCCTTCCGGGATGTCTGTTATTCTCGAAGGTCCTGATGGTCATTCTGATCCGATATTCAACTCGGGTATCTCGAAGCCTGATATCTTGATTAGTGATCAAACCGGTTTGATACAGGCTGCGGCTCCTACTGAGAGTTGGATGGTACGATTATCATCTGCAAGTACTTCATCCGTACCTTATACATGGCTTGGCATACCAACCAAATCAGGAATTGATGTGATTGAGGTAAAAGATGTATTATCAAATACTGTGCTCACTCCTATTTCTTATCCTGGCGGTAAATGGTATCAGTTAAGTGCTACGGGAATCCCTTCCGGCACAAATCGCGATTACCGAATTTCTTTTAATTATACGGCATCCGTGAAGGATAGTTTAAAAGTGCTTGCCGGATGGAATTGTGGTGGTTTTCCAACTAGTCCGGATACGAGTCCCTGCGGAAGAAATTCCATATGGCTTAAATTTGATCCTGTAGTTTCTGAAGTAGAAATTATTCCGATATCTGTTCCGGTTGGCACCATCGATTTATGTGAACCAGCCAGTTTTAAGTACGCTGTAAACAGTTCACAGGCTGGTAATACCGTTGACAATACCTTTTCTATCAAGACACCTTCAGGATTAGTCCCTGTTTCCGGAAGTTTTGAAGCCGAATATCCATTGGGTGCAGGCAATTGGACTTCTTTATCTCCCGCCATTTCGGGAAACACATATACATACAATCTTACTGAACAACCTGAATATCCTAAGGAAACCGGTTTGCCCGGGACAATTAATGCAACAACTGCAAATCACCGTCAGATCGGTGTAAGGTTCAAGACTTCAACTGACTGCGATTTTGTAGCGAACACGAACTTTGTCCTTAAAACGACAGCGAATGTTCCGTCTGGAAAACGAGCTATTGGGAGCTTAATATCTTTGCAAGGTCCAACTATTGTTATCACAGGAGTTAACCCACCATACACAACTTTAAATTTGTTATCCTCTTCCAATCTTACCAACTGTACTAATACTGCCAAAGTTCATGTGCAAAGTACAATCGTTGGAGGAACAACAGGTGCTGCCGGTATTCTCAAAATCGAACTGCCAATTGGTCTTGAACTTGTTCCGAATTCATTCAATTGTTCTTCCGCGTTTTGCCCAACTTTTATCAGCAGTATCCTGCAACCTGATAATAAAGTTCTTTTGTTGTATCGCATACCTGCTGGCATCTCATCGGGAAGTAGCATGCAATTCAGTATCGAATTAAATGGCAGTAGTTTAGCATCCTGCGGAGTTAATGCGATCGATCTATGGACAGAAGATATTGTAACGGGTATATTATGTCCTTCTGCTCCAGGTGGCGTTTGTAACTCTTTAGGAGTAGTTACAGGCACAGGAAATACATCACTAACAATTGACAGGCCTTCGCTCTCTTTTACGTCGCTGACTGGAAATGTGGCAACAACATTACCAGGTAATCAGGAGACGTATAGTGTTGATTTTAAAATAAATAATTCGGGTGCTGCTAATCTTTTAGCATCAAATCCACTCACAATCGATTTTTACTGCGCTGATGGTGCTGGAAATCCAACTGATAATGTACTTTCAAGTTATATCAATCCAATAACATTTACCAGCGGTGATATTTATACATCAAACTACACGTTTAAAGCCATCGGATGCAGTGCTGCCGGCAACCTGGTTGCTGTGATTTCAAATGGCAGTAATTGCATATGTTCTCAAGTGGTTCAGGCATTTCACGCCAATTCCATTCCTATTGCCAGACCTGATAATGCAACGACTTCGGAAGATACGCCGGTTACATTTTGTATTACGGCTAATGATACTAATGTGGATGGAGTAATCGATCCGCACACCATCGACTTAGATACGCTGACTCCCGGACTACAGATAAACCTCACGTTGCCGGGACAAGGAACCTTCGTGGCAAACACGGTTACTGGTGATTTAACATTCACTCCGTTAGCTAACTTCAATGGTTTAGTGACACCAGTTACTTACCAGGTATGCGGCAATGGTGTCAATCCAATGTGTGGACAAGCAATTATCACAGTTTCTGTAACTTCCGTGAATGACATACCGGTAGCCATTAATGATATTGTTTCGGCGCTGGAAGACACTCCTTTGAACAGTACAATAGCAGCAAATGATATAGCAAGTGGCGATGGCGGAAATGTCTGGAGTTTAATCGGAGCACAAGGCGGTGCTACGCATGGAAGTGTAAATATGCAAAATGATGGCAATTTTAGTTATACCCCACGTGCCAATTATTTTGGTGCAGATGTCTTTTCATACAAGTTATGCGATGTTGACGGTGATTGTTCGCAGGCTACAGTAACCATCATAGTGAATCCTGTTAATGATCCGCCAACAGCTATTGCTGACAACTTCGAGACGAAAGAGAATAAACGACTTGAAGGAAATATTCTTGGTAATGATTTTGATATTGAAGAAGATGAAATAATTCTGAATACAATTCTTACTCAGGATCCAATGCATGGAACGTTGGTTCTATCCGCAAATGGTGATTTTATTTATCAACCCATCATCGATTTCATGGGAACTGATTCATTTATATATCAGATTTGTGACAATGGAAATCCGTCCTTATGTTCTACCGCAATCGTAACAATTGTAGTTTCAAAAGATGAAGGCTGCGAAGTTTTTGTTCCTAACTCCTTCTCCCCCGATGGTGACGGTATTCACGATATCTTCAAAATCAGGTGCTTATATAACTTTGATAATCCAATCATTGAAATATATAATCGCTGGGGTAATTTGGTATTTAAAAGGGACCATTACGGGAATGTTGACTATTGGGGTAGTGAAGGAGATGCCTGGTGGAACGGACGATCTGACAATAAATTGAATATTGGCAATGAAGAACTGCCGGTCGGAACCTATTACTATGTTCTCAAACTAAGTAATATCAAAGCATTAACGGGCTTTTTGTTCTTAAATAAGTAACGTAATAGTTACGTGCTTTTAAGTGAGTAACAATGAAAAGAAATTGAAAAGAGAACCATGAAAATAATAGTAAGAGCAACCTTCGTAGTAGTGATGATATTGGGCACACTTTTCGCTAAAGGACAGCAAGATCCAATGTATACCCAATATATTTTCAATCTGCAGACTATAAATCCAGCTTATGTTGGTTTCTGGCAAACAATGGGCGTCACCGTTTTATCACGCCATCAATGGGTAGGATTGACTGGGCATCCCACTACGCAAACTTTTTCATTTCAGACGCCATTAAGATCTCAAAATGTGGGAATAGGACTTAATATCGTTTCAGATAAGGTGGGGCTTGAAAAAAGATTATCTGTAAATGCCGACTACTCCTATCAGATTTTATTGTCCGATATCACCTCTTTAAGGTTTGGAATTAAAGGAGGATTTACGAATTACAGTCATAACCTAACTGAGTATGATCAATATCCCGATAATTTGACCGATCCGAAATTTCAAACAAACATTGAAAGTAAGTTCATGCCAAATGTTGGATTAGGCTTGTTCTTATCATCTCAGAAGTACTACTTAAGTCTTTCATTACCTGAGATTATTAAGAATAGTTATCAATCGAATGTAAGCAATTACTCGACGAAATCCGAGGCGCAACACTTCTTTTTCGCAGGTGGTTTGCTTTTTGATTTATCGGAGAATGTCAAGTTTAAACCGACTTTTATGACGAAGGCGGTATCCGGAAGTCCCATTCAGTATGATCTTTCTGCTAATTTTTTGTTGGCGGAAAAATTCTGGATTGGCGGGATGTATCGGTCGGGTGATGCTGTTGGTGCAATCGTTCAATGGATTTTCAATAATAAACTGCGTTTAGGATATGCATACGATTTCACAACTACTGACTTAAGGAATTATCACCAGGGTGTGCATGAGGTGATGATTTCTTATGAGTTTGCTTTTTCGAAACGCATAATTATTTCACCAAGATATTTCTAACGATTCAAGTCATTCTCAACAGAAAAGATATTTTAATCCGATGATTAATAAACTGTACTATATGGATACGCTCACTGCAAAACGCAACCTGTTTTCGTTGATTTTAATTCTATTTTCATCAGCTGCCTACCCGCAAAATCAAAAACATTTGATGTTCAATGATTCCACATTGAAAATCTCAGAAATAAGCGCCAATTCAATTCACAGTGATTTTGGCCCTTCGGTTGTGCAAGACAGTCTCTATTTTACAAGTTTTAATGATAAGCTTTCTGAAAAGAGTGACAGTAAGCTCCGGAAAAAGGAGTATTATGATTTGTTTAAAACTAAAATTGACAACCTGGGTTATGCCATAGGCGAACGTGAGCCGATTAAAGAATTTGCGACCCATTATAACGATGGTCCTGTATCGTATTGTGAAAAAACGGGTGAACTTTTCGTAACACAGAATTATGCCGATCAATCTGCCAAACTTAGACCTTTCCAGAAGGAAACCAATCGGTTGCGAATAGTTATTGCAAAAAAGATGAATGGAAAATGGAACCAGATTACCGATTTTCCTTTCAATAATCCTGAATATTCGGTTGGGCATCCTGCATTAACAATGTCTGGAGATACACTATTTTTTGCAAGCGATATGCCGGGAGGTTATGGCGCAACAGATCTTTATATGTCGGTTTGGAAAGATGGGAAGTGGAATGCCCCGGTTAATCTCGGGCCTAAGGTAAATACAAGCGGAAAAGACGAATTCCCTTTTATAACCGGGAACAGTTATTCAGAGCGATTTTTAATTTTTGCGTCAACTGGTCACAGTAGCAAAGGTGGTTTCGATTTATATTTCAAGCGGTTAAATGATACGAAAGATGAGATTCATCAATTCACGGAACCTATTAACAGTACTTATGATGATTTTGCAATGGCTTTACCCGAGAATGTGGAGTTTGGCTTCCTGACCTCAAATCGGCCAGGTACTGGAAGTGATGATATTTATAGACTTACATTTGATAAATTCATTTCCTATTGGCAGGAAATATTTGTCTTTGATGCTAAAACGGTGAAACCAATACCGCAGGCTCATGTTGATTTTTGTAATTTAAATGATGGTGAAACAGACATCGACGGTAAAGTTTCTTTTTTAATCGAAAAAAACTCGGTTTGTAAAGTTACTGCTTCTGCCTTGGGATATAAAGAGAATAGTAAACTAATTAAAGTTGGAAAACCAATTCAGGGAACCATACTGAAAGATACAATCTTCCTTGAAATGATTGTAAATAAAAAAATTACATTGCGGAATATTTATTACGACTTTGATAGATGGAACATTTTACCCGAATCAGCCACCGAGCTTGATCATCTTGTTTCCCTGATGAAAGAAAACCCCGAAATGAAAGTTGAATTAAGCGCTCACACGGATGAGCGTGGCACCGAAAAGTATAATCTTAAGTTGTCTCAATTGCGCGCGCAGTCTGCGGTTGACTACATCATCTCCAAAGGGATTGACAAAGTTAGGATTATTGGCCACGGATATGGTAAATCGCAGTTAATCAATAAATGTAATAAGGATTGTACTCCTGTTCAACATCGTGAAAACAGAAGAACCGAAATTTATATTCCGGGATTTCTTAGAGGTGAACCAGTCAAACAAAAAGTGGGGGATTATTCAGATGGAAATCCTGATCATACACAAGGTTATAGTCCAATAAATGAACGTGGATCGCAAGTAGAGGACGAAAATTTAAAAAGTGTGGTTGGTACAAGGTTTTTTCTCATTTTTGGATCGTTCAAAGATAAAGCGAAAGCCTTAAAACTTGTTAGCCAACTTAATACTGAAGGTAATGAAGCAATAATCGCTGATGATTCGGAACATGTAAAAGTTGGAATTGAATACAGCAACCTGAGACAAGCGAAGAAAGCACTTGGAGATCGGAAGATCCAATACCCTGATGTTTGGATATATACTTTTTTATGAGACCGGTTATTATTTTGGCAATGTGATCTGTTTTTTCTTACGGACGTCTATTCCTCAAATACGGTATCTGAATTATTCCGTCTTGAATGCCATATGCTTACATTTAATTCAAAACCAATTAAAAGAATAAAGGCGTTGAAATAAAACGAAAGCATTACGACGACGAGTGTCCCGATTGATCCATACAAAGTGTTGTATTTTCCGAAATTGTTAATGTAATACGAGAATACGATTGTTGTAATGATTGTCAGGATGGTGGCCAAAGTCCCACCGGCTGAAATAAACTTGAATTTTGTTTTACGTGCAGGTGCGAGGTAAAATAGAAATGCGTATGCGAAAAAAATTAAGGCGCAAATTACCAGCCATTTACCACCCAGAAGAAGATAGTAAGTTAAATTAATTTGTAAATAGCCGTTCTCAACCAGATAGTTCATGATTGTTTGACTTACTGTGATTAGGGCAATACTGATCGTCATTAGAAGTGTTAATATAATGGCTAAAATTAGCGCGACAAAGCGCTGATTGATCCATGTTCTTGTTTCGATCGCATGAATGGTGCCATTAAAAGCCGCGATTACAGAGACAATTCCATTTGTAGCAAATATAAAGGCAGCAAGAAATCCAAACGAAAGTATATCTCCTCGTTTCTTCATTAAAATATCTTCAATAGTTACCTGAATTGCCGCAAACGCATTCTGGGGAAGAATACTTTGCAGTAAATTAAATAGTTGCTGTTGAAAATTGTCGATCGGAATATAAGGAATCAGCGTGAACAGAAAGATGATTGCTGGAAAGATGGCCAAAATAAAATTGAAAGCAATCGCAGAAGCCCTGGTTGAGATGGCACCATCAACCATACTTTTCCAGAAAAATACAGCAACATCGTAGAGTGGTTCTCCATCAAAAAAGGGAAGTTTTATTAATCTTGCCTTCTGTACTAAGACTTCGGCACGATTAACTATTCTTTGATTTAAAGCGGTCCATATTGCCATTAAAAATGTATTACCAGTTTAAAAACCTAATCTTTGTCAATTCTGAGTTGTACAATTTGAGATTTACCTGCTTTTGATTTCAGTGTAAGATAGATCCTGAAATTACCATTTCCGGTCTGCATCTTTCCAATTGCATACGACGAATCATCACCTCCCTGATGCGTAATTTTGAAATCTAATGGTTTATTGTGAGTATAAAAATCTTTAAGAATTTGTTCTCCTTGAGCCTGCGAACAAACTAATTCTCTGTCAATTACAACTAATTCGATATTCTCGTTAAAATAAGAAGCCACAATCTTTGCATCACCAGCTTTAAGTCCCGAAATAATCTGCTCAGGGATCTGTCCGTGAGAGATTAAAGGATTGACCAAAAGACAAAGCATAAAAAACAACACAAATTTCGATTTCATTTTCATCACAATGATATTATTTTAGATTTTTCAACAAGAACCGTGCAAATTCAGAAAAACTGTTCAGCGGTAACTTCCGATGATAATTAATTTGATCATAAAGATACAGTTTTTAATTGTTCTTAACCTATATTGTCCGATTGTTTTCCAGATGCAATATTATTAAAAAACAGGAATGATTAAAAAATTTACCGAAATAATTGGATGTCAATTTTATCTATCTTAATATTGTATCTGTGAAAATACTTTTACTTACAATTGGGAGTACTGACAAGAAGTACATGAGGGAGGGAATAGACGACTATGTAAAGCGTCTTACTTTTTATTTGCCTTTCGAAATGAAGGTAATCCCAGATATTAAAAATAGAAGTTCACTTTCAACAGAGCTACAGAAGGAGAAAGAAGGGCAATTGATTCTTAACCAGGTCTCGTCGGGTGATTTTTTGATTTTGCTCGATGAACATGGAACTGAATTTTCATCCGTGGAGTTTTCGAAGTGGATCGAGAAGAAAATGATTGTCGGTACACGCCAGCTTGTCTTTGTTATTGGTGGTCCATACGGGTTCTCAAATGCCGTTTATCAACGTTCTGATATCAAGATATCAATGTCAAAGATGACCTTTTCGCATCAGATGGCGCGCATGATTTTTGTGGAGCAGGTTTACCGTGCTATGACAATTATCAAAAATGAACCATATCATCATGAGTAGTGGTTATGAAAAGATTCGCTGGTAGAAATATTTTTATTCTGTTTGCCATTCCAATATTATTGGTTTTACTGCTCAGCGAATTGGTGTTTTTTGAAGAAAACAACCAGGCGCAAGAATCTGTTCGGGTTTATAAAGTATTTGAGAAGAAGGAACAACACCTTGAAACCATTGTCGATACTGTTGTTTCACGTGTGTCCTCTAATCCATTAATCGTTAATGATTGGTCGCTTCTGTCGCTTTTTAGTCGCGATCAGGATGAGTTTTCTGTGACGGTTTCAAGTGAAAACTCGTTGCTTTTTTGGTCATCTTCACTCGTAGCGTTTCCTGCCGATGATCTAAATTTAAAGAGATCTGATGGGTTAATACATTTGCCTACTGGTTGGTATTATCAAATTTCGCGCAGATCTGCGACGTATATCATCAAGGGATTTTTTCTTATTAAACGGGAGTTCCCATATCGCAATCGTTTTATTAAAAGTGCATTTAATTCCGATTTTAATCTTTCAGACGAATATTCTGTTAAGCGGGCATCTCAGCTGGGTGCATTAAATATTTATAAACCAGATGGTACTCATCTTTTTTCCGTTACCACTACGAAGGACCGTATTCGTTTGACCAGCAAGTCGAACCTTTCAGCCGTACTTTATTTCGCATTTATTTTAATGGTATTGGCTCATCTAAATGTATGGCTTAGGCGAAGCAGGCAGCTTTCCAAGGGGAACAAACTTCTAATTTCATCAGGTGTTGCTGTTGCTATTTATGCGATCGTTACCGGATTTCATTTTCCTGCAACATTGTATCAGACCGAATTATTTTCCCCGCTTAGTTTTTCTTATAGTAGCTGGCTTTCCTCATTAGGCGAATTTATTCTTTTATCCATCCTGATGTTTCACGTTGCACAGGCGGTTTTTACTTTGACGGACTTAGAAAAGGAACAAAAGGGGAGAGGCGTCCGGATGATTTTCTCCTTTCTGTTTGCCGCGTTTTTCTTCTCTGTTTCGGTTGCATTGATGAAGATTTTGCTGCTAAACTCAAGTGTTTCGTTGGAATTCTTCAGTGATTTAAAATTTTCAGCAATCAATTTATATGCCTTTTTCGCTATTTCGCTTCATGTGATTGGCTTTATTATTATTGTATTGCGTTTACGATCTGATTATTATAAGGGTCTTGGATTCTATAAATTTGTCATGGCACAATTTGTTTCCGGTGCAATTGCAGGAACTATTGTGTCAGTGGTCTGTTTCAAAATAGATTGGATGCCATTTCTTTATTATGGTTTGGTCGTTTTGATCATTGCCCGGTTTGATCTTGTCAGAATCAGTGAATATAAATATACCTTCCTCTTGATCATGTCGATTGCAGGTGCAAGCTATGTGAATCTATATGCACAGGACTTAATTATTGGGAAGAAAAACAAGGTTTTGGATTTAATGGCTGTAAAACTAAGTTCTGAAAGAGATCCTGCCGCAGAAATCTTTCTTTCGGAACTCGATAACAAGCTCCGAAAGGATACTATTATTAAATATCATTTAATCCCTCCTTACAAATCGCTGGAATCGTATTTTTCGAACAACTATTTTACCGGTTTCTGGCGAAATTACAATATGCAAATAACGGTTTGCAGCCCGGAAGATAGCGTATTTATTACTGACGAGAACAAGCATTATCCGTGCTTCCCGTTCTTCAATACTTTGCGCAGAACCAAGGGAATGCTTGTTTCGGGCAGTAACTTTTATTTCATGGATCGTGTTAACGGGCGTATATCCTATTTGGGGCAGCTCGATTTTATCAATTCCGTCAACATTCCTGTTAAAGTATTTATTGAACTTAATTCAAAGGTGATACCCGAAGGGAAAGGATATCCCGAATTATTACTGGATGAACGAGCTTCGCGCGAAAGTCAGGATGGCGATTTTAATTATGCCAAATACTTCGATGGCGAACTTGTTGATCGTGGAGGAGATTATCATTATAGTATGAACCTTCCTGCGGAGGTTTCAACGAAGGCGGAGTTTACGCACTTTTCGCGAAACGGCTACCGGCATTGTGCCTACAATCGTAACAGTAATAATTTTGTGATCGCAAGTTTTCCTGAGGTGCCTTTTTATGAGCGGATTAGTACGTTTCCCTTTTTGTTTTTGTTGTTTTACCTGATTGGTGCAGTCGTTCTGACTTTTAACAAGAAACGTTTTAGCATACGAAATAAAAAATTCGATTTCAGAGAAAAGATTCAGCTCACACTCATTCTTTCATTACTGGGTATTCTAACTATAATTGGTTTGGGTTTAATGCTTTACAATTCCAATAAACTTCTTAGTTCGCTTCAGGATAACCTCAATGAGAAATTGAGGTCTGTTTCCTCTGAATTGAGTATGCGTGTTGGCCAGGAGAATGAACTTAATGCTCCAATGCGCGACTTTCTGAATGAGCAACTAATCGTTTTGTCGGATATTATTTGGGCAGATATCAATTTGTACGATCTTAAAGGGAGGTTGTTCGCTACGTCGCGCAGTGAAATTTACGATCGTGGTCTTTTGTCTCGACGAATCAATCCTGTTGCATACAAGGCGCTCGCCGTTGAAAACCGGACACTTTTCCTACACGACGAAAACCTGGGTGCAATGAAATTTTTCTCAGCCTATTCGCCTGTTTATAATCAAAACAACCGCCTGATTGGATACCTGAATCTTCCTTATTTTACGAGACAGGATGAATTCAAAAAACAGGTTTCCGATTTTATTGTCGCGTTTTCGAATTTGTATATCTTGCTAATAATGTTTAGTCTGATTGTCGCATTGATTATAAGCCATAAACTAACTGCACCATTGCTTCAAATTGAAAACAACCTTAAGGGTATACAATTAGGGAAACCTAATGCAAAGATTGAGTATTCGGGCGAAGATGAGATTGGACGGCTTGCCAAGGAATATAATAAGAAGGTGGATGAGCTGGCCATAAGTGCAGAACTGCTTGCCCGGTCGGAACGCGAATCGGCCTGGCAGGAGATGGCCCGGCAGGTTGCTCATGAAATTAATAACCCGCTTACCCCAATGAAGCTGAGTATTCAGTATTTACAGCGGATAAAAGAAAAGGATTCTGAAAATTTCGATGATTATTTCAACCGCGTGAGTCGTACTTTGGTTGAACAGATTGATGCATTGTCGCTTATTGCCTCCTCTTTTTCAGATTTTGCCCGAATGCCCGGGATACACGATGAATTGATCGATCTGGAGGCGAAAATAAGGGAATTGGTTCTTCTTTTCGAAAACACAAACAATGTTTCTGTTACGTTCGTAAAGTCATTCGAAGGTATTATCCGGGTTGTAGCTGACAGCGATCAGCTGGGAAGAGCGATTATTAATTTGATTAAGAATGGGATTCAAGCTATTCCACGTGACCGGAAAGGGCTTCTGAAAATTGAATTATATAAGGATGAAAGTTGTACGTATATTTCAATTTCAGACAATGGTGTTGGAATTCCGATTGAGTTACAGGATAAATTATTCGAGCCCAGCTTTACAACCAAATCAAGTGGTATGGGATTGGGCCTCGCAATTACAAAAAAGATCATCGAAAATTTTAGCGGCGATATTTGGTTTCAGTCTAATCCCGAAGGTGGAACCACTTTTTTTGTAAAGCTTCCGATATCAGCCATGGCATAAGGTTAATTATCCGATTTTAAACATTGTCTCTCCTCAAGTCATATCTGTCAAGCGTTCATTGAAAAATGTCGAACGTTCAATGATAAATGTCAGGCAAACAATGGTCTTTGTGATACTCACTATTGAAAAGTACCCCAATAAACTAAAAATCCTCCGCCGAATCTTTAATGATTCAACGGAGGATTCTTTTATCTTTTGGGAAGATCAAATCTCAATTAACGTAAAAGGCGTAATCACCAGATCAATCAGGGAGAAATAGTACTTAGTTCCCCATTTCTGCAAGGAATTTTATTCTCACCATCCTGATCTCTTCAACTTCGTAGTCATCGCCAAATTCGGCGATTGCTTCTTCCATAGAGTCGGAGGCTGCATCTTCCCTGAAATACCGGAAAATATCTTCAATCTGATCTTCGTCCATTACATCATCAATGTAATAATCGATATTTATTTTTGTGCCTGAATTGACAATTGCTTCAAGTTCAGTGAGTAATTCGTCCATACTCATTCCTTTGGCTTCTGCAATCTCGTTGAGGGCTAATTTACGGTCGATATTCTGGATGATATAGACTTTGTTTTTTGATTTGTTGGCAACTGAACGAACGACCATGTCCTGGGCTCTTTCAATTCCTTTCTCTTCCACATATGTTTTTATCAATTCAACAAATGCCTTCCCGTATCGTTGTGCTTTTCCCTGTCCTACACCAATTATGCTTTGAAGTTCTTCAAGTGTTGTGGGATATTGGATTGACATGTCTGCCAGCGACGGATCCTGAAAGATAACGAATGGTGGTAATTTTTGCCTGAGAGCAACTTTCTTCCGGAGATCTTTTAAAATTGCAAATAGTTCAGGATCACCAGCTGCTGCACCACCTTGCGGAACTTCATCACCCTCTTCTTCCGACTCGTAGTCATGATTTTTAACAATCATGAATGATTTGGGATGGGCTAAAAACTCTCTGCCTGCATCGTTGAGCTTCAGCACTCCGTAGTTTTCGATGTCTTTATGCAGGAATCCTGCTATAATGCTTTGTCTGAAGACGGCATTCCAGATTTTGTCATCGTATTCATCACCTTCTCCGAATATATCAAGTGTGTCGTGTGAGAATGATTTAACGGTTGCATTTTCAACTCCCATTAAAATATTGACAAGATGTTCGGCCTTGCACTGCTCCTTAACTTCGATTACTGCTTTTAAAGCGGTAATTATTAGTTCTTTTCCTTCGATTTGTTCTTTAGGATTCAAACAGTTATCGCAGAATCCACAATTTTCAGTTTCGTATTTTTCTCCGAAGTAATGCAGAAGTATGGTACGTCGACAAAGTGATGATTCGGCAAACGCTACCGTATCGAGTAAAAGTTGCTGCCCGATTTCCTGTTCCGCGACAGGTTTTCCCTGCATGAATTTCTCAAGCTTCTGAATATCCTTATAACTATAGAAGGTAATACATTTTCCTTCGCCTCCGTCGCGTCCTGCCCTGCCTGTTTCCTGGTAATAACCTTCAAGTGACTTTGGAATGTCGTAATGGATAACGAAACGAACATCTGGTTTGTCAATTCCCATTCCAAATGCGATGGTTGCAACAATTACATCCGATTCTTCCATCAGAAATTTATCCTGGTTGGCAGAACGTGTTGCAGAATCCATACCTGCATGGTAAGCAAGTGCTTTTATACCATTCACCTGCAGTAATTCTGCAATCTCTTCAACCTTTTTGCGGCTCAGACAATAAATAATCCCAGATTTTCCGGGATTGCTTTTTATCATTCTGATTATTTGGTCTTTGGCTTTATTCTTTGGACGTATTTCGTAGTAGAGATTTGGCCGGTTGAACGACGATTTAAACACTTTGGCATTCTGCATTCCAAGATTCTTCTGGATGTCGTGCTGAACCTTTGGTGTGGCTGTTGCAGTTAGCGCCATAATTGGTGCCTGTCCAATTTCATTCACTATCGGACGGATTCTTCTGTACTCCGGACGAAAGTCATGTCCCCACTCCGAAATACAATGAGCTTCGTCAATTGCATAGAAAGAGATCTTAATTCCTTTCAGAAATTCGATATTTTCCTGTTTTGTCAGCGATTCGGGTGCAACATAGAGTAATTTGGTGTGTCCTCTTGATATATCTTCTTTTACCTTTTGGATGGCGGTTTTTGTAAGCGATGAATTGAGAAAGTGTGCAACCCCGTCTTCGGTACTAAAACTTCTTATGGCGTCAACCTGGTTTTTCATTAATGCAATCAGCGGAGATATGACAATTGCTGTACCTTCCTGCATCAGAGCCGGTAACTGGTAACAGAGTGACTTGCCACCTCCTGTTGGCATCAATACAAAAGTATCATTTCCGTCTAATATACTGTTAATTACCTCTTCTTGTTGTCCTTTGAACCTGTCAAAACCAAAGTACTTTTGAAGTTGGGTATTTAGTGAAGTTCTATCCCTCATAATTGTTCGTCAAAATAGATTGCAATCGATTTGTTTTGCTACGACTAAGTTATCAAATATATTGCACGCGACAAGAACTTAATTCGATATCACAAAAATTTAACATTGGATGATTTTAGGATGACCCTTTCCTGAAATAAATGGGGCAAAGAATTGTATATTTGCCGCTGAATTCTATATTTAAATCTGATTAGTCAAAATCTTTAAATTACGGTAAATGTCCATAAAGGGAATACTTACGGGAAAAGAGCAAAAAAAATTAAAAGCACCAAAAAACTACAACGAAGAGATGTCTTTCCTTGAGCATCTTGAGGAGTTGCGTTGGCACCTTGTTCGCGCTTCAGCTGCAATTATTATTGGTGCCGTCTTGTGTTTTATCAAGGCCGAATTTATTCTTGACCATATACTTTTCGCACCCAAGAACCCGGGGTTTATCACAAACAGGGCATTCGCCTGGGTAGCAGTGCAGTTTAATTCTCCTGATTTGGCCATAAATAATCTACCATTTAATGTCATCAACACCGAAATGGCTGGCCAGTTTACAACCAATTTAACCATCGCAATGATTGGTGGTATTATTATGGCAATTCCATATATTTTCTGGGAATTCTGGCGTTTTATTAAACCAGCATTGTACGAAAAGGAACGCAAACATGCTACAGGTGCTGTCTTTTATAGTACCTTATTATTTATGCTTGGCGTCTTTTTTGGTTATTTTCTGATTGTTCCACTCTCCACCCATTTTTTTGGTTCTTATCGCGTAAGTGCCGAGGTACCGAACTTAATTAACCTGAACTCCTATATTAGTGCAGTAACTACAGTAATGCTGGGAAGCGGAATCGTTTTTGAACTTCCGATTATCATTTACTTTTTAAGTAAGGTTGGATTGATCAGTTCGGGATTCTTAATGACCTATCGAAAACATGCTTATGTCCTTTTGCTTTTACTGGCGGCAATCATTACACCGCCGGATGTTTTTAGTATGCTATTGGTATCTGGTCCTTTAATTTTACTTTATGAATTGGGCGTTTTCCTTTCGAAACGAATCGAAAAGAAACGTGGTAACGAGGAACTTCTTGAAGCTTAATATGTAAAATTTATTTGAAATGAAGTTAAGAGCTGAACATTTAGTCAAAAAATACCGGAGCAGAACTGTCGTAAAAGATGTTTCACTCGAATTGAAACAAGGCGAAATAGTTGGTTTATTGGGTCCTAATGGTGCCGGAAAAACGACCTCCTTTTATATGATAGTTGGACTGATAAAAACAAATGGTGGTCAGATATTTCTCGACGACACCGATATTACGTCTTTTCCCGTTTATAAAAGGGCACAACTTGGGATCGGTTATCTTGCGCAGGAGGCTTCAATATTCAGGGGAATGAGTGTTGAGGATAATATTCTTTCAATTTTGGAGATGTCTAAATTTACGAAGGAGTATCAGCACGACAAACTCGAATCGTTGCTCGACGAATTTGGCCTTCAGCGTGTGCGAAAGAGTAAAGGAATTCAGTTGTCGGGAGGGGAGCGTCGGCGTACCGAGATCGCCCGCTGTTTGGCCATCAATCCTGCATTTATTCTTCTCGACGAACCATTTGCAGGCGTCGATCCGATCGCAGTTGAGGATATTCAGCAGATTGTTTTCCGTTTAAAGGATAAAAATATCGGGATTCTCATTACCGATCACAACGTTCACGAGACACTTTCAATCACCGACCGTTCCTATTTATTGTACGATGGAAGAATTTTGAATAGTGGAACCGCTGAAGAACTTGCTGCTGATGAGGAAGTTCGCAGATTGTACCTGGGGCAGAATTTCGAGCTTCGGCGGCCTTTGGTTCAGAAGCAGGATGCCCCCGATAAACAGGTCAGTGAATAATTTCTGTTTAATTTTTTTACACCCCATCAGAATTAAAAAAATAACTATATTTGCAGCTCTTAAAAATGCGGATGTGGCGTAATTGGTAGCCGCGCCAGACTTAGGATCTGGTGCCGAGAGGCGTGGGGGTTCGAGTCCCTTCATCCGCACAGAAAACCATTAAACCGTCTTTTTCCCTTAATGGAAATGGGCGGTTTTTTTTAATTTAAATCCCGGAAGACCTTTGTTCTGCATAAAGGTATTTTGAATCGTAAAGGAGAAAATTATGAAAATTTCGAAGACAAGTATTGATGATTTGAATCTCGTTGTCAAGATTATTATTGAAAAACAAGACTACGAGGCAACGGTAAATGAAACATTAAAAGAGTACCGCAAAAAGGCGAATATGCCTGGATTCCGTAAAGGAATGGTACCTGCAGGTTTGATTAAAAAAATGCATGGAAGAGCTGCATTGGCTGAGGAAGTAAACAAATTGCTAAGCCGTGAGCTCACCAAATATATTTCGGATGAGAAACTTGAAATTCTTGGCGAACCGCTTCCTTCCTTAACAGAGAAGGCTGTCGTTAATTTCGATAGTGATGCTGATTTTGAATTTTCGTTTGATCTTGGCTTAAGTCCTCAGATTAATCTCGATTTCGAGAAAATCGGGAAATTACCTTATTATGAAATTGCAGTTGACGATCAGTTAATTGACAATCAAATAGAAGGATATGCCAATCGTTTTGGCGAAAATATACCTGCTGAAGTTGTTGGTGAAAAAGAAACCGTTCTTGGAGACTTTGCTCAGCTAAATGCTGAAGGAGTTGTTATTGAAGGTGGTATTTCCTCCAAAAATGTTCAGGTCGCTGTTCAGTTGATCAAAGACGAAGCAATTCAAAAACTTTTTATTGGCGCCAGGATTGGTGATGTTGTGAAATTTAATCCAAGAGTTGCATTGGCAAACGATCACGAAGTTACACATTTGTTGAAAGTGAAGGATGACGCAATTGAATCAGTTGATTGTGATTTTAACTTTACGATCAATACCATCAATACCTTTATTGCTGCTCCAATTGATGAAGCACTGATCAAGAAAATCTATGGCGACGAAACTGAAGTGAAGACCATTGAGGAATTGCGCGAAAAGATACATACAGAGCTAAAATCAAACCTTTTATATTCAAGTAACTATCGGTTTTTAGTCGATGCAAAAGAAGCTTTGACCAATGCCGCGGCTCTCACATTACCTGTTGAATTTTTGAAGAGATGGCTGGTTGAGACCAACGAGAAAGTAACAGCTGAGCAAATCGAAGAAGAGTTTAGCACTTTCCGTAAAGATCTCGATTGGTCGTTGATTAAAACCAAACTCGCCAAGGACAACGAAGTAAGGATAGAGGAATCGGATATTGCTTTGATGGCACGCGATATGGCCCAAATGCAATTCCACCAATACGGTATGTCGAATGTTCCAGAGGAATATCTTGACAATTATGCAAACTCCATCCTTCAGAATAAGGAACAGAAGCAGAAGATGGCGGAGAAAAAAATAGAAGACAAAGTTCTTGAGGTTATAAAGGAAAAATCAGGGCTTGTTTATAAGCAGGTTTCTCAAAAGGAATTTGATGATTTGTTTGAAAAATAAACTCGGATCATAGTAATAGCAGTATTTTTATAACTTTGTGGGACAATTCGTTTATCGGGAAGTAGAATGCCGGATAACCAAATTGTTCTTGCAAAGTTTTTCATTTTTAAAAGGATTTTAATATGAATACGCAAAACGACGAATTCCGCAAATATGCGACGAAGCATTTAGGCATCAGCAGTCTGAGTCTGCACAAATATGAGTCTGTCTATGCAAATGCTTATATATCACCAACGATCATCGAAGAGCGTCAGATGAATGTGGCACAGATGGATGTCTTCTCACGTTTAATGATGGATCGCATCATTTTTTTGGGCATCGCTATCGACGATTATGTTGCTAATATTATTCAGGCTCAGTTGTTGTTTCTCGAATCATCCGATCCGGGGAAAGACATACAGATCTATTTTAATTCTCCTGGTGGATCTGTCCATGCAGGACTTGGAATCTATGACACAATGCAATATATCAATTGCGATGTAGCCACAATTTGTACAGGAATGGCGGCATCAATGGCAGCCGTGCTGATGACAGCAGGAACCAAAGGGAAGCGGTCGGCTCTGAAACACTCACGGATCATGATTCACCAGCCTATGGGAGGTGCTCAAGGACAAGCTTCGGATATCCAAATTGTCGCAAAGGAAATTGCAAAATTGAAAACGGAATTGTACCAGATTATTGCTACACATTCGGGGCAAACAATCGAAAAGGTTGAACTGGATTCTGATCGCGATTACTGGATGACATCGCAAGAAGCAAAGGATTACGGAATGATTGATGATATTTTGATCCGTGTAAAAAAGTAATTGGGGAGTTTTTATTCCCAGTCAGTAACCCTTATATTGTACAATGAAGAAAATGGATAAATGCTCGTTTTGTGGCAGAGATAAGAAGGATGTTCAGATCCTGATTGCTGGAATGGAAGGACATATTTGTGAAAACTGTATAGAGCAGGCTCACGCTATTATTGACGAGGAATTTAAGAAAAATAAAAATTTCGATCTCGTGGGTGTTGAGTTGAAGAAACCTAAAGAAATTAAGGCTTTTCTTGACCAATACGTGATTGGACAGGACGATGCTAAGAAAGTTTTATCAGTAGCTGTTTACAACCATTACAAACGGTTGAATCAGCATGCTGACGATGAGGGAACTGAAATAGAAAAATCAAATATTATATTGGTTGGTCCAACCGGAACTGGCAAGACATTATTGGCAAAGACAATCGCTAAAATGTTGCATGTGCCATTCACAATTGTTGATGCTACTGTATTGACCGAAGCTGGTTATGTTGGCGAGGATATCGAGAGTTTGCTTACACGACTCTTACAGGCAGCTGATTACAATGTTGAGGCAGCTGAACGTGGTATTGTTTTCATTGATGAAATTGACAAAATTGCCCGTAAAGGAGATAATCCTTCAATAACACGGGATGTTTCCGGCGAAGGTGTTCAGCAGGGATTGCTTAAGCTTCTTGAAGGTTCTATTGTTAATGTTCCACCTCAGGGCGGACGTAAACATCCTGAACAAAAAATGATCCCTGTTGATACAAAGAATATACTATTTATTTGTGGCGGTGCTTTTGAAGGAATTGACCGGAAAATTGGTCAGCGTCTGAATACTAAAGTTGTAGGTTACAAAGCAAGTATTGACAGTGGCATGGTTGACCGTAATAATTTGCTTCAGTATGTTTCGCCTCAGGATCTTCGCGCATTTGGGCTTATTCCTGAGATTGTTGGACGTTTACCAGTTCTTACTTACCTTGTTCCACTTGAAAGAGATGCGTTGAGAAGGATTCTGACAGAACCTAAGAACTCGATTATCAAGCAATACCAGAAGTTATTTAAAATGGATGGGATTAAAATCACCTTCCTCGAAGATGCTCTTTTTCTTATTGTAGATAAGGCGATTGAATTTAAACTAGGTGCACGTGGTCTTCGGGCTATCTGTGAGACGGTTATTATGGATGTGATGTTCGAAATGCCTTCAGGTTCAAATACTGAAGTCGTAATTACTCCTGAATTTGCATTGGAAAAGATCGATAAGTTGAGTTCAATAAGATTGCAAGCCAGTTAAATCTGTTTTTAGTCATAAAAAAAGGTCGTTTTGCATCAGCAAAACGACCTTTTTTTGTAGTAAACTTTTTATTCCGGCATTTTATAAACAATTGAATTAATTGTCATTCCGGCACCAACTGAAGTAAGAATGATTACATCGCCTTTCGAAATTTGATGATCCTCCATCTTATCCTTCAAAATGAGATCAAGAAGTGTTGGAACGGTTGCCGTCGATGAATTTCCAAATCTTCGGATGGTCATAGGCATCACGCTCTTATCATATTCACGCTTGCCATATAAGCGGAACACCCGGCTTAGGATCGCTTCATCCATCTTTTCGTTAGCCTGATGAATCAAAACCTTGCTCACATCTTCGAGATGAAGACCTGCTTTATCAAGACTGTCTTTTACTACTCCCGGAACCGTACTTAAAGCATAAGCATACACTTTTGCCCCAAGCATCCGGAGATAATGGTGATCTTTCGGAATCGCTGGATTCAGCGAGAAATCCATGTTAAGCATATCGTGATCAAAATCGGAACGACTGGAATGTGATAAAATTCCAACAGGTACATCACTTTCTATTCCTTCGACAATAACAGCACCAGCACCATCCGAAAAAATCATCCGGTCGCGGTCGTAAGGATCTGCAACCCTCGAAAGAACATCAGCTCCAATCACCAATCCGCGTTTGAAGGTGCCGCTTTTAATGTATGCATCAGCGATGATCATGGCGGTAGTCCATCCGGGACAGCCGGAAGTAACATCGTTTGTTAGAATTGCAGGATTCTTAATTCCGAGTTTCGTCTTAACACGGTTCGACAACGCAGGTGTGAGATCTGTTTGCAAGATTCCGTGAACCATATCGCCGAAATTATGTGCAAAAAGAATAAACTCAAACGTTTCCGGATCAATTCCCGAAGATTCGATGGCTGCGCGTGCTGCAAATGAAGCCAGATCGCTTGTTACCTGATCGTCTTCAGCATATCTGCGTTCTTCGATATTTGTAATTTCAAAAAATTTACGGATGATCTCCGAATTCGGGATTTCAAACCTTACATGAGTAGTCGGATCGTAAAATTCAGCGTCCAGAAAAAAATCGTTAGTGATTATTTTGCCAGGGATATAAGATCCGGTGCCGACAATTACAGTATAAACTTTTTTATTCATATCAATTATTTACTTTTTGTAAGCGTTTCATTTATTGTCTTTTCCAACTGGAATGTATTTCCATCCCATACTCCGTAAGTACTTCCTTTAAACCAGTCACCCAAAATGATGATCTTACTATTTTCGGCTAACTGAAAATCAAGCGCAATATGGCGGTGTCCAAATACGAAATAATCAAAATGTTTCTCTTTCAATTTTTTACGTGCAAATATAATCTGATGTTCACGTTCTTCGCCTAAAAAACCTTCACCGTCAACTCCTCTGGCTAACCTGCTGTTTTTCGACCAATAGTGTGCCAATCGGAAGGATAAATCGGGATGTACTTTGGCAAATGCCCACTGAGCAAGCTTATTGTGAAAAAATCTTGTCAGCACCTGGTATTTAAAGTCTGTTTTTCCAAGATCATCACCGTGAGCAAGAAAGAATTTTTTTCCAAAGAGCTCAGTCTCCATCGGTTCGTGATGGATAATCATACCTGTTTCGCGGGGAAGGTAATCGAAAACCCAAATATCGTGATTCCCGGTGAAAAAGTGAATAGGTATTCCACTATCGCAAATCTCAGCAAGTGCCCCAAGCACACGAACAAATCCCTGGGGTACAACTTTGCGATATTCGAACCAGAAATCGAAAATATCGCCAAGGAGAAATATTTCTGCAGCATCTTTTTTGACCTGGTGTAACCAGCTCACAAACAGCAACTCTCTTTCGCGGTTATGCTTCAATGCCGGAGATCCAAGATGAACATCAGAAGCAAAATATATTTTTTTCGACAGGTTCAAACCTTTTTATTAACTAAATGATAATCGTTCTTTTAATTTCGGCAAAGATAGACCTAAAAAGCAATTATTCAAGATTCTGAATAGTTTGTGTGCTATTTTCAATTGTAAAATTGAATCAATACGCTGTGATTTAATACCAGCGATTTGTAAATGGCTAATATTGAATTATTTGAAAATCTTGCTTAAGGCTTGATTTAATGCTGGTCCTTTCAGATTTCTGCCAATAATATTGCCTTCTTTATCTAACAGATAATTAAATGGAAGTTCCTGAATGTTGTAGTTTGTAACAGCCTGAAAACTTCCTTTCATATCACCAACATTTATGCAGCTTAAATTATCATTTGCAATTGCGTCCATCCATGCAACTCTGTCATTGTCAACACTGACCATGAATATTTCGAATCCGCGATTTTTAAATTTATTGTAGATCTCCGAAAGTACCGGATTGACGATCCGTGATGCCCGGTCCTTTGCCGACCAGAAATGGACCAAAACATATTTTCCTCGAAGCGACCATAAAGTTCTCTCGCGACCGTCGGCATCGGGCAGCGCAATGTTGGGGGTATTTACAGCATTCTCTTGTAATACGGATGTAAGTCTTTTGCTTTGTTCTTGCTTCACAAATTGGAGCGTATTGTTATAGAGTGCGATAACTTGTTCATTTTTAGGGTATACCGAAAACAGTGCCGATGCGGCAGTTTTCATTGTTTGTAAGTCGTTCACCACGAAACTATTATCATCCCATTTTTGATAAAGTGCATAAACTGAAGTGAGCGAAAATGGATTTTTTTTAATAAACGAAGTGACATAATTGGAATGATCGGTTTTTACAACCGTATAATAGGCATCCCATTCTTCGATTTTGGAGGCAAAAAGTGGATCGGTTTTATGCAGACTGTATAGTTTTCGTAAAGAATCGACCTGCGTTTTTGCTGTAGAAAACCGATTATCTAAATCGAGCAAAATTTCAGATCCAATTGAACCTTTGACCTTGTAGTCCCGTGTGAAGTTTTTGTACGATCCTTTAATGTAAGCGTTTTCCGCAGAATCGACCAGCAAAGTCACAAAACTACTTTTTGAGAGTTTTAACAGATAAAATGCTGGTGATGAAGTGTTTCCTTTAAATGAGAATTTGCCTTCCTTATCAAGTTTGACAGAATCGTCGGGTAATTTATTGCTGATCAATATTTTATTAAAGTAAATTGTTTTTCCGGCGCCACCGTCTATTTGTCCCGAAATGGTGAAATTGGACTTTTTGCCGCAGGCAAACAGGATACTCAGAACAATCAAAAGGTAAAATGCTTTTTTCATCGAAGATTTGATATTAGTCTAAATTCTAATTGTTAATCAATATTTTAACTTTTTTTTCATTGAATTCCCTCGTTTTTGAGAACTGAATTCAATGGAAACAAAAGTATAAATTCCTTGGTAAAACCAATCAATAGATTAGGTTTTGCTTCTGTTTAATTGATCAATAATAACGGAGGTGGCTTTCTGCAATTTTATTTTGACTATTTTTACGACCTGAAAATTTGGTAGCGTGCAAATTCATTACAATTTAGACAACTTCGTAGCTGTAAATCCGGTGGTTACCATTGGAACTTTTGATGGGGTTCATTTAGGACATCAGGAAGTCATTTCTGAGTTAAAACGGATCAGTGCTCTTTCAGGAGGCGATTCGGTCGTTTTTACTTTTGAACCGCATCCACGGATTATTATTGCTCCTCAAGAAGATTCGCTCCGACTTTTGTCTACCAAAAAGGAAAAAATCAATTTGATGGAGAAAATTGGGATTGATCATCTTGTCATTTTTCCTTTCACAAGTGAATTTTCTAAACTGTCATATAATGAATTTGTTAAAAATATTCTTGTAGGAAAGATGAACATCGCAAGTTTGGTTGTTGGCTACGATCATCGGTTTGGACAGGGGAGGAAAGGAGATTTCAATTCTCTTGAATTACTATCTGACGATTTGAATTTTAAGGTGGAGCAGCTTTCAGAATTGCTTGTCGATAAAAAGGTTGTTAGTTCTACAAAAATACGTTTGGCACTTGAGGCAGGTGAAATTCACAAAGCAAACCATTTTCTCGGATATCGCTACACGTTATCGGGGAAAGTGATTGAAGGAAAGCAATTGGGCCGTAGAATAGGATTTCCGACGGCTAATATTGAAACACTCGACGATCATAAATTGGTTCCTGGTGATGGAGTTTATGCCGTTTTTGTTCAGACTGGAGGAAAGATTTTCAAAGGGATGTTGAATATTGGTATTCGTCCAACTGTTAATTATAATGCAGATCATAAAAGTATAGAGGTGCATATTTTTGACTTTGAGTCTGATATTTATAATTCAGAAATCACCCTCTACTTTGTATCGAAGATCCGCGATGAACAAAAATTTGATGGTATTGTTGAGTTGCATGAACAGCTGGTTCAGGATCGCATACTCGCATTAAGAATTCTTTTCGGTGAGATTTTAGAGCCACTTTAAATCTAAATAACAGACATACAGTAAATTAATAAATAGAATTATGATTTCTCAGAGTGAAAATTTTAAAGTTAAAGATATCTCGTTGGCTGCATTTGGCAGAAAAGAGATTGTAATCGCAGAAAAAGAGATGCCGGGTTTGATGTCGCTTCGTAAAAAATATGGGGTGCTTAAACCTTTAAAAGGTGCCAGAATTATGGGATCGTTACACATGACCATTCAGACTGCAGTTTTGATTGAGACTTTAGTTGAATTGGGTGCCGATGTGAGATGGTGTAGTTGTAATATTTTTTCAACACAGGATCATGCTGCTGCGGCCATTGCTGAGGCAGGTGTTCCTGTATTTGCCTGGAAAGGTGAGACATTGGCCGAATATTGGTGGTGTACCGAACGTGCACTTGATTTTGGAGATGGTTTTGGTCCGATGTTGATTGTAGATGATGGCGGTGATGCTACGATGATGATTCATCGTGGATTTGAAGCTGAAGATAATGCCGGAGTTCTTGACGCACCTGTTAGTGCAGAGGATGAAATTGAATTGAATAAAGTTTTAAAACAAGTACTTGCTGCCGATTCAAATCGTTGGCATCGTCAGGCGAAGGAAATCAAGGGTGTATCTGAAGAAACAACCACTGGCGTCCATCGTCTTTACCAAATGGTTGAGCAAGGAAAATTGCTGTTCCCTGCTTTCAACGTAAACGATTCGGTTACAAAATCGAAATTTGATAACCTTTATGGTTGTCGTGAGTCGTTGGCCGACGGTATCAAACGTGCTACGGACGTTATGATTGCCGGGAAAGTGGCAGTAATTGCCGGATACGGTGATGTAGGAAAGGGCTGCGCTCACTCTATGAGATCATATGGCGCAAGGGTTATCATTACTGAAATTGATCCTATTTGCGCATTACAGGCAGCAATGGAGGGTTTCGAAGTGAAGACCATGGATGAAGCAGTCTCTGAAGGAAATATCTTTGTTACTACAACCGGGAATCTTGATATTATTACTGGTGAGCACATGGCAGCCATGAAAGATCAGGCGATTGTTTGCAATATTGGACATTTTGATAATGAAATTCAGGTTTCGCGTCTCGAAAAATGGGATGGAATTACGAAAGTCAATATCAAGCCACAGGTTGATAAATACATTTACGCTGATGGTCATGCTATCTTCCTGCTTGCAGAAGGACGCCTTGTTAATTTGGGTTGTGCTACAGGACATCCTTCATTTGTAATGAGCAATTCGTTTACGAACCAGACATTGGCTCAGCTTGAGTTGTGGAAAAAACAATACGAAATCGGGGTTTATCGTTTACCTAAACATCTTGATGAAGAGGTGGCCAGGCTTCACCTTGAGCAGATTGGAGTTAAGCTCACTGTTTTGACTCCTGAACAGGCAAGTTATCTTGGTATATCACCTAATGGTCCTTATAAGCCAGATCATTACAGGTATTGATATGTTCAAATATAATAAAAACGGTAAGAAATGCATTTACGCATTCTCTTACCGCTTTTTTAATGTTTAGTTTGTTACGAGCAAGCTTTCGAAACTTGTAATTATATTGTAGTTTTGAAGATAATGAGTCGCGGGTCCTTTGGAAGTGGGTTGTCCTGCCAATATTAGATTAAACTCTGATCCGCATTTATTGCATTTGCCTAAAAAGTCGCTGCTGAAAATCGTTCCGGGCTGCGATGGCAGATTTTTGATCGGTTGAGTCATTACGATACCTGAATAGTCTTTCTCATACGGGCAGCAAGCGTCAAAAGCATAATAAAGGTTTGAATTTGGATCAACACATACGACGATAAGGCCTCTGTAACCTTCTTTCTGGAATAAAATAGAATTTCCAGGGATCTTTAAGTGGTTGTAGTTTACCAGCGATATTTGCAGTTGTACTCTGGTATAGGGCAAGAAAGTGTTTTGATCCTTCGAGCAATTAACCGCTGAAAGAAGTACCAAAGCTAAAATTATAATTTTTGAGATCCGAATATGTTTTAGCGTCAACATTTTGTTTATTTTTATGGAATGCTAATATAAGTAAAAATGAATGTCAACGCAATAATATTTCAACATGCTGCGATCGGAGATTATTTATTTCTGATCCTAATTGTTATTGCCTCAATTATTCAGGCAATCTCTCAAAACAAGAAGAAAAAAGTGTTACAGGAAACGGCACAGAAAAAAAATATGCAACCCGATACTTCAGTACCGGAGGTTATTGAGACAAGATCAGAGACCATGAAGGGATATGAAGCCCCTGTGCATGATATCTTTGCTTCGATAGAACAATTTCTTGTACCTGAAGTTGATGATCAAAAATACAATTGGGATGACGATTTAGCTGAAGCAAAAACAGCTGAAGAAAATCGGGAGGAAGTTTTCGAAAGCACTCAACAACAGGAGATAAAGTTAAACTCAGAAATTGCAGCACAAAATTCGTTACCTATTTCTCAAAAAACCGTAAAAGATATTCATACAGTTCGATATAAATCAGGTATCAGGGAGGGGTTTACCCTGAGGAAAGCAGTCGTTTATTCCGAAATTTTGAATAGAAAGTATACTTAAATCGGTAGTCAATCATTTTTCAAGTCGACATTTGTGTTTTTCTTGAAGAATATTTTTAAATTTGTATTTAATCAGATCGGGAAGGGTTCTGGCGTGCCGGAGTTCTTCTTATTTTTTATGTGTAATCAGCAAAATTTTTTTCCAGATGGGCAAAATTACTTATATCTCTGCAGAAGGATTGAAAAAACTTAAAGCAGACCTTGACCAAATGATCAATGTCGACAGGCCGGCTATATCCAGAAATATAGGAGAAGCTATTGAAAAGGGAGATATTTCAGAAAATGCAGAATATGATGCTGCCAAAGATGCCCAGGGAATGCTCGAAGCTAAAATTTCGATGTTGCAGACTCAGTTGGCAGGTGCCCGAATTATAGACCAGTCAAAAATTGAAACGGATGTTGTTCAGATTATGAACAAAGTTACGATCAAGAATACAAAGAACAATTCTACAATGGCTTACACGATCGTTTCAGAACATGAGGCTGATCTGAAACAAGGAAAAATAAGTGTGAATACACCTATCGCGCAGGGGCTTATGGGCAAGAAAATAGGCGATGCAGTTGAGATTAAAGTTCCGTCAGGTGTGATTCCATTCGAAATTATTAATATTGAACTTGGAATGTAATTGTCTTAAATAGTGATTGTTATGGCAAGTATTTTCTCGAAAATAGTAAATGGTGAAATTCCATGCTATAAAGTGGCAGAAGACGAGAACTATCTCGCCTTTCTTGATATTTTCCCGCTTGTAACAGGTCATGTATTGGTGATTCCGAAAGTTGAGATCGACTATTTGTTTGATCTTGATGATCAAAAATATTTGGGCCTCATGCTTTTTTCTAAACGAGTAGCACTTGCACTAAAAAAAGCGATTCCCTGCAAAAAAGTGGGTGTTGTGGTACTTGGACTCGAAGTCCCTCACGCACACATTCATCTTGTACCTATGAATACGGAGAGCGACATCAATTTTTCAAAACCCAAATTGAAACTTACCGCTGAAGAGTTTACCGAAACAGCTGCCAAAATAGCTGGTGAATTTTTATAACAACCAGTTATTTAGATTTGTATAGTTTTATGCTATTTTACCCGGTCCGGATTTTGGCGGATAAACGCTTCCCAATTTTTACATGAGCCATCACCTACAGGATTTTTCAACTGTAGAAAGTGACAAACAGCGGTTGCCAAACCATCAGTGGCATCCAGGTCATGTGGCATAATTTCAAAATTAAACATTTGCTTCAGGAAATAAGCGACCTGCTCTTTGGTAGCAGAACCGTTTCCTGTTATTGCTTGTTTGATTCGCAGCGGTGCATATTCAAAGATGGGAATACCGCGGTACAACGATGCCGCCATTGCAACACCCTGTGCCCTGCCAAGTTTTAACATCGATTGAACATTCTTACCGAAGAAAGGTGCCTCAAGTGCCGTTTCGTCGGGTTTGTATTCGTCAACAAGGTAAAGTGTCCGATCAAAAATATGACTAAGTTTTTGGTAATGACCCGCGAATCCTGCTGTTTTTATAACTCCAAGTGTAACAATCTGAGCCTTGTTTTTCGTGATCTTAAGGACTCCATATCCCATTATATTTGATCCCGGGTCAATTCCAAGTATGGTTTTGTTGATTTCCAATGTCTCTTTTTTTTCAAACTTAGTTGAAATAAATTGCAGTGCCAAGCGTTTTGATTGCTGAACCAATAAAAATTGGAAAATCCAGGTAAATTGATCCTGCCTGATGTTGACATTTACTGCGAATCCCAGGATTGTCATCAATCTTGTACCTATTGCATGATTCAGATTCTTAAGACAGGAATCTGAAACAGCTTAAATATTTACGGCATGTAAAAAATATGTTGTAATGATAAAATAATTTTACTATTATCGATTTGAGCTTCATATTTATCGTAAATTTGATGCGGCTTAAAGTTGATCGTCCTGTGACAGTAAAGATTTCTTCCGACGATTTATTCTTTTGGTATTAAATTGAGGGAATTTGAATTTATGTTATCAATTTTCAGGCAATAACAAGAAGTTTTTTTGATATGAGAAGTCTCATTATTTATATCATATTAGGCTTGTCCTTTTTTTCTGCGAAATTGGTATATTCTCAGGATCCCCATTTTTCACAGTTTTATTCTGCCCCTAATATTTTAAGTCCTTCTTTAGCCGGGTCCTCTGGTGGAACGCGTTTTGTTGCTAATTACCGGAATCAATGGCCAGGCATCTCCAAAACTTATCAAACTTATGCATTTGCTGCGGATGCATATTTGAATATGTATAAAAGTGGGGTGGGGGTGGTTTTTGTTACGGATAAAGCAGGAACTGCAAGTTTGAATACCTCCTATTTGGGTTTGCAATATTCATATCGCGTGAAACTTGGTGATTATTGGCAATTTGTTCCGGGTATGCAATTTACGTTTGGTCAAAAAAGTCTCGACAGAAGCAAACTTATTTTTCCTGATGGTAATGGTACCGGTTCTTATTCCGGAAATATCGAGTATTTCTCCGATACCAGAGCGAATTATCTTGATATGGCCTCGTCGTTGTTTTTATTCTCTCCCAAATATTGGATTGGCCTGACAGCAGACCATCTTCTGCGTCCGAGTTATTCATTTATTGGCGAACGGGCTTTTATGCCTTTAAAGATTGTCAATTTTGGCGGTCTTAATTTCTGGAGCGAACGTTCGCGCAGGGTGGAAGAGTCGCGAACTGCATCGTTATGTTATCGGTTCAAGTATCAAAATGGGTTTAAACAACTTGACATTGGTGCTTATTGGTATAGCCGGCTCCTCGAATTTGGCGTTTGGTACAGGGGATTCCCGATTTTTAAGAATCAAAATATTGACAACCAGTTTCTTGATAGTGATGCTGTCGTATTGATGGTTGGCGTGGAGCGTGGATCTTTCCGGATATCCTATAGTTATGACATACAGCTTTCTTCATTAGCTGCATATGGATCGGGTGCCCACGAAATCTCCCTGATGTTTGAAATGGGAGAAATATTTGGATGTGGTGCCAAATACTTCGATTGCTTTGCGAAACGTACCGGATTACGGTTTGATAAGGATCAGCCTCGCGATCTGAGGATTTTTTAACTGTAAAATATTACTCCTTATACTAACTTATTTCGTTAGGTACTTTTCGTGAATTTGGTAGCCTATTTATTTATATTCCAATATGTTTTTTTTCGCTTTCCTGTAATGCTTTTTTCAGCTCTCGCCTTATGCACTTTTCGTAAATCTTAAATTATTTAAGGAAGTGTAAATATATTTACGATTGCGTAAATATATTTACTTTGTGTAATAAAAATACAAAAAAGAATAATTAAATTTGAGGTGTAAATAAATAGTTTACTATTTGCAATTTATGTCTTTGTATAAATACGGAGAAATAAAACAAAAAGATGAAGACAAAGTCTTATACAGGTGAATTCTCAATGATTGTAAGTTACACCTTTGCTTGTTTGTTTTTAGCATTCGCTTTTTCTTTTTCGGCTTACGGACAGAATCCGCTCCTTGAAGATGCTGATAAAGAAACACCATTTGGTAATTGTGATAAAATACCAACAAAATTCCAACCTGAATATACATTGGTTGTTAACAATGTTTCTACTGATATAGAAAACATTACTTCCTATAAAATAAGCTGGGGTGATGGTTCAACGGATGGCCCATATCCCGTAAATTTTACTTCTGCAACACATACTTATCTTAGTCTCGGAATTTTCAGTTTGGTTTTTACCGCAATTGATAATGCCGGAGTTGAAACAGTTAAGAAATATTCCGTTTCGAATCAGAGTAATCCAGCAATCGGAATAAGTAACAATGGCGGAAATACGATTGGATGCAGTCCATTGGCGCTGAGTTTTACGATTACCGAAGCCGCGAATAACGCACCAGGCACTTATTATGAAATTGATTATGGTGATGGTTCCGCGATTGAGACTAAAACACTTCAACAAGTACTTGATAACAACGTGATCAATCACATTTACATTAACAGTTCATGTGATCCGCCGGGCGTAAATGGACAGTTCACTTTAAAAGTCAAAGCGATCAATAGTTGTACCGCCACTCCTGCAAACATGGGCGCAATCATTGTATATAAATCACCCATTCCTAAGTTTTCAACTTCTGTGAATGACAATGGATGCATAAATACTGCTATTTCATTTACTAACCAGACAAAATCCGGTTCAGGATACAATTGTAATTCAACTTCCGATATTTATCTTTGGACTTTTGGTGATGGCATTACTTCCACCGATAAAAATCCAACGCATACCTACACTGCGTCTGGAAATTATTCTGTCTCTTTAACTTCCAGTAATGGCCAATGCGTTTCAGTGAAGACAACATTGCCACTGCCTCTTTGTATCAGTCCCAAACCCACTGCTGATTTTGCCCTTTCCACACCTTCCGTTTGCAAAGGAACAGCAGTTTCTGTCGTTAATAACTCAATTACAGAAAACACCTGCGGCAATTTAATATATATCTGGACCGTGAGTAACTATGTTGGCTCAGCGAATTGTTTGCCAAATGCAAGTTCCTGGCATTTTAATACAGGTTTTGATAAAAATTCAGCTAATCCTTCATTTGTTTTCGACAACGCTGGTACTTATCGCATTAATCTGACGGTTTCGAATGGTTGCGGAACCGTTTCGACTTTTAAAACGATCACGGTTAAGCAAGCTCCCTCTGTCAAAATTAATCCGGTAAATGCAATATGTGTCAATCAAACAATCACTCCAACCGCGCTGGTCAATAATTGCTTTGGAGTGTCTGGCAGTACTTATAAGTGGCAATTCACGGGTGGAGAACCTTCTGTTTCCACTTTGGAAGTTCCGTCGGCAATTACTTATAACACGGCTGGCACCTATGATATTTTGCTTTCTGCTACTAACGAATGCGGTACTTCAGTTGCATTACCTGTAAAATTAAAGGTAAACGATTATCCGCATCCTGTAATCAGCGGTCCTTCGGTTGTATGTGCCGGATCAAAAGGGAATGTCTATACAACTGCTGCAGGAATGACAAATTATGAATGGGTTATATCTTCAGGAGGCGTCATTACATCGGGGAATGCCACAACTTCCAATTCAATTACTGTTGATTGGAATTCAACAGATAATCAAACGGTAAGTTTAAATTATAGTCAGTTTGGATGTCCGTCACAAACACCTTCAGTCTGGAATGTTCGTGTCAATCCATTACCAGTTCCATTTACCCGCGATCCGGTTACAATTTGCAGTGGTGAGCCTGTCCAGTTAGGAGGAGCCGCAAATGCCGGAAGTGCTTACAGTTGGGTTTCAATACCTGCCGGGTTTATTTCATCTGAATCAAGTCCGACAGTAACTCCATTGCTGACGACTGAATATACTCTTACCGAGACTACCGTATTGACAGGTTGTTCTGCAAGTAAATCAGTGATCATTACCGTTAACCCATTGCCAATTCCTTCAATTAATGGACCTGCGGCTGTTTGTGTAAATTCAGAAGGTGTTATTTATACTGCCATTGCTGGCATGACAAATTACTTATGGGTAGTTTCTTCAGGCGGAACGACTACCGACGGCGGTACATCAAGTTCAAATACAATTTCAGTTACATGGAATGAGGAAGGCAATCAGTCTATTTCGTTGATTTATACAAACGAAAAAGGATGTACTGCCGCGGTTCCCCTGGTTTATAATGTTTCTGTCAACACTTCACAAATTGTTGTGCTTGAGGGACCCGAAAATGTCTGTGAACAATCATCCGGAAGCATTTATACTGCAATACCCGGAATGACAAATTATGATTGGAATATATCTTCTGGAGGTGAATTAATTTCAGGTGGTGATCTTAATTCAAATACAGCAGAAATAAAATGGCATAATCCCGGTGCGCAGACAGTAAGTGTCAACTATACTCAGCCAGGTTGTTCTGCAGTAACTCCGGCAGTTGTTGATGTCACAGTGAATCCACGTTCAACGCCGGTCATAACTGGTGAAAGTGTTGCATGTGCTGGCTCAGTAAATGTGAAGTATTCTACTGAACCTGAAATGTCAAATTATACATGGGAAATATCACCGGGTGGCAACATTACGACCGGTATTGGAACCAACGAAATTAATGTGACCTGGAATACAACTGGCAATCAGTTTGTGAAAGTAAACTACGAAGGAACTGCAATTTGTCCCTCGTTGATCCCTTCAGTTTTCAATGTTACCGTCAATCAATTACAGATTCCAACCATTGCGGGCGTTTTGGAAACTTGCCATGGATTGAACACCTTCGAATATGCAACAGAACCAGGAATGTCTGCCTATCTATGGAAAATCTCTGCCGGAGGAACTATTACTGCCGGCCTTGGAACCGAACGTATTTTAGTTTTATGGAAAACTGCCGGCACGCAAAATGTAAGTGTTAGTTACTTAAACAATGCAGGATGTTCTTCTATTGTTCCGGTAAAGATCTCCGTAAAGGTTAATTCCTCGCCGGTAATAGCTGCTTTTCCGGCAACTCAGGAAATTTGCTCCGGTTCTCTTGCAACCATTCAGCTTAAGCCGTCTGATGGCACGGTAACTTATAGTTGGAGTGCCGAAACAATATCGGGAACAGTTTCAGGTGCTGCAAGCGGCACCGGTTCAACGATTGCGCAACAACTTATTAATACAGAAACAACGGTTGCTATCGTTCGCTATACAATCTTATCTTCGAATGGCACATGTGCAGGTACTCCTGTCTTTGCGGAGGTAAAAGTCCGGAATCTTAGTCCTACCATAACTGGATTGAGTAACAGTTGCGCAAGAACTAAAGGTGTTATTTATACAACCGAACCGGGAATGGATAACTATAATTGGATTGTTTCTTCAGGCGGATCAATTAAAAGTGGCGCAGGAACTAATTCGATAACAGTTGACTGGTACATTGTCGGAGATCAAACTGTAAGTATCAGTTATGGTAATAGTGCCGGGTGCACGGGAAATTCTGTTGCTGTTTATAGCGTGAAAGTTAATCCATTGCCATCAATCACGATTGCAAGTCCTACAGTTGTTTGCGCGGGATCTCCTGTAACTTTTACTACTGAGGCAGGTATGTCGGATTACCGATGGATTGCCGACGATGGTGTTACAGTTGCCGATGGAACCAGTTCATCTAATTCGATCACTGTTTTGTGGAATAACCCTGGTTCATATTTAATGGCCGTAAATTATGCAAATGGTGATGGCTGTTCTGCAAGTTCCCCGCTCATGAGCGAAATTATTGTTTTGCCGGTTCCCGCACCAACTCTTTCGGGACCGCAAAATGTTTGCGCCAACAGCGGTAGTATTTTGTATCTGACCCAGCCCGGGAAGGTAAAGTATAGTTGGATGATCTCGGGTGGACAAATAATTTCCGGTGGATCATTAACTTCCAACGCTGCAACCGTCGTTTGGGATAATAGCAGCGATCATTCAATCAGGGTCAATTATTCAAATGGCGAATGCATGGCTCCAAATCCTGCAATCCTTAAAGTAAATGTCAATGCGACTCCATCTTTTACGGTCTCGGAAGTATCCGGATGCACACCGTTGACAGTTACTTTCAAAAATAAAACGCCTGCGGGTGCCGATAGTTATACCTGGGATTTTAATGACGGCACTAAATACACAACGATCAATGCTGATGAAGAAGTAACCCATACTTTCATGAATGAATTAGCCGTTGCAAAATCTTTCGTCGTTCGATTGACAAGCAGCAGCGAGTCTGGATGTATGATGACAAGCCAACAGGCTATAAAGGTGGAACCTGCTTACAGTGTAGGTTCACCAATTTCTCAAAAAGGGTGTAGTCCTTATGAAGTGAAATTTGAAAACGCTTATCCAGGTTCTAAAACTTATAGCTGGCAGGCAGAAGATGGAACAGTTTTAAGCACTGAAAGTAATCCGACACTGACATTTAAGGCAATTGATGGCAAAGCGACAACTTATATTGTGCGATTGGTAGGCGAATCATTCAGTGGTTGCAAAGCTACGGTGAATAATATAATTACAGTCTTTCCTTTGCCAAAGGCCGGGTTTACAAAATCTGCTGACGAAGGGTGTTCTCCATTATTTGTGAAGTTCAGCAATCGTTCCTCCGATGGAGCGAAAACTTATGCATGGGATTTTGGTGACGGAAGTGCCTCTGTTTCTTTGGCAGATCCCGATTATACGTTTATTTCTCCGAATGGTAAAGAGGAACTGTATAATGTTACGCTTACCGCCCGCAATGAGTTTGGGTGTGTCGATACTTATAAGTCAGTTGTAAAAGTACTTCCTACTCCGCAGGCTGATTTCAGTGTTCATCCTTTGGAACAGACATTGCCTTCGAAGAATGTTCTTTTAACTAACCTGACGAAATTCGGTCCATGGAGTTATACCTGGCAATTTGGAGATGGAACTGCCTCACAGACCGGCGATGTTTCGGAGCATGAATATGCAAAAGCCGGGTATTACACAGTTTCACTGACAGCAACGGGTGATGTTTGTTCTTCGACGAAGAAAATTGGTGTCACCATCAACGATGGTGCTCCGGGTACGGCGTTCGATTGCGAAACGGAAGGATGCGCTCCTTTTAGTTTGAAGTTTACGAACAATTCAGTGAACGGATTTAAGTTCTTGTGGGATTTTGGGAATGGAAATCATTCAACTGAATTTGAACCTAAGATCACTTATTTCGAAGGTGGAACTTATAACGTACGTCTCGAGGTTTACAACAATCTTGGAGAGATGACTTTTTCCGAAAAGGTAATCACTGTTCATGACGAACCAATTGCTTTTTTCAGGGCATCGGCTAAAAAAGTTCGCATCCCGGGTAATAATGTCTTTTTTGTGAATCTATCCGAAAATGCGAATACAATGCTTTGGGATTTTGGCGATGGTACATCTTCAATAGATTTCGAACCTGTACATGAATATACCAGAACCGGAATTTTCAGTGTTTCACTTAAGATTACATCGGCTTTTAATTGTACGGACGAATTTCTACAGACCCCTGGAATTGAAATTTACAGTGATGAGGTGAAGATTGCGAATGCTTTTATTCCTTCAAAAGATGGTTCGTCGGGTGGAATTTATATTACAGGTGATCCTCGTAACCATATTTTTCATCCAAATCTTGCAAATGGAGATGTTACACAATACGAACTTCAGATTTTTAATCGTTGGGGGAACCTTGTTTTCCAATCAAATGAAGTTGAAAGAGGCTGGGATGGTTATTTTAATGGGAAGCTTTGCTCTCAGGATGTTTATGTTTGGAAAATTAAGCTCCGGTTTATTAATGGCGAACAAATCACAAAAGTTGGCGACGTTACATTGATTCAGTAGAAAATTTCTGTTTATCAATGGTTACCTCTGTGATGTTATTGCTTACTAATCAGTAGTCATTGTTTTATTCTCAGTAGTCATTGTTTTATTCTCAGTAGTCATTGTTTTATTCTCAGTAGTCAATGTTTGATGCTCGGTCGTCAATGTTTAATGCTCGGTCGTCATTGTTTAATGCTCGGTCGTCATTGTTTAATGCTCGGTTGTCATTGTTTGATGCTCAGTCGTCATTGTTTAATGCTCAGTTGTCATTGTTTGATGCTCGGTCGTCATTGTTTAATGCTCAGTTGTCATTGTTTGATGCTCGGTCGTCATTGTTTAATGCTCGGTCGTCATTGTTTAATGCTCAGTCGTCATTGTTTGATGCTCAGTCGTCATTGTTTGCCTGACATCTTTCATTGAATGCCTAACATTTATCAATGAACGCCTGGTACAAGCGTTTTCGGCTAATTGTGCATTTATCTATTTTATACGGAAGGGGAGTGTTCTGTTTCAGAAAGGAAGAATTCCCAGGTCAACATTTCCACCCGAAAGGATGATTCCGATCCGCTGATTGCTGAATGCTTCCTTGTTTTCAAGAATCGCTGCTAATGGAACCGCTGAGGATGGTTCGATAATCAGTTTCATTCTTTCCCAAACCATGCGCATCGCTTTTACAATCGATTCTTCGGATACGGTAACAATATCATCTACATTTTTTCTGATAATAGCAAAATTTATTTCCCCCAATGAGGTAAGAAGACCATCCGCAATTGTCTTGGGATGAATGGAAGGAATAATATAACCTGCCTTAAAAGACCGATAGGCATCATCAGCCCCCAACGGCTCAGCCGCAATTACTTTAGTCGATGGCGAAAGTGCTTTAACCGATAGCGATGTTCCCGAAAGTAATCCACCTCCGCCGACAGGGCACATTACAAGATCAAGATGGGGTATCGCTTCCAAAAGTTCTTTGGCAGCTGTTCCCTGGCCCGCTATCACATTAAAATTATTGTACGGATGAATAATCTCAATGCCCGTTTCTTCTGCTATTTTAAGTAAGGTTGTCTCCCTTGCCTGTAACGTCGGTTCACAATAGGTGATGATACCGCCATATCCGGCAACAGCTTTTTTCTTTATTTCCGGAGAATTCGATGGCATTACAATCTGCGCCTGAATTCCTTTCATCTTTGCAGCCAATGCAAGTGCCGCCGCATGATTTCCTGATGAATGTGTTCCAACACCGCGTGCAACCTGTTCGTCTGTCAGTGAAAAGACCGCATTACAGGCGCCACGAAATTTAAATGCTCCCGTCTTTTGCAGATTTTCGCATTTGAAAAATATTTCTGCTCCGGTAATACTGTTAATGGCAGTACTTGTCATTATTGGTGTAAAGTGAATAAAAGCTTTTATCAATTGATGAGCATCAATGATATCTTCAAACACAGGAATCTTCATTGTAAAGAATTTATTTGGCCAATGGTTTCTTCCCGGCATATTCAATCATAAGCTCCCGGATGCGCTTTTCAACATCATAATTCGATGCATTAACTGGTAATCCGTTAAATGCATTGCAAAAAAGCATGAAATCTTCCAATCCATCGCCGGTAAGACCCGAAATTCTTGCAATAACATCTTTATTATAGACCAGTGAAAGAAATTTCCAGTCTTTTTCAGAACGGATGGCAGCTATTGTCGCCCTTTTTTCTTTCTCGCTCTTACTAAGATGATACGACAAATAGGAAAAAGGTCTGAAGACAGCAGTGAGGGCACTTGGCCTCGATGCAAAATAGTCGCTACGTAATTCAACTGATACAGGTGCATATTTTGGAACATTAATCCCGGTCAGATTGATTTTAGGTGCAGTACCTTTTACTTCTATTTCTTCAACCATAATCCTTAATGGCGTCATCAAAATCTTCGGAATATCATTTCCTGTTACAATAATATCCTTTACCGGAACTTTCTTATCTTTAAAACTCAATGATTTAAAGATAAGTGTATCCGAGGGATCAGCCTGAATCGAGAAATTACCAAGTGCATCGGCCATTGTTCCTCCCCGAACCCGCATATTCAGAACCTGAGCGTATCCGACGCCTTCTTTCGTCACTGCATCAATCAACTGTGCTTTAACGTTGATCATGTCTTCGGGAAAATAAAGCTGGCAATGTGCTTTGATATGGAATCCAAACGTGAAAAGCAGAATGATTGCAGCGACTTTAAAGAATTTTATTGCCATTTGACGAGCCTTTGAATGAATGTTTTTAAACGCCTTGAATGAATATCTGTTGATTCGAATTCATTCAGGGCGTTTCAGCTGTTGTGAAGATGTAAATTCTCCGCCATTGGTTGTTTAATAGGTCAGATTTTTGATTCTGGCCATTGCTTTAATGACATTTTCGCGATCAGCAAAAGCTGAAAAGCGGAAATAACCTTCCCCTGCCGGTCCAAAACCCGATCCTGGTGTGCCAACAACATTTGCGTCGTTGAGTAGTTTATCGAAAAACTTCCATGAAGTAAGGTTATTCTTCGTTTTGACCCAAACATAGGGTGCATTAATTCCTCCAAATACGGTATAACCTAATGCTGAAAGACTTTCCCTGATAATCCGTGCATTTTCGAGGTAATAGGCGATGAGCCCTTTTACCTCTTTTTTACCTTCTTCTGAATAAATGGCAGCAGCTGCTTTTTGTACGGGATACGAAACCCCGTTAAACTTCGTGGTGTGCCTGCGCATCCAGAGCGGTTTTACTGCTACCTGATTTCCTTTGAGATCGTAAGCGAACAATTCATTCGGAATGACGGTGAATGCGCAACGTGTTCCCGTGAATCCTGCTGTTTTCGAAAAGCTTCGGAATTCAATCGCAACGCTTTTTGCTCCTTCTATTTCGAATATCGAATGCGGGATCGTATCTTCAGTAATATAGGCTTCATACGCCGCATCGTAAAGAATAATGCTCTTGTTTTTGATGGCATAATCGACCCATAGCTTAAGCACTTCCTTGGTGGCAACGGTTCCTGTAGGATTGTTTGGGAAGCAGAGGAAAATCAGATCGGGTCTTGTTGCAGGTAGCTCAGGTATAAAACCATTTGCTTCGTTGCATGGCATATATACAATGTTATCGAAGTAACCATTTGCCTGGCAGGCACCCGTTTTCCCCGACATTACAGTTGTGTCGGCATAAACAGGATAAACGGGGTCGCAGATGGCGATGATGTTGTTATCTCCAAATATTTCCTGTATGTTTCCTGTGTCACATTTCGATCCGTCGGACACAAAGATTTCATCCGCTGAGATATTTACGCCGCGAAGTTTGTAATCATTTTCTGCGATTGCTTCTCTGAGAAAATCATAACCTTGTTCAGGTCCGTAACCTTTAAAGGTGCTTTTGTGTCCCATCTCTTCAACACCATCGTGAAAGGCTTTGAGGATCGTTGGTGTAAGTGGTTGTGTAACATCTCCAATTCCCATCCGGATGATATCTTTACCGGGATTGGCTGCTGCAAATTCGCGCACTCTTCTTCCAATTTCGGGGAATAAATACCCTGCTTTTAATTTCAGGTAGTTTTCGTTAATGTATGCCATACAATGATTTGTGATATAGTAATTTGAGTTTTTATATTGACCTTTTAAAGTCAACAAAGATACAAAATATTCTTTTGTGTTCTTTTTGTTATTGATCGGGCAGTACTTTGATGTGTTCAGTAATTTATTCAGAATCACTTTGCATCATGCATTCTAAAATATCCTGATTTTTATTTTGTCGTTCGCCTATTTCTCAATGACTTTTAATAGATTTAGCGTTTTAAACCTGATCTTGATAGGAATTATAAATTATTATAAATGAAGGTATTCAAATTTGGTGGTGCTTCTGTGAAAGACGCCGAGGGCGTAAGAAATCTGGCTTCGATTATACAACGTTATCCCGATGATCTTGTCATCGTGGTTTCTGCAATGGGAAAAACGACCAATGCACTCGAATTGTTAACGAAAAATTACTTTAATGGGAACTCCGAAATTAGTTTACAGAATATAAACACTTTAAAACAGTTTCATTTTGAGATCATCGAAAAACTTTTTGGAGATCATTCGAGTGAAATAAGTCATGAAATTACGTCTGATTTCAAGCTGTTGGAAAAGCGGTTGAAGAATTCTCCGTCGCTCGACTATGATTTTGAATACGATCAGATCGTTTCGTTTGGTGAGATTCTCGCTACTAAAATTACAAGTGCTTACCTTAACTTTGACGGCATCAATAATAAGTGGAAGGACATCCGGCGCTGTCTGAGAACCGATGCTACCTGGCGCGAAGGAAATATTGACTGGCCGCTCTCTTCTGAGTTATTTCTGTCGCAGTTTAACTTTGCTGAAAACCGGGTTTATGTGACACAAGGATTTATCGGAGCCACAATAACCGATCATACGACAACTTTGGGGCGCGAAGGTTCCGACTACACTGCAGCGATCATTGCAAATCTTCTGAATGCGGAGAGTGTTGCGATATGGAAGGATGTTCCGGGAATTATGAATGCCGATCCTAATAAGTTTGAAGCCACGCAGAAACTCGACAAGCTTTCATATCGCGAAGCGGTTGAGATGACTTACTATGGCGCTAAAGTGATTCATCCAAAGACAATGAAGCCACTGGTCGAGAAGAATATTCCGCTTTATGTGCGTTCTTTTATGGAACCCGATGAACAGGGGTCTGTGATTTGCAGCATTGATCATGTCATGAACTATGTGCCTGTTTTTATTGTGAAAGAAGATCTTATCCTTATTACGATCTCGCCGCTTGACTTTTCGTTTATGGCAGAAGAGAGTATGAGTGAGATTTATAAGATTTTCGCTCAGTATCGGATGAAGGTAAACCTTGTTCAGCAATCGGCGATGAATTTTTCGCTGGCCATTGACCGGCCTGAACGGGGATTTGATAAAATTATTGCGGAATTGAAGAAGAAATTTCTCGTTCGTTACAATGAAGGTCTTGAATTATTGACAATTAGGTACTATAACGAAGATGTTATCCAAAAGATGACAAAGGACAGATCTGTCTTTGTTGCTCAGCGGACACGTACAACTGCCCGGTTCTTAATCAAATAATCACTTTAGGCTACTCTTTGAATTTTAGCTTGAAAATTGGTTTCTGCCCTCTCGACTTTCCTTCGTTATCGAATACTTCATAGGCAATGGTCATCGAAATCACTTGTTTGAGCATTTCATTCTTTTCATCATCCCAGATCCAATTCTCCTCGAATTGGATCTTACTGATATTTTTGCGTGAAAACACGTTGTCTGTTTCCATTCTTTTAATCTTTTTGGAAGCGATTTTCTCGCCGGTGAAATAGTCATATGGCGTAACTTTACCATCCGATACCGCTTCAAAGACTTTGTCAATTAGCTTTTTGCGGCTAAATTCCGACAGACATTCATTTCCCCACGAATCTGTGGAGTCGCGGTTTACGACATAGGTGTCATAAATGATCTTCCCAAACGATTCTCCCGAAAGCAATTTATCCTTGCTGGGGCGGCGACATGCTCCAACAAGGATAATAACTACGAAAAGAATACAATGTTTAAGAATGGTTCCGGTTAAAAGTGAGTCTTTCGCCCTTAGTCCCTTCATAAAAAGTTCCTTTTGAATTTGGATTGTTATTTTCGTAAACGAGATTCCCGTTAACGAACGTCTGTGTTACAAAATAGTAAAATGAATCTCCTTCGAATGGTGACCATCCGCATTTTGCAAGGATATTCTCTTTCGAAACCGTCCAACGTACTGCGTCAACAAGTACAAGATCTGCTTTATAACCTTTACGGATATATCCCCTTTTCTCGATTCCAAACAAATCCGCCGGAGCGTGGCACATCTTTTCAACCACTTTCTCGATTGATATCTTGCCATTACGGCTCATTTCGAGCATTGCAACAAGCGAATGCTGAACAAGCGGGCCGCCTGATGGTGATTTGAAATAGGTCTGATCTTTTTCTTCGAGTGTATGAGGTGCGTGATCGGTTGCAATCACATCAATACGATTCTCATTCACACCTTTTATTAATGCCAGCCGATCGTTTGCCGATTTGATCGAAGGATTCCATTTAATATGGGAACCCTTTTTTTCATAATCCGCTTCGGTAAACCATAAATGGTGAACGCAAACTTCGTTGGTGATTTTCTTGTTTTTGACAGGTCCTGCTTCAAACAAAGCAATCTCTCCTGCTGTCGAAAGGTGCAGAACATGTAATCTTGTTCCAAATTTCTTAGCCAGTTCAACCGCTTTCGAGGTCGATTTAAAGCAGGCATTTGTATCTCTGATTTTCGGGTGTTCGCTCATCGGAACCTCTTCGCCGTATTTTTCTCTTGCCGCCGCAATGTTTGCCTGAATGATTTGTTCATCCTCGCAGTGTGTTGCAATCAGCATTTTCGATTTAGAGAACAAGGTAGACAACGTTTCGGGATTATCAACCAGCATGTTACCGGTTGAGGAACCCATAAAGACTTTTACTCCGCAAACTTTTGATGGATCAGTTTTTAATAATTCTTCAAGGTTGTCATTTGTTGCACCTATATAGAAGGAGTAGTTTGCCAGCGAAACTTCGGATGCACGGAGATATTTTTGTTCGAGTAATTCCTGCGTCACTGCCTGTGGTATTGTGTTGGGCATCTCCATGAATGAAGTAATTCCTCCGGCAATTGCCGCTTTCGATTCCGATTCAATATCTCCTTTGTGTGTGAGCCCTGGATCCCGGAAGTGAACCTGATCATCAATGACTCCTGGCAGAAGAAATTTTCCGTCTGCATCAATCACATCGGCGTTTGCCAGAATGTTGGCGGGGACTTCATCTCTGAATATTTTCTCAATGATGCCGTTACGAATAAGAATACTTGTGTCTCTCAGAATTTTACCTTCATTTACAACTCTGGCGTCTTTGATGACGATGTCTCTCATGATAAATTAAAAATTGTTTAGCATTAATAGTTTAATGTGGCGGCTGCCCTTTGGAAAAGTGAAATTAAATAAAAATATCGAATCAATCGGATTTTACCGGTTTTTTGTTTTCAGGCGTGATTTACATCTTCGAGTGTGTTACTGTAGTTTATAATAGGGTCTTCACTGGTCGATACTCTTTTGTAGGTTTTGAACCAGCTGATTATTTTCATCTTAATCACTCCTTTGAAAGCTTCGCCAAAAATTCCCCCGCTCATTTTGGAGGTTCCCTCTCTTCTGTCGGTAAAGATGATCGGTACTTCCACGATTTTAAACCCGTGTTTCCAGGTTTTAAATTTCATTTCAATCTGAAATCCGTACCCTTTCATTTTGATCTGGTCAATATTAATGGTTTCGAGAACGGTATGCCGGTAGCATTTGAATCCTGCAGTAGTGTCCATAATTGGCATTCCTGTAATTTTGCGCACATAAACCGAAGCAAAATAGGACATCAACACCCTTTTGAGCGGCCAGTTTATTACATTAATACCTGATATATAGCGCGATCCTATCGCAAGATCAGCTCCCTGCTTATGGCAGGCATCATGAAGTCTCAGCAGATCATTCGGGTCGTGCGAAAAATCGGCATCCATTTCGAAGATATATTTGTATTGGTGTTCCAATGCCCATCTGAACCCGGCAATATAGGCGGTTCCAAGACCTAATTTACCGGTTCGTTCAATTAAAAACAGTCTGGTTTGAAACTCAAGGGCCAATTCCTTTACGATAGATGCCGTTCCATCCGGTGAGTTGTCATCTATTATAAGGATGTTGAAATTTCCTTCGAGAGAGATTACTTTCCGGATAATCCGGTCAATATTCTCTTTTTCGTTATACGTCGGAATGATTACTATACTTTCGCGCACTTTGTTTGTATTATATATAAGGTGTAAAAATAACATTTTTGATAAATAAAACCTGATTTTATTGGTTCAGAGATTAATTTTCTGCTTTTCACCTCGATTTTGTTGAGTTGCCCCGAACCCGTTTTTTCGCCTTTTCGCCTCTTTATGCCGTCCATCTGACGTGATTTCCACAGGATTTCAATGACGAAGAAACCTAAGTTGTCCTTTTATGTTAAAATATGGTTGTGTAAAGTATAAATAAACAGTCGATTATGGTGCGTTGATTTTTTATTGATTTTTTTTCTTCCTATCCTTTGAAATTTAAATAAAGGGTCTACATTTGCACCACGATTTCAGGGAACGGTTTACAGGAACTAAGATCGGCGTTCACAGCATGTTTCAGGGGTTTGAGAGGAAGGAAAAGGGGTTTTAAAAAAACGAAAAAAAAGTTTTGGAGAAACGAAATAAAGGATTACCTT
>Ga0209724_1000169_pt1 | contig 73699 bp, 69 predicted proteins | sample grotaG_FD_184143 | JGI IMG/M metagenome (GOLD analysis project Ga0209724, IMG submission 184143) | Glacier valley bacterial and archeal communities from Borup Fiord, Nunavut, Canada, to study Microbial Dark Matter (Phase II) -... | ecosystem: Environmental > Aquatic > Freshwater > Ice > Glacier ...
CTTTTATTTAAGTTCAACTTCTGCTCCAGCTTCTTCTAATTGAGATTTTAAACCTTCAGCCTCGTCTTTAGAAACTTTTTCTTTGATTGCTCTAGGAGCTCCGTCAACGACTTCTTTAGCTTCTTTTAAACCAAGACCAGTCAATTCTTTAACCAATTTCACAACTGCTAATTTTGATTGACCAGCAGCTTTCAGAATAACATCGAACTCGGTTTGAACTTTTTCTTCAGCTTCTTCGCCTGAAGCAGCTGGACCTGAAGCAACTGAAACAGCAGCTGCAGCAGGTTCAATACCATATTCCGATTTTAGAATTCCGGCTAATTCATTTACTTCTTTTACAGTTAAGTTTACTAACTCTTCCGCAATCGCCTTTAAATCTGCCATTTCGATAATAATTTTTAAATATAATTTTTAACTAACTTATTTCTTTTCACTCAATGTCTTCAAGACGCCATGGAGAATATTTCCACCTGACTGCAAACCACCCAATACATTTTTAATTGGAGACTGCAACAAGCCGATAACTTCACCAAGTAATTCTTTCTTAGACTTAATTGTAACTAATACATCCAATTGATTTTCGCCAATATAAACTGACTCTTGAACATAGGCGCCTTTTAATATCGGCAGCTTATTTTTCTTCTTAAAATCTTTTATCAATTTAGCAGGAACATTTGCGTTCTCACAAAACATGACTGATGTATTTCCTTTTAGAATGTCATAAAGCTCTGGTGCATTTTTATTTGATGCTTCCAATGCCTGACGCATGAGCTTATTTTTAACTACCACTAATTTAACCTGCTGTTTGCTGCATAAACGCCTCAAGTCACTTGTACGTGCTGCATTTAAACTTGCAATATCAGTTAGATAAAAATGAGTTGATAAGTTAATCTGCTCTGTAAGACTACCGATAATTGTATTTTTTTCTGATCTTTTCATATCAATTAGTTTACTTTTCAGAGACAGACTTTGGCTCAATTTGTACTCCCGGACTCATGGTACTCGACAGATATATACTTTTAACATACGTACCTTTAGCAGCAGAAGGTTTCAGCTTGATCAGCGTATTAACAAATTCAGTAGCATTCTCCATTAGTTTTTCATTGTCGAATGAAACTTTACCAATTGAAGTGTGCACGATTCCAAATTTATCAACCTTAAAGTCGATCTTACCAGCTTTTACCTCAGCAACAGCTTTACCAATGTCCATTGTAACTGTACCACTTTTAGGGTTTGGCATCAAACCACGTGGACCTAAAATACGTCCAAGGGCTCCCACTTTTCCCATTACGGGTGGCATAGTAATAATCACGTCTACGTCGGTCCAACCTGCTTTGATTTTAGCAACATAGTCGTCCAAACCAACAAAGTCAGCACCGGCATCTCTGGCTTCCTGTTCTTTATCAGGAGTAACCAGGGCCAATACACGCACTTCTTTACCAGTTCCATGAGGTAAAGTAACTACGCCCCTAACCATCTGATTCGCTTTACGCGGATCAACTCCCAGACGAACATCAATATCCACCGAAGAATCAAATTTAGTAAAAGAAATTTCTTTTACCAGTGCTGATGCCTCTTTTAATGAATAGATTTTCCCCTTTTCGAGTTTTTCCAGAGCAAGCTTTGTATTCTTTGTAATTCTGCCCATTTTAATAATTTTAATTAGTTTTTCGATGGACGTTCACCTGTAACAGTGATTCCCATACTTCTGGCAGTACCAGCCACCATGCTCATAGCGCCATCCAAAGAGAAACAATTAAGGTCTTCCATTTTTATTTCTGCAATAACCTTAACTTGATCCCAGTTTACAGAACCTACTTTTACAAGATGTGGTTCTGCGGAACCTTTTTTCACCTTTGAGGCTTCTATAAGTTGCACCGCTACCGGGGGTTGTTTAATTACAAATTCAAACGATTTATCTGCAAAAACAGTAATAACAACTGGAAGCACTTTCCCCGCGAGGTCTTGTGTCCTGCCATTGAACTGTTTGCAAAACTGCATGATATTTACCCCTTTAGAACCTAATGCAGGGCCGATGGGTGGTGAAGGATTAGCAGCACCCCCCTTTACTTGCAATTTAATGAATGCAGCAATTTCTTTAGCCATAATAAAATCGATAAATGATTATTACTCCTTCTCTACTTGCATGAAGCTAAGCTCCAAAGGAGTTTTTCGTCCAAAAATTTTGACCATTACTTCAAGCTTCTTCTTTTCCTCATTGATTTTTTCAATGATTCCATTGAAGCCATTAAATGGCCCGTCAATAACTTTCACAGTTTCTCCAACTACATAAGGAATGTTCATTTCCTCACCGGAGGCTGCCATTTCATCTACCTTACCTAAGATCCGATAAACTTCTGACTGCCGAATTGGAACAGGTTCCCCTCCTTTTGTATCTCCCAGGAAGCCAATGATATTGGGGATATTTCTTAGAATATGGGGAATCTCACCAACAAGACATGCTTCAACTAAAACATATCCTGGAAAGAAATTTCTTTCTTTACTGATCTTTTTTCCGTTACGAATCTGATAAACCTTTTCTGTAGGTATCAAAACCTGTGAAACAAAATCCTGGAGACCAGCATTTGCAATCTCGTTTTCAATGTATTCTTTGACTTTCTTCTCTTTTCCTCCAATAGCCCGAAGAACATACCATTTTTTTACGTTTTCGCTCATGTTGCGCTCCTAAAGGTATTAATAAAATAAACTGTACACAAAAGTCATAAGGTTTTCAAAAGTGAAATCCATTACGAAAACTATAAGTGCTATTATAAGGGAAGCAACCATTACGATGAAAGCACTATTCTGCAATTCTTTAAATGTAGGCCAGGAAACTTTATAAACAAGCTCATTATAAGCTTCTTCGAAATATAATTTAAGTTTCATTTTTAATTTAAATATAATTAGTACGGATGGTAAGGTTCGAACTTACTTTGTTACTTAATATTAAACAAACAAAACGCCCAACTGGGTTTCATCCGTAAAAGAGTTCCGGAATCAGATTCCGGAACTTTTAATAGAATTTCCAGCTTGTAAATTACTTCACAATTTCAGTAATCTGACCAGCACCTACGGTACGACCTCCCTCGCGGATGGCGAAACGAAGACCAATATTGATAGCGACTGGATAGATCAATGTTACTTCAATTGAAACGTTGTCACCAGGTAATACCATTTCACGACCTTCTGGCAACATAATTTCACCAGTTACGTCAAGTGTACGGATATAGAACTGAGGACGATATTTGTTATGGAATGGAGTATGACGTCCACCTTCTTCTTTCTTCAGGATATAAACCTCAGCCTTAAAGGTTGTATGAGGAGTAATGGTTCCTGGTTTGGCAAGAATTTGTCCACGTTTAATTTCTTTTTTATCAACACCACGCAATAATAAACCTACGTTATCACCAGCCTGGCCATCATCCAAAATCTTACGGAACATTTCAACACCTGTACATACAGTCTTGCGACCTTCAGCTCCAAGTCCAATTAATTGTAACTCATCACCTGTGTGTACAACTCCTGTTTCAATACGTCCTGTTGCAACAGTACCACGACCTGTGATCGAGAATACATCTTCAACTGGCATAAGGAATGGTTTGTCAATGTCACGTGGAGGAATTGGAATCCAGCTATCAACTGCGTCCATTAATTCCAGTACTTTTTCTTCCCACTGTGGTTCTCCGTTCAATGCGCCAAGAGCTGATCCCATGATAACTGGTGAATTGTCACCATCGAAACCATAGAAAGTCAACAATTCACGAATTTCCATTTCAACCAATTCAAGAATTTCGGGATCATCAACCATATCCACTTTATTCATGAATACAACTAACTTAGGTACATTTACCTGGCGAGCCAAAAGAATGTGTTCACGTGTTTGAGGCATTGGGCCATCAGTAGCAGCAACAACAATAATTGCACCATCCATCTGAGCAGCACCAGTAACCATGTTTTTCACATAGTCGGCGTGACCAGGACAGTCAACGTGGGCATAGTGACGAGTAGCGGTTTCGTACTCAACGTGAGCTGTGTTAATAGTAATACCACGCTCTTTTTCTTCAGGAGCGCTGTCGATTGATTCGAATGATTTTACTTCACAATACCCTTTTTTTGACAACACCATAGTAATAGCGGCAGTCAAAGTAGTTTTGCCGTGGTCAACGTGGCCAATAGTACCAATGTTGACATGGTCTTTGTTCCTGTTAAATTTTGCTTTAGCCATAACTTTTAATAATTTTTAATCTTTTTTTAAACTTTCTTCGAGCCAATGATGAGAGTTGAACTCATGACCTCTTCCTTACCAAGGAAGCGCTCTACCACTGAGCTACACCGGCAACTTTTCTTTATTCTTTTGAGCGGGAGACGAGATTCAAACTCGCGACCCTTAGCTTGGAAGGCTAATGCTCTATCAACTGAGCTACTCCCGCATTATAGTGTTCAGTTTTCAGTGTTCTTTGAACTGTAAACTGTAAACTTTCAACTGTAAACTTTGTTTTTTGTGGGGAGAGCAGGATTCGAACCTACGAAGGCGTACGCCAGCAGAGTTACAGTCTGCCCCAGTTGGCCACTTTGGTATCTCCCCCAGTCACAACACAATAAATTTAGAACTATTTAGTATTCAGTATTCAGTAATCAGTAAAAGGATGCATACCTAACTGTAAACTAAACATTGAACACTTTTTCTATTGAGCCGAATCACAGATTCGAACTGTGGACCCCGAGATTACAAATCACGTGCTCTGGCCAACTGAGCTAATCCGGCAACTAACTATTTATCGTGACAAAACCCCTACAAATCAAGTCTTTACTTGTTTATATGGGATTTTTTATTACAAAATCTATCCTATCAGATACTTGTCCGAAAAAGGTTTGCAAATGTATAGATATTTTTTCGTAATTCCCAGTAAATATTATTTATTTTAAATTTTATTTTTCCTTCTGTTTTTCTTTAAACTTCGTTAATTGACGGCGTATTGCATCAATTGCCAAATCAAGGGATTCTTCAAAAGAATCAGCCTGTTTTTCTGCAAACAGATAATCATAACCGGGAATGGAAAGTTTAATTTCTGCAATCTTGTTGTTGGCTGTTTCAGGTTTATCAACCTTCAAAATTACTTCCACCCCAATAATACCTTCAAAATAGGTATCCAGTTTAGAAACTTTCTTATTCACAAAATCCGTTAATTTCTGATCGGCTGTAAAATGTACCGTTTTTACCTGAATGTTCATAATTTATCCTCCTAAAAATTTATGATCGTGGATGTGCTTGTCTGTATACTCTTTGAATCTTTTCGAGAGAGGTATGTGTATAAATTTGTGTTGCCGAAAGATTCGCATGTCCCAACATTTCCTTTACTGCATTTAAATCAGCTCCCCGGTTAAGCAAGTGGGTTGCAAAGGTATGTCGAAGCACGTGAGGACTTTTTTGGTCGATTGTTGTCACCAGAGATAAATATTTTAAGACAACCCTGTAAATGAGTTTTTCATAAGCCGGTTCACCTTTTGCCGTCAATAATAAATAGCTAACAGGCGATCCGAAAAGACGGGTACGTTCTGTTTTATATTCATCAAGCAGACCATTTATTTCTCTGGGATAAGGAACTAATCGCTCCTTATTACGCTTTCCTAAAACTTTAATCAAATATTCTGCTCCATGTATATCGCTGTCTTTAATATGCATTAGTTCAGCCAAACGAATGCCTGTACCATACAATAGACTCACAATTAACTTGTCGCGGATTGCTTCAAAGTCTTTTCCAAAAAATCCATCATCAAGCAAATGATTCAGATTCTTCTCTTCCACAAACTGAGGCAGCTTTTTTCGAACTTTGGGGACAATCACATTTACCAAATGGTTCTCACTAACTACCTCCATCCTCAATAGATACTTATTGAAAGACTTTAATGCTGAGATTTTCTTATTTACAGTGCGGGCAGTTAATCCGCTGTCCATTAAAAAAATAACCCAACTACGGACTACCTTATCATTTATCCCTTCAACATTAAAATCCCCGATCGTTTTGACATAAAACTCTTCAAACTGATCGAGGTCCTTTTTATAGGCAACCGCAGTTAAAGGCGAATACCTTTTCTCATATTTCAGGTAATTAATAAATGATTCCTGATTCGACATCTGCAAATAATTAACATCACATACAAGGAACCCTAGAAATTTCTAGTCGTCCGCACGTTGTAAATTCTCAATATAAATGGCCTTTTTAACTTCAGCCCTTCTTTCAACCGATGGTTTAATAAAAGCTTGTCTTAAACGCAATTCTTTTACAACACCTGTTTTTTCAAACTTTCTTTTAAATCTTTTAAGCGCTCTTTCGATGTTTTCGCCTTCTTTCACTGGAATAACGATCATATAAATATATTTTTTCTAGTTAAAATTCGAGCCGCAAATTTATTAATTAAAGATTAGTAATCAAATTTAATCCAAAATTTTATTCTTTAAATTTAGAACGATAATATTCCGCTCACTTATTTCACAAATATGGCTTCAATTTTGTATATTCGTTTAATGTTAAAATCATACTGTCGCGCAAAACAGAAGCTTCGTTGATGCTCCCATATTTTGTTCTGAATTTTATAATCTGATTTGCCATGTTCTTTTGTATATATGGATGTCGGGCAAGCTCATACCAATCATCAAAATTCAGATCAACTTTATGTATTTTCGAGGCATCTACCTCAACCATTCCTTCAATTTGAAGCATAGTTTTTTCACTCAAACCATACACTTCTTTTAATTGCAAAAGTGAATAAAAACCACCCAACAGATCGCGGTATTTTACGATTCGTTTAGAAAGTTTGTTACCAATCCCAGGCAATTTCATCAATTCAATTGAATCTGACCCGTTAATTTCAATGTGAATTTCTATTGCTGAACCTTTTTTCCCGTTTACAAACTGCGCCTTATCCCCAATTGTCACATAAGAAACCAGTTCATCTTTTTGAGATTGAGAAATTCCATACAATTTTAAGAAATCTTCCTTCCGTCTGAAATTTCCTCCTTTACTTTGGTAATTTCGGATCGTTTGAACTTGTCTTTCCGTTAATCCCAAACGCAGAAAATCTTTGTCATTTGTTGTATTGGGGTCAAAAGTAAATAATTCTGTTGAAATTATTATCTTTTTAGGTTGAACATTTTTCTTATCGAACAGAAGAAAAGGAACAATTATTTTATAGATTGAATCGGTAACACCATACATTTTTCTGAAATCAGTTTCAGTAAAGTATTTACCACCCTTCTCCCTGAATTTAATTATATTGCGTTTAATTGCCTCGGGAAGTAAAAGGCTATCGAGGCCCTCCCGATCAATCGTATTGGGATTAAACTTAAATAGTTTATTTTGAATAATCCGATTATTATCAGTAACTTTGATTCCACCAGGTTCATCAGGAGGAGTATCCAGTAACTGAGTATCAATTATTGCAGGAGTTTCGAAATAATAGATAATTTTATTGGTCACTGCCAGCATAAATATGACAGCTAATAAAATGGTGATTCCTTTTCGTTCATTACGGTTGAAGGTAAAATAGTCTTCAATAATTTGCTTGAAGTTCATTTGTATAAAAAGCTTTCACTAAATATACTAAATAATTTTGATATAAAAAAACCCGGTTAAAATAACCGGGTTTTGAATAATTTAGCTTCTGTCAACATTATTCAGATCGTTGAAGGCGACTTTTAGCCTTTCGATCATCGAGTCTTGTGCTTTACGCAACCAAACACGTGGATCGTAATACTTTTTATTTGGCTTGTCTACTCCATCAGGATTACCGATTTGGCCCTGAAGGTAAGCACGGTTCGCAGCTTCATATTTGCGTATTCCGTCCCATGTAGCCCATTGTGTATCAGTATCGATATTCATTTTGATGACACCATAAGAAATTGCTTCACGAATTTCGTCAAGAGATGAACCCGATCCACCGTGAAATACAAGGTCAATTGGTTTTGCTCCCAAGCCATGTTTTTCAGCCACAAATTTCTGTGAATTGTCCAAAATCTTGGGAGTTAACTTCACATTACCTGGTTTATATACACCATGAACATTACCAAAAGAGGCGGCAATAGTGAAATTAGCACTGATCTTGCTCAATTCTGTATAAGCATAATCAACATCAGCAGGTTGGGTATAAAGCAATGAATTATCAAGGCCGGTATTATCTACACCATCTTCTTCACCACCGGTAACGCCAAGTTCAATTTCGAGAGTCATCCCGATTTTGCTCATTCTGGCAAGGTATTTTTTGCAGATTTCAATGTTTTCCTGAAGTGGTTCTTCTGATAAATCAAGCATGTGTGAGCTGAACAATGGTTTACCAGTTTCGGCGAAGAATTTTTCACCTGCATCCAATAATCCATCAATCCAAGGCAACAACTTTTTAGCCGCGTGATCGGTATGCAATACAACATGAACGCCATAAGCTTCAGCCAGGGCATGTACTTGTTTAGCTCCTGCAACTGCACCTGCAATTTGGGCCAATTGTCCATCAAGCTTTAATCCTTTACCAGCATAAAACTGGGCGCCGCCATTAGAGAACTGAATGATAACAGGCGAATTAACCACTTTTGCAGCTTCCATCACTGCATTCACAGAGTCCGAATTTACTACATTTACTGCTGGCAATGCAAAATGATTTTCTTTTGCAATTTTGAATACTTTTTGTAAATCTGTCCCGGAAACAACTCCGCGTTTTACAACATCTGAAATCTTTGTCATCGGTATTAATTTTTAAATGATACTTTTATGCTTTACTATTTATTTTTGATCAATTCAAAATATAACTTAGCAAAGTTAGTATTGTTGTGGCTGAAATCCTAAAATCAACCAAATAATTGATTTTCCACCTGTAAATAATAGTTTATTTAACATCGAAGTACTTCCCCCTTCCAAAATCAAACCAATAATAGTTGGCCCGTTGCCAAAAACCATTTATGAATTGAATACTGACTCCATACTAATCCCATACTAATTCTATACTAACTCAATATTAACTCAATACCAACTCAATACTAATTCAATACTGAATGGGTACATTACGGGTACATTATGGGTACATAATGGGTACATAATGGGTTCATGTACCCATAATGTACCCATTTATAACCCATTTAGTACCCATTCGCTATTGAGTTAATATTGAGTTAATATTGAGTTGGTATTGAGTTAGTAAGGAGTTGGTAAGGAGTTAGTAAGGAGTTAACATGGAATTAGTATTGAGCTAGTAAGGACCTTAAAGACTTTAAGGTCCTTAAGGACTTTAAAGACCTTAAAGCAGTATAAAAGATAAGGGTGAGCTTACTATTAAAATGGATAACCGATTGCAAATGAGAGGTTCATCTGTTCGCCGGTAATTGAATAGTTCCCAGGGATAAAACGTTTGCCCGCCTCATTTGAAGGGTCCCGCATTTTCAATCCAAGATCGAGCCTGAAAAGAAAAAAGGTAAAATCGAACCGCAGTCCAAGACCTGTACCGACTGCAATTTCCTTATAAAACTGATTCACTTTGAATACAGCACCGGGACGATTGTCTTTGCTGTTGATGGCCCAAATATTTCCTGCATCCAAAAAGAAAGCGCCTTCCATGATCCAAAAAAGCTTAAAGCGATATTCCAGATTTGCTTCCAGTTTGATGTCCGAAGATTGATTGGGGTAAGTATTCAAAGGAGCTTTATAAGTACCTGGCCCTAGGGATCGAACCTGCCATGCACGAATACCATTGGCTCCTCCTGTAAAATATTTCTTCTCGAAAGGCAATACATCGAAATTACCAAACGGAACTCCAACGCCTACAAAAGCACGTCCCACTACCGAACTTTGGTTATCGATAATATGGCCATAACGGTATTCAAAATCGCCTTTGAGATATTGGGCAAATCTTATATTCAAGATCTCATAATAAGAACTTGTGATATTGGTAATTGTATCAGGAACTTCAGTTTTAGGTACATTTATAAGGCTTGAATAGAGTGATAGTAGATTTCCAGCGGATTCAAGATTGACCTTGAAATACTTGTAATCTTCTCTTTTATTGATATTTTGGGTATTGTACATCCAACTGTAATTGGTAGCTGAAATGAGGTGATCGGTAAAACTGCTTTTGATGTATAAATCTTTAATTGAATTGATAAAGTCAGTATCAAACTTGTAAAGTTCAACATAATTTAAATCAATTAAATTCAGCGTTTGGAATTTATAAGCAGATGATTTCCAATTATATCCAAACTTTAAATTGGTAATGGTACGTGTATAATCAGGTCTTTTTTGAAAGTTATACCCACCGGTCAGTTTGGTTTCGGGAATCTGAAAGCTGAACATATTTTTGCCCTTTAGAAAACTTAGAAATTTCGGAATCGTAAGACTGGTTTCAAAACCCAACTCGCGGGTGTTAAAATTGAGACTATTGTTATTGATCAAGGCTTGTTGGCGTTCACTTGCGGCCCTAATTTGAAAATCGAATACTTCGGCTCCCTTAAAAACATTTCGATGCTGAAAATTAAAATTACCAGCGACCCCCAAGTTGCCTGATGAATTGGTTCCCTCTATATCAACAGAGAAATTCTTTCGCGGCAAGGGAGCTAACTGCATACGGCAATCCAGCAAGGGGATTGAGTCAACTGTAACTGTATTCGTTTCAAAGAAATTTATATTGATTACTCTGAATTGTTTTAAACGGTTTAATGCACGGTAAGTCTTTTCGGCATTCCACAAACTGTAATAAGTACTGTCTCTCATCCGGTTAACGTTTGAAAACAGGCTTGGCTTATATCTTAATTTTCCGGCATAGGTAATGATATAATCATTCATTATTAGCGTATCCAACTTTTGATCGACCTGAATACCAGTAAGATCCGGCGCCTGAAAAGTTGGGTTGATGAGGAAATTTCGGATCTTGTATTTCTGATGAGGTACCAGCACATCTTCATCACCTATTGCCGCATCATCAATATTCACAGTCAAATCAACCCTGTGATTATAGAAACTGGTATCGGCTGAGAAACTGATATAATCTTCGGAAAATTTATAATAACCGGCATTCTTCAAGTTGGTAGAAATTCTTTGCCGCTCTGCATTTAGTATATCCAAATCAAATCTATCACCAGGTTTTAGCAGTTGATTGACCGAATCTTTAAGAATAAGCAATTGCAAATTGGGATCCTTTATAGTATAAAAGTAATGACGAACGAGGTAAGGTTGACCGGCTTTAACGTTAAAAATAAGATTCACTTTTCTTTTATTTGGTCTGAAAAGCACAGTATCATTGATTGAAGCATTGTAATATCCTTTATTGCTCATATACATTTTAAGCTGGGCCTTGCTTCGTATAGACTGATCTTCTTCGAAAATGACGGGTGCTTCACCAATTCTTTTTAACCAATCGCTTTCCTGATTTAGCGGCGATAAATTATAAAGCCACAAGTGGAACTTTAGAATGCCAAGAATTCTGAGGTTTTCTTTTTGCCGTACCTGTATCTTTAAATCCTTCCTTTTGATGTTCTTATCATCCACCCTTACAGATACTTTATTCAGAAGATATTTACCTTCGGGTACATATTTAACAGAATTACATGCACCAAGAAGTAAAATTCCAATTAACAGAATTATAATTCGGGCTTTAAAAAATGGGATAAGGTCCTTCAACAGCATGAAATTTGAATTTTTACAAAAATAAACACAGCATCGGCTTCACAAACGATTTAGACCTTTTATTTTTATAATTTTACAACGCAAATTTACAATGTATGTTGAGTAAGAACAAAATTAAATTAATTCAATCACTGAATCGAAAGAAAACCAGGGATGAATTGGGTGTTTTTTTGGTTGAAGGCAATAAAATGGTCGAAGAAGTTATACGTTCAGGGTTCCAAATTGAACTGATAGCGTGTACCACCGATTTTGCTGAACAGCATCCGGAAATGAACAACCTGGCAACAGAATTAATTATAACTGACAATGAATCAATAGCAAAGGCAAGCCTGCTTCAAAATCCGCAGGATGCTTTGGCCATTGTTTATCAACCTAATAATGAAATTCCTGAGGTAAACCTGAAAAATGAATTGTGCCTGGCACTCGATTTTATTCAGGATCCGGGTAACCTTGGAACGATACTGCGAATTGCTGATTGGTATGGGATCAGCCACATTATCTGTTCCGAAAATACAGTTGATGTATTCAATCCAAAAGTCGTTCAGGCAAGTATGGGAGCAATTTTCAGAGTAAAAACTACTATATGCGATCTAACTTCCTTCATTAAAACCTCTGGAGAGGGCGGAATTCCTGTTTACGGGACCTTTTTAGAAGGCCAAAATATTTATGAGCAATCCTTATCACGGAATGGAATTGTTGTTTTGGGAAATGAGGGAAATGGAATCTCAGATGCTATTGGCCGATTGGTTACTCAAAAATTGCTGATTCCAAGCTATTCTAATCATCCAAACAAGCCCGAATCGCTAAATGTAGCCAGTGCAGCGGCGATCTGTTGCAGCGAATTTAGAAGAAGATAAATAGCTAATAAAGTCCTTAAGGTCCTTAAAGACTTTAAGGACTTTAAGGACTTTAAAGCCAAAATTGATTATTTGCTTCGCTTGTAATTTATTGCAAATGCTTCGGCACAGCGTTCGCCATCCATAGCAGAGGAAACAATTCCACCTGAATAGCCGGCACCTTCGCCACATGGATATAGTCCCTGAATTTTAACATGCTCTAGAGTATCCTCTTTACGTGGAATGCGTATGGGTGAAGAGGTTCGAGATTCGATCCCTACTACAATTGCTTCGTTGGTAAGGTATCCGTGCGCCTTTTTATCAATCAGTTTAAATCCTTCCTGAAGGCGTGTTCTGATTCTTTTAGGAAGTTTATCATGCAGCGGTACTGAAACCAATCCAGGATGATAAGATGAGTCTGGCAAGTCCTGAGAGAATTTGCCGGTTACAAAATCGGCCATGCGTTGTGAGGGAGCAAATTGGGTACTTCCATTTAAAGCGAAGCACAATCGTTCTATATTGCGCTGAAATTCAAGGCCTGCAAATACACCTAAGTGTCTGAATTCAGAAAGGTCTTCAGGTCTTATTTCGACCACCATTCCCGAATTGGCAAAATTGGTATTCCTTTTGGTAGGCGACATTCCGTTCACCACCATCTCTCCTGGAGCAGTTGCAGCGGGAACAATCATACCACCTGGGCACATGCAAAATGAATATACGCCTCGATTTTCCACCTGTTCAACAAAAGAATAACTGGCGGGAGGTAAATAAGGACCGCGCAACGGCTGATTGTACTGAATTGAATCAATAAGTTCCTGAGGATGTTCAGCCCTCACACCGACGGCAAATGTCTTGGCTTCGATAGAAACACCTTTGGAATATAACAATTCAAACATTTCTCGTGCTGAATGGCCTGTTGCCAGAATTACAGCTTCGCCTTCAATGATGTTAGTATCTGAAAGCATAATTCCAGAGCACCGATCGTTCTCAATGATCAGATCCTCAACGCGGCTGTTGAAATGAATTTCGCCACCTGCTTCCAAAATTTTATTCCTGATACTGGTAATAATTCCGGGGAGCATATTGGTACCAATGTGAGGATGAGCATCTATCAGTATTTCGGGTAATGCTCCGTTGGCGTAAAAGACCTCCAGTATTTTTCGAATATCACCCCGTTTTTTGGAGCGGGTATATAATTTCCCATCAGAAAAAGTGCCTGCCCCACCCTCTCCAAACCCATAGTTTGAATCAGGATCGACCAAATGTTCGCGATGGATTTTGGCAATGTCTCTTTTGCGGTCGCTCACATTCTTGCCTCGTTCAAATATAAGGGGCTTAAATCCCAGTTCAATTAAACGTAAAGCGGCAAATAAGCCTGCCGGACCAGCCCCAATGATAATAACAGGAGGTTGATGGTCAACAAGATCATAATTAAATTGGATTTTTTCTTCGGATGGCAGTTCATCAATAAAAACTTCTACACCTAAGTTGACACGGATAGCACGTTGTCGTGCATCAACAGATTTGCGTCTGACGTTGATTAAAAGAATCCTCTCTTCATCAATATGAAGTTTTTCAGCAACTATTGGCTTGTAGAATTGTTCGTCGGACGCCTGTTTGGGCGTAAGCGACAGATTTATTTCTTGTTTCAACTAAAATACAAATTACACGAATTAAAACGAATTACACTAAAGTACCCCTTTTTTATTTATTCGAAATGAAAGCTAAATATAAACATATTGGAGGTAAGGCGTGATATTGCATTGGTATAAACCTGTGGTTCAGGAGCTTTGGGACCGTTATCCAGTAAGTTGGTTAGTCCAAAGCTAAACTTTAGCTCAGTCGACAAACGGAAAAACTGTAGATAACTATCCCATCCCATGCCTGCCTCAATAGAAGAACTGAAAGGCTTAAGACGGACCAAATCTTCCACTCCGGTTTTCGAAATATCAACACGGTAAGCTATACCGCCAATTAAATAAGGCCTTTGGTTATTCATCCGCTTTGATTTATATTTAACCAAAAGTGGAAAGTCGAGAAAGGTTGATTTGATTGAAAAGTAATCGGTCGTGCCGGTAGTGCTTACAACAGGTATATTATAAGTCAGTTTCCGTTCTCCAAATGACATACCGGGTAAGAACCGTAGATCGAGCGATTCAGTGAGTCGTAAATTTGTTACAATGCCAACAGTAAACCCGGGAGTCAGTTTTGAAACATCTGCCCTTATTTTGTTTGTCCCAACAATTGGCCTTGTATTAGTTAGTGTTTCCGGCACGAATTTCGGGTTCTGGCTCAAAGACTCATAATGATCAATATTAAAATCGAGGGCATTAAGACCCAATGAAAACCCAAAATGAAGACGTTTGTCATCAAAGGTAGTAAGGTTTTTAACCACCGTCCTCTGAGCCAGTGAGTTTAGACCGAATATCAGAAAAAAGAATAAATATAAGATACGCATCTCAGTAAAATAATTTTCAACTGTTCATAAAACCACGAGATTACTAAATTATTGTATGCACAAATTATTTTTGAGCAATGTAAATGGTTGCAACACCAAAAGTAAGCCGTTTCTGTTTTGATTTTGAAAATCCACAAGCTTTTAGTATTGACAGAAATTTCTGATCATCAGGAAAAGCCATCACCGATTCAGGTAAATAAGAATAAGCCGAACGGTCTTTCGAAATTAACCTTCCTATAAATGGCAATATAGTGAAAAAATAAAAGAAATAGAATTGTTTGAATGGGAAATATTTGGGTTTCGAAAATTCAAGGATTAATGCTACCCCATTGGGTTTCAAAACTCTATAAAATTCCTTTAGTCCTTTTTCGAGGTTCTCAAAATTCCGTACACCAAAACCTACTGTAATTGCATCAAACTGACGATCAGAAAAAGGCATTGCCTCAGAATCACCTTTTACAAATTTGATTGATTGACCCAATCCAAGCTTTTCAGCCTTGATGCGACCAACATTCAGCATTTGTTCAGATAAATCAAAAGCAACAATTTTAGTAGGTTTTAGCTTCAGGGCTGCAATAGCAAAATCGCCTGTACCTGTTGCTACATCGAGCAATAAATCAGTTTTATATTGAGAAAGAATACCAATGGCCTTTTTTCTCCAGATTTTATCAATACCCAGTGAAAGAAAATGGTTCAAAAAATCATAGCGTGGAGCAATGTTATCAAACATTTGCTCCACTTGTTGCTTTTTATGATTATTCGAATCTTTGTAAGGTTTAACTTGCATGATTGAAACTAATTCGCAGGCGTCATTTTATCGATGTAACCGAAAGATTCATCATCAATTCTGATTTCACCTTTGGTGACATGACCCAATGCAAAGAATGGCACCTTTAAACTACTCATCAAATCAACAAAATCATCCACTCTGGTAGGAACAACACCCACCACAATACGCCCCATTGCTTCACCAAAAAGGAAAGCATCTTTTCTTACTTCGGCATCTGTAGTAATATCAAAACCAAATCCTGAAGGCATTCCGGCCCGTAATAGGGTGAAAAACAATCCACCTTTCCCCACTGGATTGGCCGAACTGAGTAAACCCTCATTAATCAAACGATTCATTGCCGCATTCATGCGAACTTCTAAATCAATATTAAAAACAGGCAATCCTGATTCTGAAACCTCATGATAGAATTCCAGATACTCTGAAGAATTTACATCGTCATAAGAATTTCCAATCATGAAAATATTGTTACCCTTATTCTTTAAATTGTGAGTTACAATTTTTTCCTTATCAGGAACCGATCCCATTAAACTGATAATGATGGTAGGATAAACTGGTCCATGAGCAGAAAAATAATCAAAGCGAATTTTTCTGTCTGTTAGTTTTATTTTAAATTTACTACATGCATTCTCCAATCCTTTTTTGGCTCCTGCGGCAATAAACTGTCCATTTGGATCACCAATATTGATATGGTACAAAAATGAACTGACAGCCTCAGGAACGGCACCAAAACAGACCATTTTGCGCACTGCCCGGGCAATAAGCATTTCAGTAGCCTGCTGAGGATCAAAATCCAGATGATGATGCAAGGCATGCGTGGTCATGGCCATTAATTGCCCATTTTCCGAAATAAATATACCTGTTTCATCAGTTTCTCCGTTCGACATTACTGAAACATCGATCGACTCTTCATTAAAGTCATTAAAATAATTAATGGGAGCCAGATTTGGATCTGCCATTAAATTAAATATAATATCCTTAATATCTTGATCTTCAGGAATCAGATCAATTGAAAATTCTTGAATTTCTTCTTTTTGCTCTATCATAATGGGTTATTTTGCTTTAAATACAGAAGCAAAAATAATTAAGTAGTTTGTTATTCCATAAGTTTTCAGATATTTTTAATTTTAGCTTTTAAATTAATACACCTTTAAATGAATCAGAAAATAGCCTTAATCACCGGAGCCTCAGCGGGTATCGGTCACCAAACAGCCTTAATTATGGCCCAAAATAACTTCAATTTAATACTTACCGGGCGCAGAAAAGAACGTCTTGAGTCGATAAAAAAGCATTTGGAGTCGAATTTTGACTGCAAAGTTCTAATTTTAAGTTTCGATATCAGAAAAAGATCAGCAGTTGAGAATGCTTTATCATCTCTGCCGGAAGAATGGAAAGCAATTGATGTTTTAATTAACAATGCAGGTTTGGCCGCTGGTGTTGGACCTGTCAATACAGCCGACGTAGACGATTGGGAAAATATGATCGATACCAACATCAAAGGATTACTATATACTACCAGAATTGTATCTCCATGGATGGTTAAAAGGCATAGTGGTCACATCATTAACCTATCGTCCATCGCAGGCAAGGAAGTTTATCCTAACGGATCGGTATATTGCGGTACTAAACACGCTGTTGCGGCTATCACACAAGCAATGCGGATTGAACTCATGCCATCAGGAATAAAAGTTACCTCCATTGCCCCAGGGGCAGTAGAAACAGAATTCTCGTTGGTAAGGTTTAGGGGAGATGAAGAAAAAGCGGCACAGGTATACAAAGGATTTACACCTTTATCTGCAAAAGATATTGCTGAAACCATCTTATTTGTAGTTACCCGTCCTGCACATGTCAATATCAATGATTTACTGATCATGCCTACCAATCAGGCTTCAGCAAGAGATTTTAACAGAGAACAATAATTACCTATGTATGATAAATTTTGATTCAAAATATTTAAAGGAATTTACCTTCAAGGTATTTCAGCGCATGGGCTGCCCTGATGGTGAGGCTATTATTGCGGCCGACTGTTTAAATCAGGCAGATTTAAGGGGAGTTGATTCACATGGCGTAGCCCGTTTAAGCGGTTATGTAAGACTTTGGGAATTGAAAAGACTGAATGCCACTCCTGAAATGAAAATCATCCACGAAACACCTAGCACAGCGGTTCTTGATGGCGATTTAGGTCTTGGGTTGGTCACAGCTCCTTATGCGATGCAAATAGCCATTGACAAAGCTAAAATAGCAGGTACAGGCTGGGTAGCTGTTCAAAATTCAAACCATTACGGAATTGCAGGATATCATGCGATGTTGGCTCTTGAACATGACATGATCGGTATTTCAATGACCAATGCAAGTCCTCTGGTAGCACCTACATTTTCGAAAAGTCGATTTCTTGGGACTAATCCCATAGCAGTGGCCATTCCAGCATTGACGCAACCTCCTTTTGTGATCGACATGGCAACTACAACAGTTGCCAATGGCAAGATGGAAGTTTTACAACGCAAAGGCGAAGATGCCCCGTTAGGTTGGGCACAAGACAAGGATGGAAATCCAAGTACAGATGCTTTTGCTCTTCGTAAAGGAGGATCAATGCTGCCATTAGGGGGCGATCGTGAACATGGGGGCCACAAAGGGTATTGTTTGGGTGCTATGGTTGATATTTTTTCTGCAGTGCTCTCAGGAGCCAATTATGGACCTTGGGTCCCTCCTTTTGTTGCCTTTTTGGACCCACCGGCCAACCCGGTAGGTAAAGGAATAGGGCATTTTTTGGGTGCCATTCGCATAGATGCCTTTCGACCAGCTTCAGAATTTAAAGCTCACATGGATAATTGGATTGAGACCTTCAGAAATGCTGAGCCAATTGCCGGACAAGAACGCGTATTAATTCCGGGAGATCCTGAAAGAGAACTAACTTTTGAAAGAATGAAAAATGGAATACCTTTGCATGAGCAGGTAATTAAAGATTTGCATGAGCTTGGTGAAAAATTTGGCCTTGGCTTCAATAATACATTTACAAAATAAAAACACAATTCAAAGTTAACGTTCCTATGTACGAAGCACTAATTATCACTCCGGTAAAAGACTCACTGAATACAACCATTGAGACTATTAAGGCGATCCACCAATCGGAAGGAAATTTTCTATATTGTATTTATAACGATTTTAGCACAGAGGAAACAACCATTAAATTGAAGCAATATCAACTTCAATATAATTTTGAATTGATTAATTTAGCTGAGATTACCAATACGCCCTCACCTAATTATCGGTTGGTTTTGATGCTGGCACAGAAAAAAGCATTGGAGCTCAATATACCTTTGATAATAGTGGAGTCGGATGTGGAAGTTAATACAGTTACTTTTAGTGAATTGATCAAATTTTCAAAAGAACTGCACAATTGTGGAATGGTAGCAGCAGTCACATTAAATGGGGAAGGTAAAATAAACTTCCCCTATCTAAATTTTAAATCTTCGAAAACAGACATTATAAAAACAAAACACAGTCTCAGCTTTTGCTGCACTTTACTAACTACTGAACTGTTAAGGCTATATGACTTTAAAACGCTGTCAACAGAAAAGCATTGGTATGATGTTTCAATCTCGAGAAAATCAATTCAACTAGGACTAAATAATTATCTGCTAACATCAGTGGGTGTGTTACATAAGCCTCACAGTAGCCGGCCATGGAAACAATTGAAATATCAAAATCCTATTAAATATTACTTTCAGAAACTCATTAAACGACTTGACAGAATCTGATATTAATCAAAGTGAAACCCTTGTTCTGTCAACAACTTCAATAGCTTTTTAGAAAAGAAATCATTGTCTGCATTTTTATATCGGATCTCCGTATAAACCTGTGCAAGATTTTCTTTCCCATTTTCTATTACAAACATTTTTGAAGATTGTAGCTCTTCCTTTTCATTATAGAGTTCCTTAATTTGTGATTCATTAAAGTCAGAATACTCTTCATAATGAATAACAGCGCCAAAAGGTAAACGGTCAGTTTGTTCAGGAATACGCTCAGGATAACCAATACTTAAAGCCGTAATGGGAATTACACCAATTGGCAATTTGAGTACTGCCGAAATTTCGGATGCATTATAGAGCGCGGTACCCAGATAGCAGATTCCTAATCCTAAATTCTCTGCCGCGATACAAATATTTTGTGCAAGTATTGAAGCATCAATAGTTCCGTTCAATAGCCACAATAGATTTTTAAAATCTACTTCTGTGTTACTCGACCTACACCACTTATAGAAACGGTTAATATCAAGACAGATAGTTAACAATACCGGTGCTTGCAGAACCATTGGCTGGTTAAAATGCAGGGGAGCAAGTAATTTTTTCTTTTCAACATCCCGGGTTACAACAACACTGTACAATTGCATATTGCCAGTATTTGAGGCCCTTATCCCACTTTCCAGTAGGTCATTCAAAACAGAATCTTCTATTTCTTTGGGTTGAAAACTACGTATAGAACGATGGTTAGTAAGCAGTTTCATAAATTTTGTTTTATTCTTCTTATTGATAAAATTAACATGAGTTACATTGATGTATACATTTCCTACAAATCCTATAAATCCTACGTCCTATTTCGTAAAAACGCATTTTCTCATTTTCTCACTTTCTCATTTTCTCACCTTCTCACCTTCTCACTTTCTCTTCTAAAATGACAAATATCGAAATAGGAACGTAGGAAACGTAGGAAACGTAGGAAACGTAGGAAACGTAGGAAACGTAGGAAATGAAAAAAAATAAACTTAGGAGGGTAAAATTTCTAAATTCAGTCAATTAGCATTATACCAATATGTTCCATTATCGAACCCACTTTAATACGTTTATGTTCCCCAATCTTTTAACAAAAAAGGGAAGCCCTTAAGCTTCCCTTTTTAATCAATCAATGCTTTATTATCTTTTTACAAGCTTTGCAGTTTTAACTATTACATCATCCATGTCGTACAGACTGATAAAGTAAATTCCGCTGCGCAGCTCATTTAAATCAATAGTATTAGTTGGATTAACCACTTCTTTAACCAACTGACCGGCGATGTTTGTAACAATCACTTTAGAGAGTGGAGAAGAAGAAATCAAATTAACAACATCATAAAATGGGTTTGGATAAACCTTAAACTCAGCAATAGCAGGATCTATTTCAATTGCAGTTGGCCATTTGGCACCAGTTTTGAAAGTCCAAACAGTAACAATTTGTATACCTGCATATTTATTTCCAGCAATGTCTGTAAAAGCTGTACCGTCAACTAAAACATAGTATTGGGTATTTCTTTCAAGACTTTTAGTTGAAGTATAATTAACCGTCACATCCTTACCAATAATCATATTCGCTGTAATTGGAATAGTTAACACAGCAACAGTGCTGTTTAATTTGTATACAACCAAATTACCTCCAACACCCAACTTAACAATTTTATTAAAAGACATTTTGAATGTTGGATGAGTGTCTGCTAACACATTATTCAAAGTAGGATACTTGGTTACCAATAGTGGCGCTGTGAAATCTCCAATTGTATAATTCAATGTTGTTCCATCAAATTTATTGGCACTAGGCGACTTATCAGTAATAGCATTGCTAAGTACAATTTTAACATTTGTCAAATCAAAACCTCCAATTGTTAAAATATATGAATCTCCAGATCCAACAATTTTTAAAAGGGTTCCACCTGTAACTTTTACGCCAGGACCATTTCCTGAAACTCCATTGACAGGTTCACTAAATTTAAGTCCAACAGTAAATTTCTTAGCTACTGGTGACGTTGGAGGTGTTACTATTAAGGTAGGTTTGCTGATATCAAGAACATTATATGTCAGCGTAGTTCCTGCAAACTTATTGGCATTAACCGATTTATCTACAATTCCATTCGTAAGAACTATTGAAACATTAGCTAATTCGGCTGCTGAAACTGTTAAGATATAGCTATCAGCATCACCCGTTATGCTCAGAATTGTTCCGTTTGTAATCTGGATATTGGGACTGTTTAATGCAACTCCATTTACTGGCTCACTAAATTTTAATCCAACAGTGAACGTCGTAGTAACAGGGGCCGATGGAGGCGTTACCACCAATGTAGGGCTGATAAAATCACCAACTTTATACACGAATGATTCACCCGCAAATGTATTTCCTGCGGCATCTATAATTCCAGTTCCCAATGCAAGCGTAAGATCTGTATAAGCCACGCCAGTCATTGAAACAGTGAAAGTAGTTCCTGTTCCAGGTGTGTATGTACCACCTGTAATATCACCGGCAGCAACAGTTACTGAACGATTAAAAGTCAATACAACATCAAAATTACCCGGTTGATTATCACCGCTTGCAGGATCAGCAGCCACAGTTATAGGAGTAGCTATTAATAATTGTTGAACTTTACAACCATGAGCATCATAAATATCTACATAAGTTGAAACGGTTTTAATTCCATTTACTACAAATGCTTCTCCACTATTAGCAACACCCTGGCTAGCTCCAAATATATAGGTATATGGAGCGACACCTCCTGTTGTGGTTAGAGTAGCACTCACTTCATTTTCAAGCTGCACAACAGAAACAAGCATTTCATTTGCAACTTTAACAAAAGTTTGGCTTACTACTTTAACGGCACAAAGATTATCATCTACATAGAAATTGTAGATAAGTGTTCCATCAGTACCAAAAGGTATATCTGATACAAATGCATAGACATCAGTAACGGTTATAACTGCAGATTTTGTTCCTTCTACACCATCAATAACAGATGCATATTGTAAACGGAAAGTACGTCCTGCTTCACCGCTTATTTCAATTTTTGCTGATGCATAAGTTTCTCCAAAGCAAGTCATATCATTAACAGCTATTACAACCGGCAAAACTGGAACAACTGAAAGACTAGCCTCAGCGGTATTTCCATTTTCATCTTTAACGACTACTTTAAAAGTATGACCTGTCTGAACCAGGAATGATGTTTGAACAACATCTCCAATATTTAGAACATCATCTATAAATAAACTGTAAGTATAAGCTCCTACTCCACCTGTCGCAGCAGCTTCAATTAGTCCAGAAACTACTTCGGGACAAGTAAATTCATTGGCTCCCTTTGTTAAAGTTACCACTAATTTATCTGGTTGTTCAACAACAATCTTTTGAACAACAGATTCGCAATTATTGCCATCCATAATTTTCACATCGTAACCTGCAGCTTCACTGGCGGCTACATTTGTGATCGTCCAACTATTCACATCAGAAATTGCTTGTGTATACGATTTAGAAGTACCATCAGCAGCTAATCCCTTTACAACAGCTGTATAAACTCCATTACCGCCACTTACTGCTGTAAAAAAGATCTTCCCATCTTCGATTCCAAAACCGGTAGTCTTTTGTGAAGAAACAGTAAATACGATTTCCGCAGGTTCTGTTATTGTAATTTGTGCAGTAGTATAAGGAGCACAATTATTGATATCATTTACCAGAATTGAATAAATACCAGCCTTTACATTGGCGAAATTACCAGTTGCCTGATCAACTCGTCCAGGTACTGCAACTCCGGAAACATCTAAAAGAGTGAACAGATAAGCTCCAGCTCCACCGCTTACCGCATTCATCGGAAGATTAATAGAACCCGACGCATTATCCCAACACAATACATTAACCTTGGTAATCAGAGATTCTAAAGCTAATAGTTGTTCGTAACCTGCAACAGTTATAGGACCGTAATTTTTCTGATTCGTAGTACAATGATTGTCACGAACAGATATATAGTAAACTCCTTTTGCTACCTCGAAACTTACAGTACTTAATTTAGTTGCTGCATCGTAAGTGTCAAAATCAACCCACTTGGATTCATCAATATTTGAATAATCATCATCAGTTAATAAAGCATATTGCAATAAAGGTGAAACAGTACCTCCAATAGCTTGAACTGTTATTATACCTGTTGCAGTTCCGTAGCAAGTTGCCGCATTGGCGACTACATTGTTAATAATCAAATCATCATTTTGATCAATTACAACTGGAACAACATTTGATATACATCCAAACTGGTCAACAGCTCCTACATAATAAGTGCCTGCAGCAAAAGGAGTAGTTCCAGGAATAAAACCAATACCTGAAGTTGCAAGTGCCGCTTCAGAAGCAGCATATTTATATTGAATGGTTCTTGACACACCATTGTTGGCCCATGAAGTCCACGAGGCAATGATAGGCGCTTTGTCATCAAAACAACCAATTTTTGTGGCCGAAGCTATAATCACATTTGCATCCTGAGTAATTACAACATCAATCGGCACTGAAATTTGACAACCATTGGCATCTTTAATGTTAACTAAATAGTTACCAACAGGCAAATCAACAATCGTTATCAATGCACCACTTACTCCAATCAATGAACTACTATTTACTGAATAGCTATATGGAGCAGTTCCACCTAAAATATCAATTTCAATCTTTCCGTCAGTTCCATTTAAACAAATTGGAGCTGTAAACGGACGAAGGGTTGCAATCAATTTTGCAGGAGCTTCGATTGTAAATGTTTTTGAAGTAGTACAATCATACCCTTCTACGTTCTTTACAGAAACTGTATAACTTGGAGCAAATGGCTGATTGATTGTAAATAGATCACTCGCTTGCCATGTCAAACCATCAATTGAAAACAGATATCCAATCCCGGCTCCGCCAGTAACTCCGGTAGCTTGTACGGTAGCGTTTCCTTCAAAGCACAAGGTATTTTGAATAGTTAGCTCAAATTTGATATCTAAAGGCGATTGAAGGGCAATTTCGTTCTTCGAATTGACCGGATTAATATAATTAACAGTGCAGCCATTGGCGTCACTAATTGTTAAGCTGTAATAATCAGGGCTTAAATTTAGAAATTTATAACTCCCTGTTACATCTGCCTGTATGGTTGGAATTCCTTTGGTAGCAATGGTAAGTATATAAGGAGCAGTTCCCCCGGCAATATTTAATACATCAATAGTACCATCATTCAAACCACCACAACTTGTATTTTCGACATTAATTGCAAAAGTAATTGGTGCTTTTGGAGCAATTGTAATTGTTCCTGACGAAACTTTACAACCATTAATATCCATAGCCTCAACCACATAATCGCCAGGCGCTACTCCGGTAAATGAATAAAACCCGCCAACAGTAGTTGCACTTTGTCCCTGAATTGATACTTGGTATTCAGGTAGGGCACCACCAGAAACAGTAACATCAATTGTACCGTCACTTGCACTGCTGCAATTTTCACCCTTAACATTTGAGACTACTAAGCCAAGAGATTTTGCCGGCTCTTTAATAGTTAATAAAGTCCAATAGGCAAGATCAGTCAGATCTCTGCATAGATTTGCATCATCAACAGCTACATAATAATCTCCAACTGGACGAAGAACCTGAAAATTTGTTTTTTTGTACTTGGCCAAATTAGCAGAAGCCTTACCTGACGCAGTAACTAAGGCAGTTTGTACCTTGGTCATATCTGCAAAAGGTACTACCCAATACATATAAGGCCCGGTTCCGCCAGCAACATTTATTTGAATTTCACCATTACCACCTTTACAAAGTGCATCTTGTGGAATCGCTGTATAAGTAACCGGAGTAACCGATCCAACGTTAATTTTTTTCACCAACGATATATTTCCATTGGCCGCTTTTACTCTAACACTATTGGTACTTCCTGTTGGTGCTGATGAATGAGAATCTATGGTCCATGTCCAATTTGCAGTGCTGGGATCTTCATTGAACAAATAAGTAAATCCAGTGCCTTCAGCCGGTGAAATTACTTCAATATCAGCATCAGCATCAGGACAATCCACATTGGTTACTTCAACATCTATGTTTGTAATGCTAACTGTTACATTCAACTTTCCATCAACTGGGAAAGAACTATTGGCAATTCTGCCCGTTGTAGAATTGTAATAGGAGAATTCATTTGTAGTCCATTTTAGATCACTCACATAAGAATTAACAATATTATAGGGATAATTCTTAATTGAGAATTTTAATGTGACAAAATCTGTCACTACACCATCACCGATGGTGACTGGAATAATTCCATTGTCCCAGGTAAGTAGAATACTACCACCAACCTGTGAAACATTAACTCCGGTAAGCGAACTTCCCAAAGTATATCCCTTATAGATAAATACACTGTTCTCATAGTTAAGTGCCAAATTAAATTGCACCAGTTGTATAAAATCCCGAACAGAGATCTTAACCTGATACTCATTAGATGCACCATAACCTGCCGAAACATTTTCAGCATAAAGCTGCACTGTCTTTTGTGGTACCTGAGCATTCACTTGAAAAGAAATGCTGAATAAACAAATAACAAATAACATGCTTAAAAACCGAGTAAATAATTTTCCCATAGCTTTTGGTTTAATATATGAACTTAATTGATTGACTAATTGATAATTGTATAAACTTATTTAATATCACTATTCACTTATATCTCCATTCTAAAAGTATTCTAATTAAATTTCTAGGATAGACGTTGCAAACGTATAAAAATATATGTAGTTTACAACAATAATTACAAAAAAAATAAATATATTTTTATGCTTTAAGTACTTATTTTCTTGGCATTTGCCTGAATTACCAATATCCATTGGCAAAACATAAAAATTAAATATATTCTCAATGCTATATTCTATTAATATTCCAATTTACTCCTAACCTTAAATTTCAATCCAATCACACACAATTTATTATTTGAATATCCGATTATTTTGTTTTAAAAAATTAACAATATGTGGTAAGTATCTGTTTATTTTTTAGTTAGAGTAAAATAACTTACATTTTGGAGTAAATTAATTGTCTTACGGTAAAAATAATTTACATTTTGATTATATACAGATTCAATGTGTAAATAAAAATAAGACTATAACAACTGATCCCATGATATTGTTGTAATATATGTAAAAAAATTATATCATTGCCATAAGAAACAAAGCTAATTTGGTTGGCTAAAAAAAAACTAAAGCTCAATCCAACCAGCTTTCCTGCCAATAAACTTATGACTCTTACCAATGGGATAAATTGAAATCAGCCCTTTAGTATTCCAGATAGGATGATTGATGCAATCATTTCCTATTTATTTAATGGAATAAATTGGCCACCCTTTAGAATATATGGAGCTTTCAAATTTAAAAATGAACAATTGCAGAAAATTACGCTCTCTTGCATTCCTGTTTTTCTATTTATTTACCTTTCAACATTAATAAAAAATTAAACCCGACTCAAAAACAAGTTAACTGCAAGAAATTAATTTGAAGTTCTGAATTTAAGTATTTATTTTGTATGGCCTTAATAAAGTAGGGCTCTAGAAAAAATAAACATTATTCATTTATACATTCATTAAATTTATCAACGATGTCAAAAATTAAAATCGGTATCAACGGTTTCGGTCGTATCGGACGCTTTGTATTTCGCGTTGCAGTAGCCAAAGAAAATGTAGAAGTTGTTGCAATTAACGACCTCATTGATGTAGATTATATGGCATACATGCTAAAATATGATTCTACACACGGCCAATTCAAAGGTACTGTTGAAGTAAAAGACGGTCAATTGATTGTAAACGGAAAAACCATCCGTGTAACTGCTCAACGCAATCCTGCTGATATCAACTGGGGTGCTGTAGGCGCTGATTATGTTGTTGAATCAACTGGTTTGTTCCTCGAAAAAGCAAAAGCTCAGGGTCATATCGACGGTGGTGCCAAGAAAGTAATCCTTTCTGCTCCTTCTAAAGACGATACCCCAATGTTTGTAATGGGTGTAAATCACAAATCGTACACCAAAGACATGACATTCGTTTCAAATGCATCATGTACTACCAACTGTTTGGCTCCTATCGCTAAAGTATTGAATGACAATTTCGGTATCCTCGAAGGCTTGATGACTACCGTTCATGCAACTACTGCTACACAAAAAACCGTTGATAGTCCTTCTGGTAAAGACTGGAGAGGTGGCCGCGGCGCTCAACAGAACATTATTCCTTCATCAACCGGAGCTGCTAAAGCTGTTGGTAAAGTGATTCCTGAATTGAATGGCAAATTAACCGGTATGGCTTTCCGTGTACCAACTCCTGATGTTTCAGTTGTTGATTTAACCGTTCGTTTGAAAAAAGAAACTACTTATGCTGAAATCTGTGCTGCAATGAAAGCTGCTTCAGAAGGCGAATTAAAAGGTGTGCTTGGTTATACTGAAGATGAAGTAGTTTCTACTGACTTCTTAGGCGATACACGTACTTCTATTTTCGATGCAAAAGCTGGTATTCAATTATCACCAACATTCGTTAAAGTAATTTCTTGGTACGATAACGAAATGGGCTACTCAAACAAAGTGGTTGAATTAATCCAATACATGGATTCAGTTAAGTAATTACTGAAAAAAATGGGCAATCGTAGGGGCGCCCCTGTGTGGGCGCCCTTAAATTGCATAAATTCACATATAATAAAAAAAGGCAGCTCGAAAGAGTTGCCTTTTTTAATTATATTTATCAATCTCCGTCACATAAATGTGACGGCAAAGGATACCGCATTGAATGAATATTTTAGGTTGATTGGAATAAAAATTGAATGTTTATTAAATGTGCAAATATCCTTTGCCGTCTGGCTTTAGCCGACGGATCAGCAACAAAGGATACCGCATTGAATGAAGATTTCAGGATTAATTTAATAAAAATTGAATGTTTATTTAATGTGCAAATATCCTTTGCCGTCTGGCTTTAGCCGACGGATCAGCAACAAAGGATACCGCATTGAATGAAGATTTCAGGATTAATTTAATAAAAATTGAATGTTTATTAAATGTGCAAATATCCTTTGCCGTTTGGCTTTAGCCGACGGATCAGAATGTTTTATTTATTGTCAATCCAATTTTCAATTTTAATATTTTCCATTCTCTCAAATTCCTTAACGTTTCGGGTCACAAGAATCAAATTGTTTACAATTGCTGTAGCACCTATAAACAAATCCAAATCACTTATGATGGTACCTTTTAGCATTAATCTGGCTTTTTCTATTCCATAAATTCTGAATGAATCAAAAATTGGAATGATTGTAATCTTTTCTTTAAAATTCTCTATTACTCTAATATTCTCAGACTTTCTTTGACTCTTTTCAACTCCATAAATTAACTCTGCTAAAGTAATTTCAGAGATAGCAAACTTTCGAAATCCAATCTGTTCTATTTTATTTTTAAGATCGAATTGACCCTTAAAATAATGAATACAAATATTGGTATCAAGTAAATAGTCCATTAGAATTCTTCAATCTCCTTTGCATTAACACGATCTGAATAGATATCATTAATTATCTCATCTGCAGTCCGATCATCTTCCCAGGCACCAAAACATTCGGAAAAGTCAAAATTATCTTTAGGCAACTCATCAATTGATGAAGTAAGCTTGATGATCATTTCCTTTTTTGCTTTATTATCCCAGTTTCTCATTAATCTGAAATAACTATTTACCATTCTCGTTTGGGTTATAGTGCTCATAGCGAAATTCTTTAAATCAAAAATACAAATTTTATTTGATGTTTTTATCAATCAAATGAACTTTTAGTGAATAAAAATTGATATTCCTAAATTAACTGAATACCTTTTGTTCGGATTGTACGGGACAAATTACTACCCAATTCCATAAATCGGGAGTAAATTGGAAGCGTATGAACAATAATATCCAATGGGAACCTATCTCTTATTGGATTTAACAGATCCGAAATCTGAACTCTCAATTCCATTTTCTCCGAGAAGGATTTAGGGATAGTCTCATTTTTCGTAACTATATAAAGATCTATATCGCTATCTGCTGTAGGATTACCATAAGCATAACTTCCAAAAAGAATTACTCTTTCAGGATCTAAACTCTTTAAGTTTAAAATGATCTCATTCTTAATACTCTCAGGCAGCATGACTTAATTATTTGAAGTAAAGTTAATGAAATTATTGTTGATATACAATTCAATCTTCATTTTGACTCCTGAATTAATTGACTGATCATTTCAAGATATTTATTTTATTGTAAAGATTCAAAAATGAATTGACCATATTTTCCCATGAAAAATTTTTCTTTTCATCAACAATATTTGCTTCAAATTCGGCAATGCGCTCATTCTGAAAGAAATCAACCAAGGCATCGGCAATCTTATTGCTTTCAGGTTCAACAACATACCCTATTTTACCATCAGGAATAATTTCTGAAAGTCCACCCACATTGGTCACCAACATTGGTTTATTAAAATGGTACCCGATTTGTGTTACACCACTCTGGGTAGCACTTTTGTAGGGCTGAACAACCATATCGGCAGCACTGAAATATAGGTTAACCTCTTCATCAGCAATAAATTCAGTTCTTAATTCTATCAAATCTTCCAGATGATTATTTTTGATCAATTCAAGATAGGGTTCAGGACTGGAATAATATTCGCCTGCTATCAGCAATTTAACTGGAAATTTTCGTAACCTTGTATCAGCAAAAGCATTCAGCAATAAATCGAGCCCTTTGTAATCACGAATAAATCCAAAGAAAAGAAGATATCTGGTATGAATGTCGAGATTCAGTTTATGTTTGGCGATATCAAAAGAAAGCCTCTCCCCGTAATTATCAAAAATGGGATGAGGGCAATAGCCTACCTGCAAATTTCTATTGAAACTATTTGCATCAATCAATACACTTTTCGACATTGCGATCAATCCGTCAATTCGCTGAATGAAATAGTTGGTTAACAAACGATCTCCGGCGCGTTGTTCATGAGGTATAATATTATCTGCCAGGCATATCACTTTAGTGTGGCCATTCTTTCGGATCAGTCCGGCGATGGTTCCAAGACAGGGTCCCATAAATGGGAGCCAATATCTAATTATGACCAGATCAGGTTTTTCCTTGCGAATCCTTCTTCCCACCCTGAGCCAATTGAGTGGATCGATGGAACTGATGCTTCGTTTGATGGTTAACTTCTCAGGGGCCGCTTTCAAATTATACTGCGTCTTCCCTGGAAACAAAATGGAGGGATACTGAAGTGTAAACGTTTCAATATCAGCATCAAACCCCATTGACATAAACTCCTGAGCCAACCTTTCGTTCGTTGTAGCAATTCCGCCACGGTAAGGATATGCAGGTCCGATAATTTTGATTGTTTTCACGATTGGCTGATTAAATAATGTTTCAGCAAAAGTGCAACATGTTTATCAATTGGGAAAGTAAATTCACCAGTAATTAACAGCTCAGCCGCAACCCATCTAAATGATTGACTGCCATTGATCAATTCTGGAAAATCAAAAGTACTTGTTGAAACCCTAAATTGTACCGGCGCCTTCAAACGGGCCAGGTAATAAATACTGACCAGCTGATAATCGTCCCAAAACAATGCTCTTTGGTAAAAGTCGGTGGTATAAAAATGTTCAATACCTTCAATTTCCTGATTGCACTCCTCCAATAGTTCACGTTTCAGGCAGTCGATCGGACCTTCTCCAAATTGCATTCCTCCTCCTGGAAATTTAGTCATCTTCATATTCAATTGAAATTCATCAGTTACCAAAACTTCGTTTCGATCATTAATTATCAGGCCATAAACCCGGATAGTAAACTGTGAAGGCAATTTTTTAGTCATGATTTAATAATAGATTTCCAATTCAAGCGAATATACAAAATTATTTGTTAGCAAGGTATTTTCGGTTAAGCTATTCATTCTTTTAAGACTATTGAAGAAGAAATAGTTTATAGAAAAAACCGTAGATTATTCGAAGACTATTCGAAGACTATTCGAAGACTATTCGAAGATCCTTCTAGTGTATTCAAACAATCATCGAATAGCCTTCATATAACCTATGTATAATTTTCGAATAACAACCGGATTTACCAGTTGCCAAATATCTGGACCATCCAGCCATATAACTGGTAATATATCATCCACATAATGTTGCTATGTAAATTTATAACACGAGAATACACCACCCATAGTATTTTAAAATGGGGCTCAGTAATAATGTATAGAGATCATTTAGATTAAATGATCCGCTCCATAAGAATTAAATGATTACAGAGTATTTAATTTTTCTTGAGAGAAGGAAATAATTTCATTGATCTGATCAGGCTCAAACCAATTGATATCAAGATCCTTGCGAAACCAGGTAAGTTGTTTGCGGGCATATTTACGGGTACTGCATTTGATAAGATCTATAGCTTCATCCAAAGTACAATTGCCGTCAAAATAGGAAAACAATTCTTTATAACCCACTGTATTCAAGGAGTTAAGGGCCCTATAAGGATAAACACTTCTGGCCTCTTCGAGCAAGCCGTCTTTCATCATTTGATCAACACGTTGGTTGATGCGGCTATACAATAATTCACGGTTCTGATTAATACCAATCTTCAGGATGCGGAAAGGCCTCTCGACAATGGTATTTTTTCTAAATGAAGTAAATGTTTTGCCTGACATAAGACAAACTTCTACTCCATGGAGCAACCGCTTGTGATTATCCAGATCTACGATGCGATAATATTCAGGATCCAATGCTAAAAGCCTTTGCTGCAATGCTTCCAAGCCGTTTTGATGGTACCATTCGACAACCTCATTCCTAATTTCAGGTGTGACAGTGGGAATATCATCAATACCTTTGCAGATGGTGTCGATATACATCATGGACCCACCGGTAAGGATCAGTGGATTCTTTGATTTGAAGAGGTCGTCGATTCGCTCAATGGCCTCAGTTTCATATTCACTTACATTATAATATTGGTGAATCGAACGTGATTGAATAAAGTGATGAGCCACTGATTTAAGATCCTCTTCAGGAGGTACAGCCGTACCAATAGATAACTCACGGAATATTTGTCTTGAATCGGCTGAAATAATGTCAGTTGAATAATATTGTGCAAGTTGAATACTGATTGCTGATTTACCAACTCCTGTTGGTCCCACAATTACAATTAATGTGTTCATTCCTTTTGTTTGGTTTGGCCTCAAAGATAAGCAATGAACCAGAAAAAAGAAGGGGACTGAAAAGTCCCCATAATATTAAGCATCCATTTCTCCAAAAATCTCATAATAATCTTCCAGATCGCCGAAACTCTTGTAGGAGTCTTCGGTTTTCAGGACGTCCATATCGGTATTATAATCATTTACTAGAAATTGAGAAGGAGCATTTCCATTTTCATAAGCTACAAATGGTTCCTTCAAATCAGTTTTCATAAGTATTTCCTTTAATTCCAAATATAAAAAACGGTCATTAAAATAATCGAACACATACATGAGTCGTTGTCCGATTTCGGTGAGGTATCTATTCAGTTTGGTCGTCCTCATGCTAAGAAGCGTTGAGGTAGATTTACCTGAATCTAAGGAAGTAATTTCGATATTTTTTCTCCAAACAGCCTCGGGTAACATAAACGAAGCCAGTTGTGAATGGTCAAAATTGCAGGTCCGCTGTATAATTTGATGAAAATCTTCAAATGTTTGCTCAGGATCAATATGAATCAATCTTTTAAAAAAGGGGTCTTCGGATGATGAAATTTCAAATATACAGATCATAAATAAATTTTTAAAACCGATTGAATAATCTTCCTATTCACAATACAAAATAAAGCCAAACAAAAACAGGTTCAATAAAATACAAACTAAAATATTGTTTACGAATTGTTAAAAAAGATTAATTTCAATAATATCTTCATCTACCGTACTGTTTGCCAATACATTACCATATAACGAAAAATATGCTATTGCACATCAGACTTGAACAATCGAATAGTTACTACAATTGGTCGTAAATATTAAACGATCGAAATATTCTATTTACAAGAAACTATTTGCTTTCGAAAATAAGTTGAGTCTTGTAATTATTGAAGTGGTTGTGTGACTTATTAACAGCTCAATAATAAACACCGGATGAGATTAGGATCGCTTTTTTATGAAAATCTGAGAATCGCCTTGCAATCAATACGAAGTAACCTGTTGCGAACGATTTTAACAGTATTGATTATAGCCATAGGAATTACCGCATTGGTTGGAATTTTGACAGCCATCGACTCGATAAAAAATTCAATCACCAAGGAGTTTACTTTTATGGGGGCCAATACTTTCACCCTCAGTTCGAGAGGTATGCGGGTTCAGATTGGCGATAAACGCTATCGGAGCAAGAATTATTCATATATCAATTATTATCAGGCCAAAGAATTTAAGGAGAAATACATCTTTCCATCTTCCGTTTCGATCTCTACCATGGCTACAGGAACTGCAACGGTTAAATATGGTTCAGAGAAATCAAATCCCAACATATCGGTCCAGGGAGGCGATGAAAATTACCTTTTTACCTCCGGCAATGAAGTACTGCAGGGGCGTAATTTTACTGAAGATGAAATAAATACAGGCAAAAATGTTGTGGTTATTGGGGATGGGGTCTTAAAGAAGCTATTCAAAAATGGAGAAAAACCATTGGGAAAAATAATAAGTATTGGAGGCGGAAGGTACCGTGTGATTGGCGTCCTCAAATCAAAAGGCACCGGTTTTGGGTCAGGAAGCGACCAACTTTGTTTACTGCCCTACACCAATGTTAGGAGTTATTTTTCGCGTCCGCAGATGAATTTTACGGTTCAGATAAAGGTAAGCACTGCTGAATTGATGGACCCGGCGGTGGGTGAAGCTGAAGGAACTTTTCGTATTATCAGGAACCTAAATCCTGCTGACGAGAGTGATTTTAATGTTGAAAAAAGTGACAATCTTGTCAATATCCTTTTGGGAAATATTAAGAATATTACACTGGTAGCAACCATTATTGGATTTATTACTTTATTTGGAGCCGCCATAGGACTGATGAACATTATGTTAGTGTCTGTTACTGAACGAACCCGCGAGATAGGCATTCGCAAAGCCATGGGTGCTACTTCAAAAATTGTGAGACAACAGTTTCTGATTGAGGCCATTGCAATTGGTCAGATAGGCGGAATTGTTGGCATAATATTTGGTATACTGGCTGGCAACGGCGTGGCAATGATGATCGGAACTCCCTTTTTTATTCCATGGATCTGGATCATTGCAGGTGTGATTTTGTGTTTTGTAGTGGGAATTATTTCAGGATTTTATCCCGCTCAAAAGGCTTCGAAATTGGATCCTATTGAAAGCCTGCGATTTGAATAGGGAATTAATGGTTGAAGGGTTAAAGGGTTGAAGGGTTGGATGGTTAAAGGGTTAAGGCTTGAGGGTCCTCCTGAAAATCAATAAAACAAGAATTGCCACAAAGACACTAAGACACTAAGGTACACAAAGCATTCATTAACTGCCATATATTCTTAGTGTAACTTTGAAACTTTGTGACTTTGTGGCAGAATTATACTTTTCGAATTGGGCTCAAGTTTAAACCCTTCAAAAAGCAAATTAGACTTTTCGGAGTTGAATCATTTATTAAGTTAATAATTTTAAATGGTAAGTGTAAGTATCTAATTCTATTTAATTTTCAGAAAAAATCTATCTTTACCTTTTAAGAATAGATAACAAGGAGTAAAAAGGCATGCTATCAAAACTTCAGACAAAAGCAGAACAAAGATTAATTCAAGACTACTACGATGACTTGATGAAGGCCTGTGACCGAAAAGTTTCGGAAGAGGGAAAGGTACGTATAAGAAAAGCTTTTGATTTTGCCAATACTGCACACGCTGGGGTAAAACGCAAGTCAGGAGAACCGTATATCATTCATCCTTTGTCGGTTGCAAAAATTGTAGTTGAAGAGATAGGACTCAGTGCAACATCCATTATTTCGGCTTTGATGCACGATGTAGTTGAAGACACTGATTATACTCTGGAAGATATCAGTAATTTATTTGGCGAAAAAGTTGCTTCTATTGTTGATGGACTCACCAAATTGAAGGATGAATTTACCCCTCAGCAAGACTCCAAACAGGCGAATAATTTCAGAAAAATGCTCATGACCCTGTCGGATGATGTACGCGTAATTTTAATAAAAATTGCCGACCGACTTCACAACATGCGAACTTTGGATTCGATGTTGCCGACCAAGCAATTAAAAATAGCAGCTGAAACTTTGTACATATTTGCACCTTTGGCTCACCGACTGGGTTTGTATGCCATCAAATCTGAATTGGAAGACCTGAGCTTGAAATATAGAAATCCTGATTCATTCAACCAGATACAATTCAGGCTTCAAAATCAGCGTGAGAAGAGGGATTACCTTGTTACAGAGTTCATTAAACCGATTGAGAAACAATTAACAATTGAAGGAATAGATTTCACCATTACCGAACGCCTCAAATCAATTTATTCGATCTGGAGTAAAATGCAGACCAAAGGCGTTTCTTTTGATGAAGTATATGATCTGCTGGCCATTAGAATCGTATTTAACCCTAAGCCCAATGTTTCGGAAAAGCGTCAATGCTTTGATATTCTATCACTTGTAACTGATATTTACAAACCCAAACCCGATCGTATTCGCGATTGGATTACCATCCCCAAAGCAAACGGGTATGAGGCCTTGCATGTAACGGTTATGGGACCTCAGGGCAAATGGGTGGAAATTCAAATTCGCACTCAGCGAATGGACGAAATTGCGGAACGTGGCTTTGCTGCCCATTACAAATACAAGAATATCAACGACATAGAGACCGAACTGGACAGATGGCTTCAGAAGATTAAAGAAATGCTGAAGAATCCAGAATCCGATGCGCTCGAATTTCTGGATGAGTTTAAAATGAACCTGTTCTCTTCCGAAATTATTGTATTCACCCCCAAAGGAAGAATGGTAACACTGCCCAAAAATGCAACTGTTCTTGATTTTGCTTACGAAATACACAGCGAATTGGGAAATCATTGCATAGGGGCTAAAATTAGTCATAAATTAGTACCCATTTCACACGTCTTGCAAAGTGGTGATCAGGTCGAAATACTTTCTTCAAAAACGCAGATGCCACAATTGAATTGGTTAAATATATTGATTTCAGCCAAGGCAAAAACGAAAGTTAAACAATCTTTTAAACTTGATCGTAAAAAGCATATTGAGCAAGGCCGCAAGACAATCGAAGACGAACTTGCCAAATATAAAATTGCTCCCTCTTCGGATACGCTGAAAAAATTGAGCAGCTATTACAATTTAACCAACAAGGAACAACTTTATTCACAAGTGGGAATGGGATTCCTGGAACTTGGCAATCTGGATGAAGTTTTACAAACACGTCGGTCGAATAAACTTGCCCAGTTTTGGAAATTGAAATTCATTACAAAAAAAGAAGATAGCCCAGCTGCCCCAATCAAGATTGATAAAGGAGCGCCATATATACTGATAGAAGATCCGGAACAGGTAAATTATTCACTTGCCAAATGTTGTAATCCAATTCCCGGAGATGATGTAGTAGGTTACATTTCAGAGGATGAACACATTATTATACATAAAAAGAATTGTCCAGAGGCACTCAAAATGATGTCCCAACAAGGCGACAGTATTATCACTGCCGAATGGACTAAATTTAAAAAGCTGTCTTATCTTACCCGTATTAAACTTACTGGATTTGACCGTGTTGGGGTAGTGAATGAAATTACCAATATCATCTCCAAGCAAAATAACATTAACATGCGTACCGTTCATTTTGATGCTCATGATGGCATTTTTGAAGGCGATCTTTACTTATATATTCACAATGTTCAGGATTTAAGTGAATTAATTTCCCAGCTGATGAAGATTAAGGGAATAGATAATATTGAACGCATTGAGAAAATTCAACAATAAATTTCAATAGAGCCTTTGAATCAAAAAAAATACTATTTTTGAGTCTTATTTATAATTGGATTTAATATGAATAACGTTAAGAGCAAAGAAGCCGTCAAGCTAATGTTTATTGAATTCCTTGAGAATAATGAACATCGTAAAACTCCTGAAAGATTTGCAATCCTTGAAGAGATTTATTCACGCGAAGGGCATTTCGATATTGAGTCGCTTTACATCTCAATGAAAAATAAGAATTATCGGGTCAGTAGGGCAACGCTATACAATACAATGGATTTACTGATGGAAAGTAAACTAATCATTCGTCATCAGTTTGGCAAAAATATTGCACAGTATGAGAAAGCTTATGCCATACCTCCACACGATCATTTGATTGATGTACGTACCGGGAGGATGGCTGAATTTTATGATGCACGATTGACAGAAATCATTGAAGATATTTGCCAGAAGAATGATTTTAAATTATCTCACCATAATTTGTACATCTACGGTCGTTACAACGTCAATTGATCCGAGACAAATCCAACGAATGAATTGGACCAGATCTTATTTTCAGTGTATATTAAAAACAATCTGCTTTTGATGGTTGATTTTGACATTACTTCTGCAAATAATTTATAATTTTATCGCTCAGATAAAATAAACTTTATCCGTGAAAATTGACAGACCAATCCTTTCAGTTTTCGCGGATTATCGTGTTTGAACTTTTGTGAATTATACAGGAAATTTAATTCCAAACCAAACGCAAGAAACCCTTGGTTGCTTGGTTCACATTGTTACGACCATTTCAATTTGACTAAAATTAATTTTAATAAAATGAAAGTAGATGTATTATTAGGGCTCCAATGGGGAGATGAAGGAAAAGGAAAAATAGTTGATGTACTGACACCCAAATATGAAGTTATTTCAAGATTTCAGGGGGGGCCAAATGCTGGTCACACACTAGAGATCAACAACTTCAAACAGGTATTACACACCATTCCATCCGGAATATTTCACAAGAATAAAATAAACGTGATCGGCAACGGAGTGGTAATAGATCCCATCACTTTTGAAAAAGAAATTGAATCTATTTCCAAACATGGAGTTGATTTGCATGAGACTTTGTATATTTCAAAAAAAGCACATCTGATACTTCCTACCCATCGGCTATTGGATGCAGCTTCGGAAGATGCAAAAGGCATAACTAAAATCGGGTCAACATTAAAAGGTATTGGTCCAACTTACCGTGATAAAATTGGCCGTGACGGATTAAGGGTAGGTGATCTATTCGAGAATTTTCAGGAGAAATACAATTCTAAAGTCCAGGCTCACAAAGATTTACTGGAGAATTATTACCATTACGATTACTCTGATAAACTTGCCGAACTAGAACAGGAATGGTTTAAGGGAATTGAAATATTAAAAGGCTACAAAATAGTTGATACAGAGCATCTTATCAATGAAAGTCTGAATGAAGGCAAATCAGTATTGGCTGAAGGTGCACAAGGTACCATGTTGGATATCGACTTTGGATCTTATCCGTTTGTGACTTCCTCAAGCACTATTTGTGCAGGAGCATGCACAGGTCTGGGAGTTGCTCCAAATAAGATAGGAAATGTATACGGCATTTTCAAAGCTTACTGCACACGTGTAGGCATGGGTCCATTCCCCACTGAGTTATTTGATCTTGACGGACAAAACCTTCGCGATGTAGGCCGTGAATATGGATCTACAACAGGTCGTCCACGTCGTTGTGGATGGCTCGATTTGGTGGCCTTGAAATATTCAATCATGTTGAACGGAGTCTCCGAATTAATCATGATGAAAGCCGATGTGCTTGACAATTTTGAAATCATCAAGATTTGTGTAGGCTATGATATCGCAGGAGAAGTAACCGAAAAGTTTCCATTCGAATTAAACGATCAGGTTAAACCCGTTTACATTGAATTACCAGGATGGAAAACGGATTTGACACAATTGACCAGTCAGGATGAATTTCCAGAAGAATTTAACAACTACATCAATTTCATCGAAGAGCAAGTAGGTGTTCCAATTACGATTGCTTCGGTGGGCCCTAACAGGGCACAAACAATCCTTATGGAGCAATAATTGAAAGGGAGTCAGTAAGCTGACTCCCTTTCTTGTTCTTAAATATTTTTATTTTCCAAATGAAATCACTATAATTGCTACGCCTTAGAGGTATTTACAATTTGGAAATGGAAATTACAAAACCCACATTGCTACTTAATAAAGAGATAGCTTTACGGAACATTGAAACCATGGTCCATAAGGCTGCAAATCTGCATTTAAATTTCAGGCCTCATTTCAAAACCCACCAATCGGCTGAAATCGGCGAATGGTTTAGGGCAGCTGGAGTTAAATGTATTACTGTATCATCGTTTACGATGGCCAATTATTTTGCTGATGCCGGCTGGGACGATATTACCATTGCATTTTCAGTGAACATTCCTGAAATTCCTGAAATGAATGAACTGGCAGGCAGAATAAAGCTTAACCTGTTGATCGAGAACATGGAAGGACTCGAAGCCCTTCAAAAACATATCACCTGGCATACAGGTATTTTTATCAAAATTGATACAGGATACAATCGTACAGGAATTGAATTTAACCGTACATTATTGATTGACCAGTTGCTTGAAGTCATTCAAAAATCACCATTGCTTCAGTTCAAAGGCTTTCTCGCACATTCAGGACATGCTTATCAAGCCAATTCCACTCATGATATTTTCAGCCGTCATTTTGATGCGCTACTGAAAATGAAAGCATTACGGGCCAGGTATCAGACTGAATGGCCTGACCTGATTGTCTCTTTAGGTGATACGCCTTCGTGCAGTATATGTGAAAATTTCGATGGCGTAGATGAAATAAGACCAGGCAACTTTGTTTTTTACGACTTAATGCAATTCAAACTAGGGGTATGTAAACTGACCGACATTGCCGTGAGAATGGTATGTCCCGTCATTGCAGTACACCCTTCCCGAAATGAAGTGGTCATTTATGGTGGAGCCATTCATTTTGCAAAAGATTCGATCATTAATATCGACGGTAAGCCGCTCTATGGAAGAATTATTGTAAATGATGGTGACAAAAAACTCCTTTTGGATGAAAGAAACTACCTCCATTCTCTTTCTCAGGAACATGGCATACTTAAAATTACACCCCGTGATATTAATTATTTTAAACCTGGAATGCTTATTGAAGTAATCCCAGTGCATTCATGCCTAACTGCAAATCTGATGAAAGAGCTCCAGACTACCGATGGTGAAATCATCAAAATGATGCCAAATTATTAATAAAAGCACAAAAAATTAAATTATAACAAGTGTGCAGCAAAAAAAGATTAAATAAACGTAAAATAAATTCAAAAGCTATATCATAATTCATTATATTTGAAGTTAAATATATAGTTTATGAAACGGTTGGGATATATTTCGCTTTTAATTATTATTGTTCTGTTGCCTTGTCTATTCATGATTAACTCCTGCAAGCACGATGGGATTCCGGCAGAACAATTTAGAAAAATTTGTTTTAATACGGAGGTTTTACCAATCTTCGGAAATTGTACTGTTGGGAATTGTCATAATGGCACTGGAGGCGAAAGCGGATATTCTTATGGTGATTATGGCAGTATCATGGCATCAGTCACCGCAGGCAATTCGAGTAAAAGCAAAGCTTATCAAGCCATGATCAGTACAATTCAATTGATGCCTCCCGGTAATGCGTTATCAGTCAGTAGTCGAACCATTATCCGCTTATGGATTGACCAGGGAGCCGATTCAGCAAGTTGCAAAACTAGCAGCGCAACTGTACCGCCCATCACCAAATGTGGCAAACTACTGCCATCTGTAAAAAGAACAGGTCTTAAAGTAATGCCTCCCTCTTATGCCTTGACAAAATGTGAAGTAAGGGAATTCGAATTATGGGTAACACAAGGATATAATTAATCATACAAACATGAAACGAATTATAAGTATTCTACTAATTCTATCGGTAGCAATAATAGCAGGCTGCTATTATGACAGTGAGGAAAAACTTTACCCTGTAGTATCGACTTCCTGCGATCTCACCAACGTCACCTTTTCAGCAACGATTAAGCCTATACTTAAGACTTATTGCTATTCCTGCCATTCAAATTCAAATGCCACCAATAATGGAAGAGGTGTTAAACTGGAGAATTATGCTGACGTAAAAGATAATATTAGCAAAATATTAGTATCAGTAAAACAAAATAATGCATCATTTCCAATGCCTGTAGGTGGAAAATTAGGCGATTGTGAAATAAAGCAAATACAAAAATGGTCTGATAATAAAACGCCAAACAACTAAGATTCTATTTCATGAAAAAAGTATATTATTTAATTATCGGATTACTTCTTCTTATTTCCGGCAGTGTTTATTGCCAGGATATGGATGCGCTGTTGAATGCTGAAACGAAGCCCACGATCAATTATGCCACTGCAACATTCAAATCAACACGAATTATCAACGGGCATTCCATCGAACAGATGAAGAAAAAACAGCTCGATTTCCGTATCTCCCATCGTTTTGGAACTTTAAACGACGGTGCTTATGGTTTATTTGGACTCGACAGATCCGTCATCCATTTCAGCCTGGAATATGGATTGAGTGATCGGTTAATGGCTGGTATAGGTCGCGGAAGTATCAACAAAACTTATGATGCATTTGCTAAATACAAGATACTGAGGCAATCTTCAGGAGAGAAAAATATGCCTGTTTCTGTCAGCTATTTTGTATCTGTTGAATTAAACACAATAAAATTTTTAACTACACCAATAGTGTTAGATACATTAAATAATTCCTTGTCGAGAGTTAACTATTTTGATTCACGGCTGGCTTATGTGCAACAAATATTGATAGCCAGAAAGTTTAATGAAAATCTTTCATTTCAGTTAACTCCCACATATATTCACCGAAATCTTGTAAAAACAGAACTAGATCAGAACGATATTTTCGCAATGGGTGCCGGGGCAAGATATAAATTGACCAAACGGGTTTCGGTTAACGCTGAGTATTATTATACTTATAATCCAAATGCCAAATTTTTGGACCCCCGGACATACAACGCATTGTCGGTTGGAGTTGACATTGAAACAGGAGGGCATGTTTTCCAGATTATGCTAACCAACTCACAGGGGATGCGCGAAGGATTGTTCATTCCGGCCACAACGGGAAGTTGGGGTAAAGGAGATATTCATCTTGGCTTCAACATTTCGAGGGTTTTTGCGTTATAGTCAAAAAACTATTAGCCATGTTAAAAAAATTATTTTTTCTGGGATTGCTTGTCGCATCAATTGGTGCCTTTGGACAAGGTAAATTTATTTCTAAAAACGCCTACATCTCGTTTTATTCTAAAACTCCTCTGGAAGACATTCTGGGTGAAAGTAACGAGGCAGTATCCATTCTTAATGCTGAAACCGGGGAAATTGGATTCCAGGCCATCATGACAACCTTTCATTTCAGACGTGCTCTGATGGAAGAACATTTCAACGAAAACTACATGGAAAGTACCAAATTCCCGAAATCAAAATTTAACGGGAAGATTGAAGGATTCACCAATGACATGCTGAAGGGACCCATTGCAAATATCAAGATCACTGGGCAATTAACGGTGCACGGAGTTGAAAAGACCATTACCTTACCTGGAACCCTTGGATTCGTGGATGGAAAACTGGTGGCTACCTGCAAATTTAATGCAGTTCCTGAAGATTACGGAATCACCATTCCTTCACTGGTGCGTGACAAAATCGGCAAGGAAATGGAAGTGAACGTAAAAGCGAATTACATTCCTTACGGGCAGTAAAACAAATTGAAATTCAACTTCACAATTGAATTCAGAGAAACATTACAAGGAAAAATTGAAAGTTTGAGTACATTCAGAAAAGTCAATATAATAAGAAATATCACATAGACAACAATACGCGAATGTTCGCAAAGTATATATTATCTCTTATTTTTCTTAATGTCCCGAGGTCGAAGTATGATAATTTAAGACTTACTGACTGAAAATGATTTTTTACAGTACATTGATTATTTAAAATTGAGAACTCAAAAACCAACCTAATCATGAAATTAAGATATATACTTATTATTGTTCTTCTTGTAATTGTAATTGGAGCAGGCATCGGACTGAAAATGTTTTTCAAGCCTCATGATGATGTGAATAGGATGAAGGCAGACTTCAAAATAGAAGCTCCCGCCTTAATAAGTGAATTTCAAAAGGCTGAAGATGCTGCAACTGCCAAATACAGTGAAAAAGTACTCGAAATAAGTGGTAAACTGGCTTTAAAAAACCAGTTGCCCAACGGCACCACCCTCTTGGTTCTGGAAGATGAAATGCAGGGAATAAGTTGCCAGCTCGACAGCAATTGGGTTGCAGCCAATAAACCAATCCTTGAGTCTTTGCAAGTAGGTAGTCCTGTTACTGTTAAAGGCGTTTGCCAGGGTTATCTGATGGAAATTAAAGTGAGTCCTGCCGTGGTGGTAAAGTAGATTTGATTGATTCTGACAAACAATCAACATAAGCCGTTAATGGATACAATTCTTCATCGTACCATAACGAGGCAAAATACAATCCAATGGGTGAGGCAATCAACCCTTCGGATTTTATTTTTTCAGCCAACCAACTGATCCCTGTTGCGCATTCATTCTTGTAACCATTACGTGTTAATGCTTTGACTGCCAGTGCAGTTTCTTCAATACTTCCCCTAATATTAAGGGCTCCTCCCCAACTGCCATCCTGATTTTGAACTGAAGTTAAATAGCTGCATCCCTCTTCGATCATCAATTTCAGTATTACTTCATATTTACTTCCCATACGGGTTTCCAGAGTCTCATTCAGATACGAAAGTACTCTGGCAGTGCCATATACAGGATTAGTATGATCAGCGGTATGCTGATTACCAAACCACAAAGGCAACCAGTAACCTGATTTATCCTGATGTTTTTTTAAATAAGCGACCGATCTTACAAAAGATTTGTTTAACTTTGAATATTGATAACTATTTATGGATGAATGAAAAGCTAAATCCACCTTGGCCATCGCCAGAATAACATGACCAGTAAGGTCGGCACAACTCTGATCGAAAGGCAGTTTGCCCCAGCCTTTCGAAAAAGTAGGGAAGCCGCCATCGCTATTCTGAAGGTCCATCAGCCAATTGCAGCCCGCCAATACAGGTTCTTGAACCAATTGCAGATTGCGATAGTTCAAAGCAAGCAAGGCAATGATTGTACCTGGCGTATCATCTGCATCAGGAACAGAACCGTGATAGGATGTCCAGCCCCATCCCCCAGGCAGTGTGCCATTGAAAGGATGGATTATTTTATTTTGAATAGATAAAAAATGAGTGGACAACTTTTGCTGATCAATAAGCGGCATCACATTATCCAGATGATTGCGAAGCGATTTTACAGCCAAAGTACTTACCCAGGTGGAAAGATCAATATCAATGGGCCAACTTCCATCCTCGCGCTGGGTTCGTTTCAGGAAAGCAATTCCATCACGAACAACTTCCAGATCACGGTAACCTGATTCGATCAGACACAGGGAAACAAAAGCGGTTAGCGGAATAGCCTCCAGATAACCACCACTTGCAGGTTGAATGTTGCGGAGTAAAGTTAATGACTTGTTGATTGAAGCCTCACGAACCAAACGCATCAATGGATTCTTTCGTAGCTTAAATTTAAATATGGCAATCCCGACTGCTACCAATGCAGGTATGGCATAACTTACCACGCTGAGGTTTAGCATCTTGTAAAGTGACCTAGGCAACAACGAAAGTTCAAAAGGCAATTGAGGTATGGACTCGAACGCTTCGTGCCCCGGCACACCGCAGAAGGCGCACATCGTCAATATTGGAACCGAGAAAGTGCGGTCGGTCTTATAGAAATCCAATATAGCGCTGATCAATTGTTCAGAATTTACATCTATATTTTGCATTCGAAGATAATTCCCTATCTGAGTGATCAACAAATCATTATCAACTTCATTACTGCAAACTTTGACGGCTGCATAACAAAGTAAACTTGTACTTACATTGCTCATACTCAGAGGCGAATCGCCAAATCCACCATCAGCATTCACATTTTCCTTCAACCAAGATAGTCCTTTTGATATTTCTGTAGCATTACCCAACGAATCATAAAAATGAAGCGCCGTAATGGCTACAGCTACTCCCAACGCACTCGACGACAGGTGGCCATTCCAGAAGCCTTGCGCATTTCGCTTTTGGAGCAAAAGATTACTATATTTTTCAAATTCTTGTTCAAGTTGCAAGAGTGATATTGTCATTGAAGCAAATATGTAAATGAAGATGCAAGATATAGGATTTAACTCACAGTTGGGCAGAAATATCAATAGAATAATTTGAATTACATGCTAATAAAATCTCCCTGAACCAGTTAAGTCTGTCTACTACTAACTCCATACTAACTCAATACTAACTCAATACCAACTCAATACCAACTCAATACTAACTCAATACTAAATGGGTACATTATGGGTACATTATGGGTAGGTTATGGGTACATTACGGGTAAATATACCCATAATGTACCCATTTACAACCCACTTAAAACCCATTTGGTATTGAATTAGTATTGAGTTGGTATTGAGTTGGTATTGAGTTGGTATTGAGTTGGTATTGAGTTGGTATTGAGTTGGTATTGAGTTAGTATTGACTTAGTATTGAGTTAGTATTGAGTTAGTATTAACTTAACAACCAGTGTTGAAATCTCTATACTTTCTAAAATAACAATAGACAGACTATTTGTGGCCAAACCTTTGAGACCCGGGGCAAAAAGAAAATCCAGAGTACTCTGGATGACAAATACTTAGAATCATTTTTGGGACAGAAAAAATGTTGAAAATCAATTAATGAGTGTCTTGTGACGTAATATACCCTAAGCAAGAGTTTTTTAGAGCATGAGACCTTTATTCCCTTTCCTTATTTATACAGATTTACAAATAGTTACAAAAAGGAAACACAACTTGTGCCGATTTTTAGGAAGAGTTAAACAGTTTTTTTCCATGTGACCCTGCTTCTTATTCCTTAAATAACTGTGTGTTTTTTTTATGCATGCATGTTCTTGCCTCAGGTGAGTTCTTAAAAAAGTAATTTTGGGTACAAAAGCCGAGAGCCATTAATAATCCATAAAATTGGTTCAATTGTTGATGGGAGATTATATAAATAAAGGATGGTCTTGATTCATTCATGGACTATTTCACATTAGATGAACCTGTTAAATTAAAAGAAAAGAAAAATGAAAGGTCTTTCTTTGACAATTATATTGATTGCATTGATGAGTGGCGGTATCCGTTCTCAGACATTCAACCGGCATTTTGATCCTAAATATATGTGGACCAGCTTTGATGAAAACTTCTCCGCACCCACCTTAGATAGAAATATATGGGAACCTGCCACCCGTTTCAAAAGAAATCTGGGCTTTCTAATTGACAGTACAATTACAGTGAATGTCAATAAGGGTAAATTGGAATTAAAAATGCAGCATGAACCTGATTATCTTGATAGTATATGGCGGACCGGTGGTTGGGAACACATCTTTTCAAATTATGTAGGAGGTGAAGTATCTACCAGGAAAGCATTCAGGTATGGGATTTTTGAATGTAAGGCAAAGTATGCTCTAAAAAGTGGCTCGTGGCCAGCCTTCTGGCTAATTGGTGGAGAGGATATCCCATGCCCTCCGGGGAGATATGGAAGCGAAATTGATATTGCAGAACTAACCTGCGTTAGTGATTTTCCAACTATGGTTCATGTCATACATCGGTATTATCCACCTGTAAACTGCAATGAATCAAACATGAAGAACATGAATAATAAAAGTTATCATATCTCAGGAAGGGCTGAATATTCAACCTATAAATGCGCATGGACACCTGAGAAGATACAATATTTCATTAATGATAAATTGATGCATGAAGTCATCAATAAAGATTATGAATGGTTTCCTTCGCTTCCTTTAAATTTAGTATTGAGTCAGCAAGTCACTCAAGGATATGATCTTGCAACTGAGATTAAACCTGTAACTCCCCAGACCACTTATTTTGATTGGGTGAAGGTACGACAATTTTTTCTGGCTCCAGAAATTACTTGTCCCGATTCAATTACTTCGGAAGGAATTTCCACCATGGATGTTGATTCTCTGGCTACCCAGATTATTTGGAAACTCACACCCCCTGCCCTATTTACTACTTCAGCCGGTACAGGAAAAATAGCTCATATTGAAAGGTTGAAAAATATAAATGGAACTGGCAAGATCACTTATACTTTTCAAATGCCAAGCGGTGAAACATATACTTCAGAAAAAGCATTTAAGTAGAAGTCTTTTTCACAGTCACTTACCCTTATTTCCTTTTTAGATTCAGATTTGAATAGTTGAAGCCATTCTTTTCATCGAATAAATCTTCGCGTGCCATCACTTCCCATTCGGAATAATCGATTTCTGGGAAGTAAACATCAGCATCAAAGTCTTGGTGTACAAGGGTAAGATACAACCTAGAGGCCAGTGGAAAAAACTGACGGTAGATGGCTCCGCCCCCGATGATAAAGGCTTCTGATTCAGTCTTAACAACTTCCACGGCTTCATCAATGGAGAAGACCATTTCACAACCAACAAATTTCTCCACTGTATTGTCAGTTATCACAATATTCCTGCGGTTTGGAAGGGCTCCCTTCGGCAACGACAGAAAGGTATTGCGCCCCATGATGACAGGATGACCAGTTGTAATTTGTTTGAACCTTTGCAAATCATTGGGCAGGTGAAACAACAGATCGTTGTTTTTACCAATAGCGAAATTCTGAGCGATGGCTACAATGATAGATATATTGTATTGAATCATAGGAGATTAAATATTTAGCGACCTTGTTGAATAAGTCTTAAAGTTTTATTGTTGACAAACTTAACCATTTTTAAAATAGCAATTTACTATACGGCCACTTTTCCAGCAATATGCGGATGCGACTGGTAACCAATCAGTTCAAAATCGTCGTACTTAAAATCAAATATGCTTTTCACTTCTGGATTGATCTTCATAAGAGGCAGAGGATATGGTTCACGTGTTAGTTGCAGTTTCACCTGATCTAAGTGGTTTAGATAAATATGAGCATCACCAAGGGTGTGGATAAAATCACCCGGCTGTAAATTGCAAACCTGCGCCATCATTAGGGTTAGCAATGCATAAGAGGCAATATTGAAGGGAACTCCAAGGAAGATATCGGCGCTGCGCTGATAGAGCTGGCAAGAGAGCTTTCCGTTAGCTACATAAAACTGTACCAGAATATGACAAGGAGGCAACTTCATTTGATCAATCTGACCTACATTCCATGCACTTATTAAATGGCGCCGTGAATCGGGATTGTTCCTGATGCTGTTCACCACCTGGGTGATCTGGTCGATATGACGCCCGTCGGGAGTTGGCCACGATCTCCATTGGTAACCATAAACAGGACCAAGTTCACCATTCTCGTCAGCCCATTCATTCCAAATTCTTACCCCATTGTCCTGCAAATACTTGATATTGGTATCTCCTGTCAAGAACCAAAGCAATTCATGAACGATGGACTTCAAGTGCAATTTCTTTGTTGTCACCATTGGAAACCCTTCCGAAAGATCGTATCTTGACTGATGACCAAATACACTAAGGGTTCCAGTCCCGGTACGATCACTTTTTTCAGCGCCGGAATTCATTACATGGTTCAGTAAATTAAGATATTGCTTCATTTTTAGATTCTAAAATAGCTGTAAAATTAAAATTGCCACCAAGTCACAAAGACACAAAGTTACACAAACCATTTAATATATTCCAGATGTCCCAGGCATAGTTATGAATCTTCGTGGCAGAGAAGGACATTTCTGTGTAGGATTAAAATTCATTCAGTGCCTATCCAGTTACAGAAACAGATTCAGCCTTTAGAATTGTTGTTTTTGCTATATGCTTATACTTGAATACAAAAGGAAAAATCAAGCCAAGCACAAGGGTGTATCCAGCAAAAACAAACCATATATAAGGCCAGTTTTTAATACCTTCAACAGTAAAATAATCGACGACCCAACCACTTGAAACTCCACCGATAAAGGCACCCAAGCCATTGGTCATAATCATAAAAAGGCCTTGAGCACTTGCCCTGATACGTGGTTCTGCCTCTGTTTCAACGAATAACGAACCTGAAATATTAAAAAAGTCGAAAGCCATTCCATAGATAATCATTGATAGAACCAACAAGAACAATCTACTGTCAGGATTTCCGAGACCGAAAAGGGCAAATCGAAATACCCAGGCAATAATACTGATCATCATAACCTTCTTGATGCCATATTTGTTTAAAAAGAATGGGATGGTCAAAATAAACAATGTTTCAGATATTTGTGAAACCGACATCAATAATCCTGGATGCAATACTGCAAACGAGCTGGGATATAGCGCTTTAAAATCATGAATGAATGGTTCGCCAAAAGTATTGGTAATTTGCAATGCTGCACCAATAAAAACGGCAAAGATGAAAAATACAGCCATCTTACTGTTTTTGAAAAGGACAAAAGCATCAAGCCCCAAGGCAGAAAGGAAGGAACCGTCTTTTTTGGTATTGGCAGGAGGGCAGGCCGGCAGGGTGAAAGAATAAATACCCAGGGCCAAAGCTGAAAGAGAGCTGATATACAATTGCAACGGACTGACTGACCATCCATTGAGGTCGACTACCCACATGGCAAAAATAAATCCCACAGTTCCCCATACCCTTACCGGGGGAAATTCCTTGACAATATTAAATCCTTTAGATGAAAGAATTCCGTAAGCAACAGTATTATTTAGGGCAATTGTAGGCATATAAACCATGGCATTTAACAACATCACCCAATACATTACAGTAGGGTCCTGAACAGTTGATGCCCAAAATAACAAGAGAGCACCTGCTATATGACAGAGACCGAACAAACGTTCAGCATTCACCCATCGATCGGCCACAATACCCAGTAAACCAGGCATAAACAAAGACGCAAGCCCCATGGTTGAATAGATACTTCCAACTTGTCCGCCTGTAAATTTAAGGCTGACAATCATATATCCTCCAAGAGAAATCAGCCATGTGCCCCAGACGAAATACTGGAGGAAGTTCATTATGATCAAACGATTCTTTATCCCCATTGTGCAGGTCTTTGATTTGAGTAGTTTTTATCGGCCATAAAAATAGTAAAAACTACTGTTGAGAAGTCAAAAGGGATAAAAGATTACACGGTAAAAAAGATTATATTGATTTAAGCAAAAAGATTACACAGATTAAAGTGGATTACACGGATTGTTTCTGCTACAATTAGCGCAACTCACCTCAATTCCTTATTCCTTATTTCTTATTCAAAAGTCATCCAGGCATCTGAATACTGACCACTGATCACTGCCCACTGAAAATTGAATACTGACCACTGTTTATTCTTTTCTCCGGTGGTTTATTTCGTCACGAATGGCTGATGCTTTTTCATAATCTTCATCTTTGACAGCATTGGTAAGCATTTCAGAAAGTTCAGCTGCCGTATATTTACCGTATTCGTATTTTCCTTTGTTTGTTTCCTCACTTAAAGGTTGCTGCCATTCCTCCTGATTGTGTTCACTTTCAAATTCAATGACGATTCCTGCACGCTGAAGAATATCTTCGGTAGTGTAAATTGGGCAACTAAAACGAAGAGCGAGCGCGACAGCATCAGACGTACGGGAGTCAATAATTATTTGTTTGCCATCTTTCATGCACACCAATTCGGAATAAAAGATACCTTCTTCCAGCTTATAGATGATGATTTCGGATATATAAATATCAAAAGCCGACGCCATATTCTTAAACAGATCGTGCGTTAGTGGCCGGGGAGGTTTCAATCCTTCCAGTTGAATAGCTATTGACTGGGCTTCAATAGGACCTATAATGATGGGAATTCTCCGATCACCAACTTCTTCTGCCAACACCAATGCGTAGGCACCTGATTGAGACTGGCTAACTGACAGTCCTAATATATTGAGTTTTACTTTTACCATTTATATATTGCATCACTGAGCGTAACAAATATAAGAATAGTTTTGCATTTAGACTGTTTTTTTTTTCATTTAACTTTGAGTTCACTCATAAATAATCATTAAAATTAAAAGTACCACCAAAACTCCAAGGCACTAAATTACACAAAGTATTGATTATATGCACTATATTTGTATTCAAACTTTGAAACTTAGATACTTCGCGGCAAGAAAAAACTTTTCGAAGGAGGCTCAATTTTCCTATAAAAATTGAAAGGATTAGAAGATTAGTAAAAAGAATTTGTGATGACGTAGAAATAAAACTAAAAAAATAATGTAATCCTTTGGTGATCACCTAAAATTATCTACTTTTGCCCTCCGAAAGTTTTCGTGCAGGCTCTATAAGCGGCCATTCAATTGATACCCGCCTGCCGGAAGAAATATTAAAGAATAGTGAAATGTACGCAATTGTAGAGATTGCCGGCCAGCAAATGAAAGTTGAAGCAGGTCGGAAGATTTATGTTCATCGTCTTGAAAATGCCGAAGGAGAAACTGTCGTTTTTGACAAAGTTCTTTTGGTTGACAATGATGGTGCTATTAAAGTTGGAACTCCGGTGGTCGAAGGGGCCAGTGTAACTGTTACCGTTTTGGAACATGTTAAGGGAGAAAAGGTATTGGTCTTCAAGAAGAAAAGAAGAAAAGGATACCAAAAAATGAATGGTCATCGTCAATTTATGACCAAAGTTCAAATTGAAGAAGTATTAGGATAACAATTTAAAAAATTTACCATGGCTCATAAGAAAGGTGCGGGTAGTTCTAAGAACGGTCGCGAATCGGAAAGCAAAAGACTTGGCGTTAAAATTTACGGAGGTCAAGCTGCTACAGCTGGTAACATTATTGTTCGCCAGAGAGGTACTTCACATCACCCAGGTTTAAATGTTGGTATGGGAAGAGACCATACCCTGTTTGCTTTGGTGACAGGAACAGTTGTTTTCAAGAAAAGAAGAGACAACAGATCGTATGTAATGGTTGAACCTGTGCTTGCTGCAGAAGTAATCTAACACGATTTAAAATATTCGTTGAATAATCTCCTGCTTTTCCTAAGGCAGGGGATTTTTTGTTTTACATTTGTAGATCAATAAATAAACATATCAAAAATGCTTAATTTAAAGTTCATACAGGAAAATCCTGAATTGGTGATTTCCAAGTTGAAGAAGAAGAATTTTGATGCTACTTCTATCGTACTGAAAATTACAGAGTTGTCGGGAAAGAAAAACGAGATACAGAACAATGCCGATCAGTTTAAGGCTGAAATGAATAAAATATCCAAGGAGATCGGTATTCTGATGCGCGATGGTAAAAACGATAAAGCTCAGGCTGCCAAAACACGTACAGGAGAATTGAAAGACTCAATCAAACAACTGGACGACGAATTTGCACGTATTGATCTTGAAATATTCAACATACAGGTTCTGCTTCCCAACCTTCCAGCCGATATCGTTCCAGCAGGTAAAACACCTGAAGACAATCTGATCGTTAAAAGTCATGGTGCAATTCCTGTATTGCCTGCTGGCAGTGTACCTCATTGGGAGTTGGCAAAGAAATACGACATCATTGATTTCGAACTTGGAGTTAAAATTACAGGTGCCGGCTTTCCAGTATATAAAGGTAAAGGGGCTCGCATTCAACGTGCGCTGATCAGTTTCTTTTTGGATGAAGCCCGTGCTTCGGGTTACCTCGAAATTCAGCCACCCCTGATGGTGAATGAAGAGTCTGGTTTTGGTACTGGCCAATTGCCTGATAAAGAAGGACAAATGTATCATGCTACCGTAGATAATTTATATCTGATACCCACTGCCGAGGTTCCAGTTACCAATCTTTATCGCGATCTGATTGTTGATGCAAAAGATTTACCCATAAAAAATACTGCATACAGCGCTTGTTTTCGTCGTGAGGCAGGCTCTTACGGCAAGGATGTTCGTGGTTTGAACCGCCTGCACCAGTTCGATAAAGTAGAAATTGTACAGATCTCACGTCCTGATAACTCTTATGAACTGCTGGATGGAATGGTGGCGCATGTTGCAGGGTTGGTTGAAAAACTAGAATTACCCTACCGTATCCTTCGCTTGTGCGGTGGCGACATGAGTTTCACCTCTGCCCTTACCTACGATTTTGAAGTGTTCTCGGCAGCTCAGGAGAAATGGCTGGAAGTAAGTTCAGTATCGAATTTCGAAACCTTTCAGGCCAACCGTTTGAAATTGCGTTATCGTGACGAGGTTACCAAAAAGCCTGTCACTGCACATACCCTTAACGGAAGCGCTCTTGCATTGCCCCGTATCTTGGCTGCATTGCTCGAAAACAATCAAACTCCTGAAGGCATTCGTATTCCCAAAGTGCTGATACCCTATTGTGGTTTTGATATGATTGATTAAATAAAGAGTTTAACTTTTATAAAGAGGCTGTTTCGGAGAGTATACCGGGGCAGCCTTTTTTGTTTACAAGGTAAGATTCTATTTTGCATGAATTCTTTTCTCATTTAAAAGAACTTACCTTCTTTATTGTAAATTAACTCATTAATTAATCCTATCTTTAGTCAAAATTATCAACTAATGAAACTGTTCAATTGCACCCAAATTGCTGAGATCGATCAACTGACCATGAAATTGGAACCGATTGCCTCTATTGACCTGATGGACAGAGCTTCTATGGCTGTAGCCGACTGGATCATCAATAATAAGGGTAACAAGTGTCCCCTTTGGTTCTTTGCAGGTCCGGGGAATAATGGTGGTGATGCTATGGCAGTTGCACGAATGTTGGCCTTTGCCAATTTCAACTGTACCGTTTATATTGCTGACTTTGGAAAGGAACTCAAAGGCGATCCTGCTATCAACTTGCAACGGTTGAAAAAACAGAATTTGGTTTCTATCAATAGGATTGATTCTGAAACTTCTATTCCTAAAATTCCTTCCGCAGTAATTATTATAGATGGCCTGTTCGGTTCAGGATTAACAAGACCGTTGGATGGATTGGCTGCTGAGATTGTCAATAAAATAAATAAGTCGCAGTCACAGGTTATTTCTATCGATATCCCAAGTGGTTTAATGGGAGAAGACAATTCATTATCCATTGGTTCTGCGATTGTAAGGGCCAACTATACCCTTACTTTTCAATTTCCAAAGATCAGTTTCCTTTTCCCAGAGAACAATCAATATACAGGTAACTGGGAAGTATTGCCCATAGGTTTATCCATTGAAGCAATGAGCCAGATCAAAAGCGAATATACCTACCTTACCAAAGAGTTTATTTCAGCAAAAATAAAAAAGCGTGACAAGTTCTCCCACAAGGGAACCTTTGGCCATGCCTTACTCATTGCGGGAAGTTATGGCAAAATGGGAGCAGCAGTGCTGGCATCCAAAGCTTGCTTACGTTCAGGAGTTGGATTACTCACTAGTCATATTCCAAGACTGGGTTACGAAATTATTCAGAATTCAGTACCTGAAGCAATGACTTCTATAGATCCATCTGATACTGTCTTTACTAAGTTTCCTGAACTCAGCTCCTTTTCCGCAGTAGGGATTGGACCAGGACTCGATCAAAAAACAGTGTCGCTGAATGCTTTACAAGACCTTTTGCATGCCAAACCGACTAAAATGGTGATAGATGCAGATGCCTTAAATATGCTGGCCAGTAATCAGGAATTGTATCGTCTGCTGCCTCCAAACGCAATATTAACACCTCATCCCAAAGAATTGGAACGACTGGTGGGTGCGTCTGCAAATTCATATCAGCGTTTGCAGGTTCAGCTTCAGTTTTCGGCACATTATAAAGTCATTGTGGTTTGCAAAGGTGCCAATACCTGCATTAGCTTTCCTAATGGTGATGTTTATTTTAACAGCACCGGCAATGCAGGAATGGCCACCGGAGGAAGTGGTGATGTACTGACTGGGATTATCCTGGGATTATTGGCTCAAAGTTATTCTCCTGAGGATGCAACCCTTATCGGAATTTACCTTCATGGACTAGCTGGAGACCTTGCTGCTGCCACGTTTGGACAACAAGCAATGATTGCGGGAGATATAATTGAACAGTTGGGTGCAGCTTTTATGCATCTTGAATAATATTTTGTCTATTTTTGGGTTTTTATTACACACGAGGGATTCAAATTTCCATAGAGTTTGCCTTCAAACCAATTAAATTTTAGAACAATGAGACTTTCAATATTAACATTAATTCTCACCCTCTTTGTCGCGTCAATCGCCTCAGCACAAAAGGAAGACAGAAAGAAGAACGCATCAGGATCATCAACCGGCCTTGTTGAAGGAGTTGTCTATTCATTGCCTCAGACTGGTATCAGGGTACATATAAAGGCATCGCGCGAACGCTTTGTACATGGTCCATTTGCTGAATATGCCCAAAAGATGCTGGGTATCAATAATGCCGTTCCAGCTGATATAGATCATTGGAATATGGATGAAATGAAGATTGAAGTGTTTAGCGAACCCGATCCCGATCAGGTTCATAAGGCCTTAGGGAAAGCTGGCCAAATGGTAAGCCTAACCGAATCAGGCATTCTGGCAGGCATTAACTCCGACAGAAGTGTTGAGATACCTGTCGTGCAAACTAGTTCATTCCTGATGAAAGGACTTGATCAGAGGAGTAATTTCACCGATTTATCCATCTGGAGTTACTATTCGCCTGGCGATTCGACCAAGAGATATAAGCTGGTTTCCAAGAATCAGGAACAAAAAGCCGCTGAAGCTGCCGAGACTATTTTCAATCTTCGTAACTCACGCTTTGCATTGCTCACCAATGCCGATGACGAACCGCTTCCTGATGGAAAATCGTTTGAGGTGATGACCCAGGAATTGGGCAAAATGGAAGCAAACTATGTGGCTCTGTTCATTGGTAAATCGGACAACCAATCTTATGAATTCAGTTTCGACTATATGCCTGGACAGAAAACCGTTAAAGGCGAGGTATTCTTCAGGTTCAGTGAAGATCGTGGCGTATTGCCCAAATCGGATTTATCAGGACGGCCTATTGTGATTGATATGACCAAAGCAGAAAGTCTGGCTACTAAACAAAACGATTTGAGTACTTCTGATAATCCATCAGCAGGTAAAAGCGGATTATATTACCGTATACCTGGGATGGCCGAAATCCGTATCATGGACGGAGGTACACAATTGGCTACATCACGCACTGCCATTGCTCAGTTTGGAACCATTGCCCCCATTCCTGAAGAAATACTCGATGGTAATTACAGACTCGAATTCTTTCCCAACACAGGGGCTGTGAAAAGTATTACAGAAAAAATAAATCTTACAAAATAGATGCATTAATCTTTCACTCTGCCTATATGGGTGGGGTGAAAGAATTGATTATATAAAAATGTCCGTCGGCTAAAGCCAGACGGCAAAGGATAGAGCATTGAATAATATTGATTTTATGCCTATCATTTTTTTACTCCAAACTAAATATTTATTAGTGTAAATATTGAAAAACAGATCCAATTTAGAGCATAAAGTAAGACTCCTCTCCGATTTTAATTAGATTATCCACGCATTTTTCAACCCTGCATATTTTATTGTTTGACCCAAGGATATTTTCTTAATTTAGGGGCTTCTAAACAAACCTTTTTTACAAATTAAATATGACTTCGGTAAATTCGCTTAGGGACTCAAAATCGGCACGCTGGCTGGTACTTATATTGGTATCATTCACAATGATGTGTATGTATTATCTGACAGACGCCATGGCGCCATTGCAGGAAAGATTGCAGGGAAAGCTTGCTTGGTCGGCCTCCGATTATGGCTTTTTCACCAGTGGCTACGGCTGGTTCAACGTGTTTCTGCTGATGCTTGTCTTCAGTGGGATTATCCTCGACAAGATGGGGGTACGGTTCACCGGTGTACTTTCTATCGGTATCATGCTGATTGGAGGACTGATAAAATACTGGGCAATCTCTGGCCATGTTGAAGGAATCGTAGAGTTTTCGCTGGGCTCGTGGCAGATACTAGGACCGACGGCTAAATCGGCTGTGACGGCTGGATTTGGGTTTGCCATATTCGGGGTAGGATGCGAAATGTTTGGTATTGCCGCCAACAAAGCCGTGGTACGCTGGTTTAGGGGAAAGGAAATGGCCCTGGCCATCGGTCTGAATACCTCCACAGGTCGTATCGGTACTGCCCTGGCGATGTTTACTCCCATCCCTTTGGTACAGCTCACAGGCAACATTGGAGCACCTGTAATTCTATCCCTTTTCTTGTTAGGATTGGGCCTGCTCGTGTTTATCCTCTTTATGTTTATGGATATCAAACTGGATAAGGAAGAGGCTTTGTCAGGTGTCATAACCAAGGAAGATTTTAACTTCTCAAATGTAATCGACATTGCCAAGAACCGAGCATTTTGGTATATCACCATCCTTTGCGTGTTGTTTTATTCCGCAGTATTCCCCTTTATCAAATATGCCACCAACCTGATTATACAGAAGTTTGGAATTACCGACTCGTTTGCGGGCTATATCCCTGCACTGCTGCCATTAAGCGCATTGCTTCTGACTCCTGTCTTTGGCAGTATATTCGATAAAAAAGGAAAAGGAGCCACCATAATGATCGTCGGATCAATACTTTTGGTATGCGTACATTTGTTATTTTCAATTCCATCATTAAATAGTCTACCTATCGCAATTGGATTGGTAATGGTGCTGGGTATTGCCTTTTCAATGGTACCTTCGGCCATGTGGCCCTCAATTGCCAAGATTATTCCTGAAAACAAACTTGGAACCGCTTATGCGATGACCTTCTGGGTTCAAAACTGGGGATTGATGGGTGTGCCGCTGCTCATTGGTGTGGTATTGGATAAATATTGTATCATCGGAACGATTAACAAGCTGGTTGATGGCAAAGAACAAATCATCACTCAATATAATTATACCATTCCAATGCTCATCTTTGCCTGTTTCGGCGTATTGGCCATTGTATTTGCCTTTCTGCTAAAGGCTGAGGATCGTAAAATGGGTTATGGATTGGAAAAACCCAACATTATCGAGTAAAACACATTGAACTATAAGTCCTTACTTTAAAAGGCTTCAATTATAAAATACGAAAACCTGCATTCTTACAAAAGATGTAGGTTTTTTATTGTTCTATTACGATATAAACTGATGTATTAATTGTACTTTTAGGTGATTTTTTTATCCAGATTAAATTTCATTTTAAAAACAACTATATGAGCAACGAAATTACAAAATTAACTCCCGTTGAAGTATGGGAGAACTTCTATCAGTTGACACGTATTCCACGTCCTTCCTATCATGAAGAAGAAATCCGTGCCTTCATTGCAGACTTTGGAAAGAAACTAGGACTTGAAACCATGCAGGATGAAGCAGGAAATGTCATCATCCGTAAACCTGCTACTGCCGGGATGGAAAAGAGCAAAGGAGTAATCTTACAGGGACACCTGGACATGGTACCGCAAAAAAACAGCGACAATAAACATGATTTCACCAAAGATCCGATTGAAACCGTCATTGATGGCGATTGGGTAAGAGCCAACGGCACTACTCTGGGGTCTGACAATGGCATTGGGGTAGCAGCTGCGATGGCTGTTCTTGCCTCTAAAACTCTCGTTCACGGCCCTATAGAGGCCTTGTTTACAGCTACAGAAGAAACTGGCATGGATGGTGCCAACGGCATTAAACCAGGGATCTTAAACGGCGATATCCTCCTCAATATGGATTCTGAAGATGAAGGTGAATTGTATGTAGGCTGTGCTGGAGGCGAAGATGCCAGCATTCAGTTTAAATATAAGGAATCGACTGTACCTCTTGAATCCCTTGCCTTTACCCTGAATGTTACAGGATTGAAAGGTGGACATTCGGGATTGGATATTCCTTTGGGTCGTGGAAATGCCAACAAGATTTTCTTTCGTTTGCTGAAGGAAACTCACAAGACTTGCGGTGTACGATTGGCTTCTATTAATGGCGGAAACTTACGCAATGCCATTCCACGTGAGGCTTTTGGCGTCATTACAGTTCCTTACGAGAATGCAGACAAGCTGGTCGGTCAGATTGCAGGACTTACTACCATCATCAAACGCGAGCTGGCAAATACGGAGCCGACCCTTAAAATCGAGCTTGCGAAAACCAAAATGCCAGCAACCGTAATTGATGCACAGACTCAGATTAACTTAACCCATGCCATTGTTGCCTGTCCAAATGGAGTGATCCGTATGAGCGACACGATGCCTGGATTGGTTGAAACTTCGACCAACCTGGCGATCGTCAATTCTGACAATGCCACCAAAACCATCGATATTTCGTGCCTGATGCGCAGTTCTGTTGATACAGCAAGGGCTGAGTTGGGTTCAAGAATGGATTCGGTATTTACACTGGCAGGAGCTGAAGTAACCCTCAAAGGTGGTTATCCAGGATGGAAACCCAACATGAATTCTCCTATTCTGAAAACCATGCAACAAGTTTACGAATCTAAATTTGGACGTATACCTGAAATTAAAGCCATCCATGCAGGATTGGAATGTGGAATACTGGGCGGGACTTATCCCAGCTGGGACATGATCTCCTTTGGGCCAACCATCCGATTCCCCCACTCTCCCGATGAAAAAGTAAACATCGAATCAGTCCATAAATTCTGGGATTTCCTTGTCGAAACACTAAAGAACATTCCTGCAAAATAAGAGTTACAGAAATATTTCAGTCATAATAAAGGATCTCATCTTAGTTGATGAGATCCTTTTTGCAATGAATAAACTTGGTTGGATGGTTGAATGGTTGAATGGTACTTGGGAAAGTAATCTCCACTTCAGAGCGACAATGCCAATCAGCGCGTCATTGCGAGGCACGAAGCAATCTGTCGATAACCAAAGTGTTCTTTTTTGTTTCGTTCTTGATGTGAGATTGCTTCGTTCCTCGCAATGACGTTCCGATGATGATGATCCGTCATTACGAGGCACTGTCCCATTTTAACCTTGGGAAAGCAATCCATATACGTCCTAATCCGTGTAATCCTTTAAATCAAAAGCTTCCGCCCCCTTTTTTCAAATTGGGGATGATTGCATTGATTATCGTATTCAGTAAATTAAGTATCGAATTGTCTTTTACAGATGGCGTTAAACGTGCCACCAAATCAGCAAAACCAAGCAGGCCCATCAGTAGAGCGCCCCAGTTATTTGTAAAGAAATTGCCTTTTGCTAAAGGTTCAAGATCACCAACCGTTGCTTCAATGCTTGAACTCACCGAAGCCGATATGGTGGTTTCAGGAAGACTCGCTGTAATTAAATCAACGGGAGGGGCTGTCACAAGTACCGAAGCTATTTGAGGAGGCCCTGAAACATGTTCAGAATGAGTGACCATTACCTGGTTGCCAATTGCCATTTTGGCGAATAGAACAATCATTAAAATGGTAATTAAAAATATGTTTTTCATGATATATGTTTTTGTGTGTAAATGAATAAAAAGTTAGGGGGCTTAGAGCTTGGAGTGGAGGGCTTTGGGCAATTATGCTCCTTGCCCCATGCTCCTTGCTCCTGGCCCCCTGCTCTTACGACACTACAATGCCGCTGATGTACTGACTGTTTGAAATAACAGACTTGTTGGCATTGGTGAAGGCAATGTAACAATGCACTTCATCGCCTGTGTAGGCATTGGGAAGTACGATGGTCTGCGTTCCAACTGAACGGCTAATACCTCCAACAACAGATACAACGGCTTCTTTGGCAGGATTGTAAACGATCAGTACCGCCTCGTCAGTGGCCAATGCATCCGTTTCCCAGGAATTGTCATCCCATGTAAACTCAATTGCACCTGCGATAGCTGCTAAGGTTGCAGGGTTTAATGCTCCTGGAAAATTACCCTCACTTACCATCGCTTTGGTAAAATCAATTTCGAAATTCGGAAAAACACCGGTGATGGCATTTTTAAAGTTCACAGCCATGGCTGCATTGAATGCCGACATTTTGATTGCCTGGCTTTTGAACCCAAACCGCAGAAAACCTGTGAGAGGTTGCAAAAACTTGACGATAGTAGAAAACTTTGCCCTTTGCTCCAACTGTGCAGGAGTGTTTGGATTTGAAACACTGGTTGGTATGGAACGCATATAGCTGATGCCCTTCCAAGTGCCCCCGATGACGGTTCCGACCTTGCCGGAGAATCCACCTAAAATACCTTTTGAAATAGTACCCATGATAATGTAATTATTTATTGTTAATGCTCCGACTCGATGGGACTTTACTCGAGGAAATCCTTTTGGTCTTTTGCTTATACAAAGATAATCATTAAATAGCTATGTAATTGACATACAGCGTACTATGCACTTATTTGCAGTGCTTTGCATAGACAAATATTGGCTATAACTGACAAGTGTTGACTGTCAGATAGATAGTATTACATATAAAAATGGATTATTTTATTATTATTTATTGAACCATTGTAGCTACTCTTCTTAAGTTGCCAAATACCTATTAATAGTAGAAATATCAATTGAGTGCAGATGGGGTCCCGCGATTTACAATCACGGTTTGTCCAATAGGGGTCTCGCGATTTGCAATCGCGTTTTGACCAATAGGGGTCTTGCGATTTGCAATCGCAGTTTGTCCAATAGGCAAAGTGATAGTAATCCTTAAAGCGCTTTACTATAAAATAAACGATTGTAGTTTGGTTTGGTAATAGGCGATTGCAAATCGCCTGACCCCCTTGCAGATTTTCCATTACTACTTTTACATCAAGCTTCTCTACCCAAGGGTTGTCTCTAATTTCATTCAGTTTTAGTTGTTTATATATAGTTGCTGTATTGCCTTTTGAACCTACTGGTTCGTAATACTAAACGCTTCGCTACCTTCCGCCTTTAACTTAAATGGTTAATAATTAGTGGTCAATGGTAAATCATTATTTTAAATACTTTCTGTTTTCAACCTCTTGTAAAATCTTTATTTGCTGAATGGCAATTTGGTTGAGTTTGACCAATCGCAATATCTTTATGTGCAAAAGTACCTCCATATCGTCCTGATTTAGACATCATTCCTTTGGCATTGGTGGCGACTATCCATTTTTGAGGAGACATCGTAAAAGCATTCAGTCCCGCTTCCTTCCTAAACCTATCGAATTCGATAGGTTTAAAAACAGGATTGTATAAAGTTTCCCAAATGCCCAGATACTCAATTGTATTGCGATTACGCATCCAATTACAAACGACTATAAACGGGTCTGTAGATTTGTATTTTGCAATATCAGTCAGCGAAATATAATCTATGTCGTTGATTTGCAAAACTGTTACATCTGTTTGTTGAACATTAATCTTTGCCATAAAATCACCTGTTAATGTTGTTCTATTTTTCTAAATAGGGCGAATTCGCCCTAAAATCTCCTATATTGAATACCAAAGCGCCTTTTCCTTTAAAAAACCCCTGTTTCCAGGGGCTCCGTGTTCCACCACTATAATAAAATACACCCTTAACCGATTATGATGTTCCAAAGAATCCGAAAGCTAATACTTTTTATTATGAATATCGCAAATAGTTTGGTATTTATTATAAAATAAAATAGGCCACCTTGAAAAAGGTGGCCTTTGATGAGTTTTCTCACTTCTAAACTTCTCTGTTTTTATTTAGTTTTTATGGCAAATCCAGTTATCCTGTATCCTTTAATTGTAACAGGGTATTCAACCAACGGATATTGGTCAACTTCAACCGTTGCATTGAAATTAACCAAGGCATTTGCACCCATATCTAAACATCGGGTATAAATTTTATCTAAAGCATCTTGAATATTAATTGGATCAATTACCCAGGAATATCCAACTTCGATATAATTATCATTCTGTTGATATCCAGCAATATCTTCTTTTCTCTGCAATTCAGCTTTTGGCATATATAAAAAATCAATTAACCCAATAGATTCATACTCCCTGTTGTATTTTTCAGGAGTAATTAAAAATCCACTTTGAGTGTACTTTGTAAAGTTAATACCAGATAAAATTTCTTTTTTAGGAATTGTTGTCGTTTCAAGTGTTTTGCATGAATAGGTAAAAAATGCAAAAATTAAGGATAGGTACAATAGTTTTTTCATTGTTTTGTTTTTTTTGTTTATCCTGCCAAAGTAACTATAATAATCCAAATGTCATTAGAAGAAGAAAGTATTTTTTTTCCAATAGTTACAATGGTTAGATGACGTTATCAATACATTAATTGCTAATTGCTTAATTAATCCGAAGAAACTTATCTTTTCGGGACATAGGTCTTGTTTCCCTTGCTATTAATGTAATATTGACCACCTTTCCTCCCGGTTTGTATAGTCTTCCCACTACCATAATTCTTAGCATCCTGAGAATAATCTTTTGCCTTTGTCCCAGTTGTTCCATTGGTATAGTTGTAATTGTCTTTAGTTGAAAAATTGTCGGTATTTGTTTTATTTACATCTGTCTTATAATGCGATTTAACATTGGTGCCATCACTTTTAGTATAACTATTTTGATAACGAACATCTGAATTCGTTTTGGTACTTGTTTTTGGGGCTGTTGAATTGGTTCCATACGACTGTTTATTTGTACTGTATCTCATATCAGGTGTACCGTCCTTTTTATTTTGAGCGCTTACACCAAAACCAAAGAAAAACAACAAGGCGAAAAAAAGAATTGATAATTTCATTTTGTTAAAATTATTAAGTTAAAATAGTTATTTGTATTATATTTTTTACCCATGTGAATGAATTTATTTACTGACAGTATTCCTTAATTGCATCATAAGCAGCAGCACTACCTAATTCTCCTGCTTTACTCAAATCTAAACATCCGTCATCTTTTTGTGCAAAATTAACTTTAATTAATCCTCTAAATAAATAAGCTTTAAGTAATCCTCTAAATAAATAAGCTTTTGCAAACTTTGGATCAATCCCTATTGCCTCAGTGCAGTCTGCTATTGCTCCCTGATAGTCTTGTAGTTTTCCTTTTGTATTTGCTCTTCCATAATATGCTTCTGCATACTTTGGATCAATTTCGATTGCCTTATTATAATCTGCCATAGATCCCTGATCATCTTTTAGTTTTGTTTTCGCAAAGGCTCTGTTATTATAAGCTTCTGCGAAATTAGGAATAATCTCAATTACCTTTGTAAAATCTATTATTGCTCCTCGATAATCTTCCATAATACTTTTTGACCATCCTCTAAATGAATAAGCAACATCATTTTTAGGATCAAGTTCTATCGCTTTAGTGAAATCTACTATTGCTCCTCGGTAGTCTTCTTGCTTAGTTTTCAAATGCCCGTTTACTGTAAACTCTTTACTTGTTTGCCCAAAGCAATTAATTATTGAACTGAAGGCAATTATTAATAAAAATGTCGGTTTCATTTAAGTATCTTGTTTATTTATAAACTTTAAAAATAATATTTAATGACAGTGTTCCTTTATAGCTTCATAGGCATCAGCATAACCTAACTCACCAGCTTTACTTAAATCCAAGCATCCGCTTTCCTTTTGGTCCAAACATAACTTAAAGATTCCTCTCCAAAAATAATTCTCAGCATCCGAAGGATTAAGTTCTATCGCTTTATTGTAGTCTGCAATTGCTCCATAATAGTCTTTTAGCATGAATTTTGAACCTCCTCTTTTACTATAAGCAATCGCAAAATCGGGTAAAATTATAATTGCCTTATTGTAATCTGCAATTGCTTCGATATAAGACTTCAGATTGAATTTTGCAAGTCCACGAATCAAATAAGCCTCCCAATCATTGGGGTTGGTCTCCAAAGCTTTCGTTAAATCAGCAATAGCGCCTTGAAAGTTATCTAATTCAAACTTTGCCTTACCACTATCAGCATATTCTTGGGCTGTTTGGCTATATCCTTCTGAAATAAAAAAAAGAAATAAGATAAGTAAAATTGAGAAAGGTGTTTTCATTGTTGATATTTATGGATAATGTTTTGGATATTAATACTAAACTGTTAATATTTGACGAAATTTGAGTTAACTAAACTAAAATTACTCATAGCTTATAATTTCATTCAAATGTAAACTACTTTTTTCATTATTCAACAGTATTAAGCTTATTTATTTTAATGCTTTAATAATTGAAGACTTTATTTTCCAACAAGCCACCCCTCAAAATAGTGGCCTGTTTCCTCCATTTCCTACATTTCCCCCGTCCTCCAATCAAAAACGCCTATTTTCATTACTTACAATTACTTCGGTCTTATTTCACAATCTTAGTATATAAGTTGTGTTCGTGATGGAGGAGTTTGCCGTTAAACTGGCCAATGTATTTTTCTGCTGTCTTGGGTTGAATGCCCAACTCTACCGCTACTTTCAGATATCCTTGACGATCGAATTGCTGAGGCAATTTGTTATAAAAGTTGAGTTTGGCTCCCTTTAATTCGTTGTTGGGGAGTGTTTGAAACACTGCTACGGCATGTTGTTCGAGTGTGGTAACAATCGTCAGAGCAGTTTGGTAATCTTGGTCAGTGCAAATCAGTGAATCTACTTGTTCTCCATCCTGGAACATGCGAAGTACAGAAAGTATCATTGCGATGCGAAAATGGATAATACCCATTCGTTTTACCGAAGCGTCAAAATCATGTCCCACGAGTACCCTGGATTTGTGCAACATACCATCAAAATAGCTTGTAAACCTACCTGCCTGATCATCGGTAAGTTTAAATTCTATTGATTGTGTTCGGTTCTGTAAATGATTGTAGTATTCAGAAATGAGCTCACCCTTTTGTTTAAAATACGCAATGTAATCCACCTGTGAACGTGATTCAAAAGGGTTATTAAATCCACCGTTGTCTTCGAAAGCATAATACATATATCTGGAGTAAAGTCCATTTTCAGCTGATGGCAAAAGACGTGTCAGCTGAAGGGGAGTTCCCGATATTACAATGGCCACATGAGGCTTTTTTATTTCTATGTATTCATTTTCCTTTTTGCGGTATAGCGAAACCGTCTCATGGTGAAATGCTTTACGATAGAGATCGGATGCATCGCCCCAATCCTGCTTGGCTGTATTAACCATCGTATCAGCTTCGGTTTCAAAAATAAGACCTCTGTTATCGTTCTCAGCCAATGCCTGTGTCAAAGCTGCATTGCTGCTGTTGCCAGGAATAAAAAACATCCTTCGTTTTGGCAATATTGGTTTTTCAGCGCTTTGCTTGAGGGCTCTTGGGAGGTTTTCATAATTGTTTAATTCCAATTCATAGGCCGTTCGTTCATTGTAAGATTGCAACACCAGTTGATCATGTATTGTTAAAGCAAGATACTTAGACCAGTCCATACTGCCTTTACCAGCTGCTGATGGCCCAACAATGAATAAGTACAATTGAGGTGAGAGAGGTTTTCTGAAATAAAACCCCTCAACCTTTGGAAAACAGCCACTTAGGACCCCTACTGCACTGGTCAAAAAAATATCTTTTTCAATGCCATCCTTGAATAGATCACAACTGCTTTTTAAAAAATCTGGTAGATTGTCATAGACCTCAGTCGGTAAACACGGTGTATTGTAAATCAACGGACCACTTTCCTGATTCTCAACAATGGGTTCTATAACAGGTTCTTCTGAAATGATCGGTTCAGTAGTTGTTTCTGTGTCAACAATCTCAGGTATTGAGTCTTCACAATGGATATCAATACCTGCTTCTTTTGCGCAATGGAAAAAACTACCAATGTTGGTTTTTATATCTGTTGTTTTTAAACAGCTGTTATACTGTTTATTACACTCTGTCTGGTCATACTTAGGATAAAATTGGGAGACACGTTTAAAATAAGATCGACCGACCTCACCATATTCATGTGCTAAGGCATAGCCAATTTTTACCCAATCAGCGTAAGAGCTTGTGATGTCAGTTTGCGTTGCTTCTATTCTTTTTAAGATTATCTCCGTATCGTTGTTGGAAGTTGGAACACTGTCAGGCACAATTGAGCCTGACAGGTTTGTTGTATTGGTATCCTGTGGTTTGGAAACGAATTTCGCTTTCCCCAACCTTTTGTTTAGATCAAAGTTCTTTTTCATTTTTTTTATTGATTAATATCCTGAATAATCAGAGTGAATAATATTCCCATTTCAAATAATAATAAACAGACCTCAGTCAATAGAAACCACAAAGGAATTTGATATGAAAGCACACGTTTAATAATCGAGTCCAATTTTAAGCTAAGCTCTTTAAATAATTTCATGATTGTCTGTATTAATGGGTTGAGAAAAAGAATCCGAAAAATAAATTGGATTGATGTACACATTTTCATCAAATGGCAAAAATGCCGCTCTGGATACGTCCTTCCCAGATGCATCAATTTCCAATTGGTAAGTTGTTCTCACATAATCGGCGATAGCCATAAACCAATCCAAGTGAGATCCCAAATTCAAGTCGATGGTGGTCACTAATTTAAGTCCATTGCCTGAGGGAGAAACAAATAGCATATCAGGTTCAAAATATTCGTCAACAATCAAGGCTTTTTTAAGAGCCATTACATCATCGAGTTTATCAAAATCGAGGACCATCAGGCCACTGTGCTGAATAAGCCCATCATTTTTGCGTGAAGTGAAGGTGCCGCTATATGTAACGTAATCGAAGTTGCTTGCTTTAAACCTTCGTGCCTCTTTTAAATCGGTGATTCCTCTTAACATTTCAGTTTGCCTTTGGTAGCGATTCGATTTGATGAGTTTATATGTCTCTAAAAGCGTAAGTTGCTTTGAAGGATAAACGTTTTTTACAGGAGCCTTATAAAATGAAAAGACTTGAGGTATCACAAGAGCATCGTTTTTACAAGGATAGTTGTTATCAAAATTCAATAAATTGTTAGTATCAAACATGAGATTTGGTTTTAAAAGTGGAATTGTTGTCTGTTGAAGAAGGATTGATATAATGTTTTTCCAATAGCATTTGGAGATCAATCGTTTTGAAAAATATTAAGCCATTTATTTTTGAGTAAGCAAGGATTTTATTGTGTTTTAAATACTCAAGAGTGCGCTTGCTTATGTTAAGCGCAAAAAGCACTTGATCAGGTGTAATCCATTCTTCACTGAGAACCTGTACATGGCTTTTACTTAGTTTAGACAAAGCTTTATTCATTGTCTGCATTTCGAGTTTTATTCCCGAAATAATGGGTAGGATTGGATTATCCATGGCTTAAAGATTAAAAGTGATGATACTTTTGATCAATTCAAATCTTTCGTAAAATACACGGCGAGCGAATTTGGAAGCTTTTAAATGGCCTTTTTTCGTTTTGTTGTAAATCGACCTCACAGAAATATCCAAAATGTCTGCAACTTCATTAATAGTAAAATACCGCTTGGGGTAACGGGCTTGAAAGTCGAACTCTGGGTAGTTAATCTTAATATTACTCCCCATCATGATTGCTTCTTTTAACTGAAAAGGCAATCCGCATTGTAATAATTGTACGTTTTTCATGTGACATTTGATTTAAATTATACATGCCACAAGAATAATAGGTGAAAAAGTAAATGATCGAAAGTTAATAAGTTAATAAGTTATTTATTATATTTAGTTAATAATCAGTTTCTTATAACCAGACGGTTCTTCTCTGAATTTCGTATAAGCTGTGGTTTTCCTGTAATTATACCCTTCTTCAATATTCTTATAATTAAATTGTTTAAATACTCTATGAATAAAAACAATATATTCCTTGGTAGTATTTTTACCGTTAATATAATGATCATGTATTAAACTATAAGTGTATACAATGTCTTGGTTTGTCAGATTTGTTTTTGGCATAGGAATTATATCTAATGGCACTTTACATTCTGAAATAAGGTAATTCGTATAAGATACAAGACGTAAATAATCAGGTTCACTTAAAATAAGTCCATAACCTTTTATTGGATTTTTCCCATTCATAAAACCAATAAAATATGCTGCATCCAATATTGTTTCTTTGGGAATTTCGTCTGTTGTACCTTCTACTTGGGAATTCTTTGAATCAAATATGCTACCTGAGTCCTGTGAATCAGAAACAAAAGGATAATTGTTTTTAAAAGAATCAATGGTGATGCCAAGGCAATTAAATATCTGAACAAACCAATTCTCATGTTTATAACCTTCATCTATTGGCATCTTGCATTCTTGAAATTTGGGGTCCTTTAGTAATTCAAAACAAACTTCTGCAAGGTGAATTGATTCTAAATAAAATTTTCTATTTATTTGTACTAATCCCTTTTCATGGTTATTTGCAGTTTCTTTTAAAAATTCCATACAAAATTCCTTAAAATCTTCTGAACTTTTAGGACTTATATTGAGGCTACAGTCTTCGTCTATGTCACCAGGAGTGTTGATGTAAGGTATTATGTCGAGTGTTAAAAGGATTTGTAGATTTTCGCAATTTTCAAAAAGATCAACTACATACTGGATGCTATCTGGCGCATCAAATCTTCTAATATACCTTTTAGGGAAGAAATTCGATGCTTTGGATTTAGATTTTTTCTTATATGATTCAATATTAAGTATTCTAAATGATTCATTAAATTGTCGATGTAATTTAAATATTTCCACCCATGCTTCATAGTACAGTGCATTATTGTAACCAACCTTACGAAAAACGTCTGGGAGCTGACCTAATAAAATATCTTTTCGATGAATAGATACAAATAACCGTATGTTCCTATATTCAACTTGTTTGATAAGATAAGCTTTCACTCCGTCAGGACCCTGTTTGGCATAGTTCTCTTTTAATTCATTAATTAAAGAATTCCTTCCTTTCTCATAACCCTCATTTACGCAGGAAATAATTTCAACAAAATTAATATTGTATTCTGAACAACATGTTTTGAGCTTATTATAAGTATAATCCTTAAGTTTTACATTTTCATTTCCAAGCTTATATTGTACAAATTTAATTTCTGTACGAGCAAAAGTGACGTAGTATTTATAAAGTTCTGGAGATGTTTCCTTCGCTTCTTTAGGCATAAAAGGCGGAAGTTTTGTTTTGTTATATCGTACAATTCGATTAATCCTCATTGAAGTAGTTTTTTTTAATTCATTTTTAGCTTTCTCATCTTGTAATTGACTTTCAAGAGTTTCTTCTTCCTGAAAATATATTTGCATACCTTTATAATGATCAAATAGCCTATTCAATTCTAAATATGACAAACCCCATGATATATATTCCATCAATGTTTTAAAACGATCTAGATCAGAAAATTTAAAATAGGACTTTGATGTAAATGACTGCTTTAAAGGATATACTGTTATTTTCCTTGTTTCTAAATCATATTTAGATTCTCCTATATTTGTGAATTCGAAGTATTCTGCTCCTATTGCCTGAGATATATCTAACACCTTAAAATATTTTTCTAAACAACCATCAATATTTGTATTAAAATCAGATAAGTTGAAGTTTTCCTTAAATTTACTTTCAAATAATTTATTCCTTAATTCAATTCGCTTACTATCAATGTATTTCAATCTTTCATTATCATCGCAGTCCTTTAAATCACTTTGCAAAAGGTTGTGCCATCTGGAATAAATCTCTCGTACTTTCCTATGAATATCTGTGCAGAATTGGTCTCTAAAATTTATGTTTATATTTTCCATCTGAATATAATTTAAGGATTAAATAGGTTCCAACAATTCATTTTTACAACATTTAAAAGAAATGTTTTTGATGTTTTAATTGCTTCTTTGCTTTTCTAACTGTACAAAAAAGACAATCAATAAGAAACTGCAATGTAAATCAAAGATTTCATTAATCTCATACATACTATATAAAAGTTATTGACAAATCATACGTGCCAATAAACAAGGAAAATAGTTAAGAATATTAGGTCAAATCTTCTCTTCAGTCGCTTTAAAAAGGATCAATGACAAATATTTTATTTTAAATGGAGGACGTAGGATTCATAGTAAATGTAGGAAATGAAAAACTACGTTTTTTTCAATTTAGGACTTAGGAAGCTTAGGAAGCTTAGGAAATGGAGATCGACAGCGTGGGGGGTCAAGCGAATTGCATTCGCTTTTTAAAACCGCCTTTTAAATCTTCTCCTGTCACACTTCCGCGGTTAAAAACCTCGGGACCCCAGGGGTCAAGCGAATTGCATTCGCTTTTTAAAACCAACTCCTGTCATTCTTCCGCGTTTGCAAAACGCGGGACCCCAAGGCCCTACAATCAAAAAAATGGTTGTATATTTGTAATGCTTATTTATACCAATTTATTCATAAGATGACTGTTACCGTTCAAATAGATACCAATACGGCGGCTGGCCTGAAATTAATTACTGAACTCCGCCGCCATCCTGATGTAGTTCGGTTTGCATCACTTTTCATGTAGTGAATCCATATCCATAAAAAAGCATCGAATGAGAGCGCCACTTTTCACGTAGTGAATCCATATCCATAAAAAAGCATCGAATGAGTGCATCACTTTTCACGTAGTGAATCCATATCCATAAAAAATCATCGAATGAGTGCGTCACTTTTCATGTAGTGAATCCATATCCATAAAAAATCATCGAATGAGTGCGTCACTTTTCATGTAGTGAATCCATATCCATAAAAAAGCATCGAATGAGTACATCACTTTTCATGTAGTGAATCCATATCCATAAAAAAATATCGAATGAGTGCATCACTTTTCATGTAGTGAATCCATATCCATAAAAAAGCATCGAATGAGTACATCACTTTTCATGTAGTGAATCCATATCCATAAAAAAATATCGAATGAGTGCGTCACTTTTCACGTAGTGAATCCATATCCATAAAAAAATATCGAATGAGAGCGCCACTTTTCACGTAGTGAATCCATATCCATAAAAATATCGAATGAGAGCGCCACTTTTCACGTAGTGAATCCATATCCATAAAAAAGCATCGAATGAGTGCGTCACTTTTCACGTAGTGAATCCATATCCATAAAAAAGCATCGAATGAGTGCATCACTTTTCATGTAGTGAATCCATATCCATAAAAAAGCATCGAATGAGAGCGCCACTTTTCATGTAGTGAATCCATATCCATAAAAAAGCATCGAATGAGTACATCACTTTTCACGTAGTGAATCCATATCCATAAAAAAGCATCGAATGAGTGCGTCACTTTTCACGTAGTGAATCCATATCCATAAAAAAGCATCGAATGAGTGCGTCACTTTTCACGTAGTGAATCCATATCCATAAAAAAGCATCGAATGAGTAAATCACTTTTCATGTAGTGAATCCATATCCATAAAAAAATATCGAATGAGTGCGTCACTTTTCACGTAGTGAATCCATATCCATAAAAAAATATCGAATGAGAGCGCCACTTTTCACGTAGTGAATCCATATCCATAAAAAGACCCTTTTCCCATAAGGGAATAGATAGATTTTATTCAATTGCATTATAGATATACCTCTCATCAAATTCAACGTTGAACAACTTTAGAATCTCCTTATACTCTTCTATAAAAGTACGATTTTCATGGTGCCTTTTCTGCTGTTCTATATAGTTGGCTATATTGGGAATTTGCGAATGACCGTAACTAAAGACACCAAACCCATCCTGCCATGAAAACTTCCCACTTACGAAACGATTTTCATTGATCCATAGTGATGAACTTCGCTTTACATCGTGCATTAAATCAGAGGGTGCTTGTTTTGGGTTCATACTCACAAGTGCATGAACATGGTCGGGCATTCCATTAATCACATAAACTTTATGACCATTGTTTGAAATAATGCCACTCATATATTTATATAAATCCACTTCCCACCTTGGATTGATTAATGAAAGGCGGTTTTGTACTGCAAAAACATAATGGAGGTAAATCTGTGAATAAGTGTTTGCCATAGCTTGAGTTTGTTAATTTCCCGAAGGATAATATTAGTTTTCTGAATCAAGTAATAAATATAAGGATTTATATTTTACCATCGGGAATTATTTTCAATAAAAAACACAACACAGAAGTTTTTTATGGATATCAATCCCCTAGCGGGGAAAGGGTATTCATGGTATGCATTCGCTTTTATTGATATCAATCCCCTAACGGGGAAAGGGTAGTCGTGGTATGATGGGTTGTTTTTATGGATATCAATCCCCTAACGGGGAAAGGGTAGTCGTGGTTTGATGGGTTGTTTTTATGGATATCAATCCCCTAGCGGGGAAAGGGTAGTCGTGGTATGATGGGTTGTTTTTATGGATATCAATCCCCTAACGGGGAAAGGGTAGTCGTGGTTTGATGGGTTGTTTTTATGGATATCAATCCCCTAGCGGGGA